>Ga0114973_10002530_pt1 | contig 13193 bp, 16 predicted proteins | sample M_140807_MF_Meta_FD_87025 | JGI IMG/M metagenome (GOLD analysis project Ga0114973, IMG submission 87025) | Freshwater microbial communities from Lake Montjoie, Canada to study carbon cycling - M_140807_MF_MetaG | ecosystem: Environmental > Aquatic > Freshwater > Lake | place: Lake Montjoie... | reverse complement strand
TCCAGTAGGTCCCGTATCACCAGTAGGCCCAGTCTCACCTGTGGCACCAGTTTCACTGATTCCTGTAGGGCCTGTTCTACCAGTAGCCCCAGTAGCCCCAGTGGCACCTTGTGTTCCAAATCCTGTAGGGCCTGTTCTACCAGTAGCCCCAGTAGTACCTGTAAAGCCAGTAGGACCTGTATTACCTGTAAAGCCAGTAGGACCTGTATTACCTGTAAAGCCAGTAGCCCCAGTAGTACCTGTAAAGCCAGTAGCCCCAGTAGTACCTGTAAAGCCAGTAGGCCCAGTAAAACCTGTGCCGCCACTTCCACCACCTCCAGGGCCAGTAGGCCCAGTAACACCTTGTGCTCCAAATCCAGTAGCACCAGTAGGCCCAGTAAAACCTGTGCCACTGGTCCCACTAGCAGGACCAGTGGGACCTGTCACACCTGTGGAACCAAAGCCGGTAGGGCCCGTTCGACCAGTTGCGCCTGTGGAACCTGTTGCGCCTGTGGCACCCAAGCCAGTATATCCTGTCCATCCTGTACGACCCGTATGCCCCGTATATCCTGTTGGCCCTGTGCTACCAATAAGACCACCGTATGGTAATAAAATCCACCTCGTAGTACCATTCCCAATCTTAAAAAGTGCCGTATCTGTTTCATAGCCGAGCTCTCCAATGGCCAAAAGAGGGTTAGAAGTTGTCCATTCTACAGCAGTGCCGTGCCGCAGTTGCATGACAATGTTTGCCCCGTTCAACTGCTGCCCAGAAGGACCCGTTGTTCCAGTACTTCCCACACCTCCAAAGTTAAATGCGGGGCCATTTGAAAAAACAGTATTGGGCGCACCACCATCAAAAATATAGTATGCTATCGGGCCCGTGGCACCAGTAGGGCCAGTTCTACCCGTAGCCCCTGTAGAACCTGTTGACATTCTACTTATACTCTATTTTTTATCGGACTTTTGCTCCTTCCACTTCAGAAACCCCTTTGACCTTTCCACGAAATACGAGGACCCGAGCTTCTCCTGCGCCATGACATGTAACTTCTTCTGCTCGGGTGTCATTGTCCTAATATACTCTGCTGCCTCGAGAGGTATAGGGTGTTTCGACTCCATACCAGCCTAGACCTAGCCGCCCGTATCAATTTTTAAGGCCCCATAGCAGGATGGCATACGTTGCCTTTGATTTAGACGCGACGTTAGGCTTCTTCGAGCTCACGAATCCGTTTGCCCACTTCTGGAGTCCGAATTATCTAGAGAATCCAGAGCAATCTGCAGTGAATAAACGTTTAGAGCTGAGTCCGAGGCTAAAAGCGAAACTTGCCAGAGTTCGTACAATCTTTGCCAATAGTCTCCTTCGAAATCCCCATTTACTAGATATTGTTCTACGGCCAAATCTCGACGCCATTCTTACGCAGCTGCTAGCCGCCAAAAAGGCGAATAAACTCAAGTCTGTCATCATCTATTCGAATACAAGTGTGACATATTCTATGGAGCTCGGCAAATACTTGATAGAGCATAAATTCAAGTCCCCGAATCTGATATCCTTTATGGCGGACCATTGGCATCCTCTTCGTACGGCGGACAGACCTGGACCTATTGTCGTAGGAAAGTATGTCCAACCAGAGAAAACGTTGAAGACCGTTCAACTGCTCTTTCGAACTGCTTCGCGCTCCACTCCAACTGCTGATAAGATTCTGTTTGTGGATGATCGTAATCCCAAACATAAGCTTCAAGAACAGGAAAAGGACGGGCTCAAATATATTGTTTGTAAGGCCTTTTATCCGAATTTCACGAAAGAGGATAGGGACCTTCTTCTCTTTTTGGCACTCGAGGCCATTCAACGCGGGGGTCTTCTTTCCGATACAGAGTATCTTTCCGAATTCTGCTCTCGTACAATTCCCTATAACTATACGAAGCGACACAGGGTTAATACATTTCCAGAGCTGTATGCCTATATTGCTGGAAGAGTCTATGCCGTTGAATCATCTCCTCCTTGGCAACCTGATACGGATAGTTTGCGCGAGGAAGTCCGCTCCTTTTTAAAGAAGATCTAGACGTGTGGCGATTTCACGTGTGAGAGCAAAGAGGGTTCCACCCCAGAAAGTATCGACAATTGCGAACAATGGGTCATAGTTTGTAAGTGTTGTGTAATTTGTGTAATCATAGACGGCATAGGTACAGAGACCCATGAAGAAGGCTTGTGGGGTGCTGGTGGTTTGAAGAAGAAGGTATCCAAGGGCGAGATAGACGGGAAGAGCTCCTTGCCAACGAAGAACGAGTGGGTAGCCGCCCTGGATTTTCTTTATCATGGATTGTGCCCATCCGCTCGTTGCGTAGAGCCAGGGAATGTCGCAAACGATGAGGAGGGCGGAAAGAGGAATAATACGGCGGATTGCGTCCATATGAAGATGTCTCTACTCGGAGGCAATTCTAGAAATGGCCGATGATACTGTTCGGCTAGAAGGGTTCTCAGAATCCCTCCGAGGCTCAAATTCATATTGTGTGGCATCAGATTCGAAAGCTGCTAGGAATTTTGTCAAGGGGAAGGTGGCTGTTCTCGATGGGGAATTCGCACATAGGGGGCGCAAGGTGCTCGTATTTCATAGCACGCAGCCGGTGCCACGTTGGCTCGCGCAGATGGGTTGGGATGCCGCCTTTCATGTACGGGAGGTGCAGGATTTGAAACTTGCTCTCACTTATATCCAGCACGCGGTACGACCTACCCGGGTTGTATGGGCTGGCGCGGACCCTGTGGCAGCGGTCATGGCGAGTATTTCGCGTATGGATGTTACTCTTTTGGGACTCGGTGAAAAGGCCCCCACACATCCGGATTGGCAGATGATTTTTTGGTCACCGGATGTCAGGCAAGAGGAAGTTGAATCGGCGCTCATGCCTCGTATGGGAAGTGTCACAGGCTTGCGTTCGATTCTAAAAGAATTACAGGCGTCTCAGGTGGGACTTGTTTGGTCTTCGAAAGGGGAGGCGAAGAAGGGAGCACTCTATTGGTACGACCCTGCCGATGGAGTTGAACTGACAAGTATAGACCCGAAGGAGGCGGCTGAAGTTCTCATGGATGTGGCAGTATTTTTGGGCCGTTAGTAGAATGACCTTGAAGTTGAAGACAATCCGGAAATCGCACAAGTCAGAGAAAAAGTACGATGCCGTTTTCGAGAGGAATGGTCGTGAAAAGACTATTTCATTTGGCGCGGCGGGCATGTCCGACTATACGAAACACAAGAATGCCACGCGGAAGCAGCGTTATATAAAGCGGCATTCGGGAATGGGAGAGAATTGGCGGAAGCCCGATACGGCAGGGGCACTTTCCCGATGGATTCTTTGGAACAAGCCGTCTTTTCGGGAATCTGTGGCTGATTACCGGCGGAGGTTTGGTTTGTAACTTTGATTATAAGCGTAAGTTAATCGCCCTTTGGGTACTTAACTTTGTTTAATATAGATGGACCAGGGGTATGTTATAAATTTAGATTCGAGGCCCGATAGATGGCACAAAATACAAGAGCATTTCAAAGATAGTAAGGTTGAGCTACATCGTGTCTCAGCCATAAAGAAGCGGCCAGGTGCTTATGGATTGCTCTTGACAGCCATACAAATCCTGGAGAATGCCAAGGAGAAGGGGCTCGATGCCATTCTCTTATTGGAAGATGATTGTCTGCCCACACCAGGATGGCATGAGCGGTGGGAGCTGGTAAAGAAATGGCTTAGTACGCATCCTCATCTGTGGGATATTTACAGTGGTGGTACGACGTATTATGTACACCCGAAGGAAGTGGGCCATATTGACTATATCCATTTCTTTCAACCGAAGAATACCTTTGCAGCTCATTGGGTTTATATACCCGCCAGGTCCTACGATATGATGATTAATATGTACAAGAAATTCATGAATACAACTCGTGTGAAGTCCACTATGGGTATCGATATCATACATCGACACGTAAAGAGGGTTATTTCACATCCTTTTATGGCATATCAGGAAGATGGATTTAGTAATTTGAAAGGCACACGGAGGAATTTGCGGAAACGGTTTAAGAATGCTGAGAATTCTTTACAGACAACAAGGAGGCGTCTTACTTCCTGAACAGCTTGAGTTCTCCTCGCAAGCTCGTCGAACAGCGCATTTTAGAAACTAAATCAGTGCTACACACCGATTTACTTCCTAAAAAGCTTGAATGTCCCCTTCTTCGCCTTGTACCCAGCCTTTCTCAAACGAGCCAAAGCCTTCTTGCCCGCCGCATGCTTCTTGCGACTGACAATACGGCCCTTCTTCGTCTTCATCAAATCACTCTTGGTCAGCCCACCACTCGTGTGCTTGGCCGTGCCGTGATACACCTGTGCCTTTGTTCCAACAGCGGGTATTGCGCCACCACGCATCTTGCGAGTACCAGAGGTCATTATATACTATTAGTTAGAAAGAAAAGGACGGCCTCCAGCCAAAATCTCTTTCTGAAGCTGCTCCATCTTTTTAAGGTCGTAAATCCCAGCAAAATGTACAAGAAAACAACCAGGCTCCCACAGAGGCTCCCCAGGTAGACCGCGCAAATACGCGTTGAATCGTAAATGCTCTGCCGTAGTCTCGGTCTTGGCCAGGTCGCCAGGGACACTTTCCAGCAGCCGAATCATTGCCGCATTCTCCCACCAGATATGATATGTGTAATCTGTTTGCTCTCCCACGCGCTTCCACCAATCCCTCAGCCATGGTGTATTCCTCATAAGCATATTCCCCGAATTGAGATGACCACATGCGTCAATTGTCATCAAGAGGTCTTTTTCAGCAGGCAACAAGGGTACGGCACAATCCTCCAGCCGTATGTCGGGATTTGTTATGAGAACATCGGCATCCGATAAAAACACGAGGGTGCCATCTGCCAGCCCAGCTAATACATCCAGAACGAAAGCAATCTTTGACCAAGCAATCGGGCGACTCCTATCCCAGTACTTTTCATCTCCTTGAATGTATGTGTATCCGTGTTTTTCGGCATAGGCTTTTTTGGATGCGAGAGAGGGGGCCAGGCTTTTCCGGAAATCTGACCCGATTGCCAGGGTAAGGATAATCATTACATGTAAATGCCTAATGTTCTTAGACCCTTTGACGATGTTTTCTATATATTTTCCTTGTACCTCCTTGTATAGGCTCCTTACCAGAAACCCGTCGTATTTCGTTCATTAAAACTTTTACATTCATATCAGAAATATTACCTATCTTCACTCCTTCTGTGAATTCTGCTATATTTCCATTTAAGGCAGATTTCTTAACACGAGTTGCAGACATCGATTCGGGTGATCCATTAAAATTGTTTTTCCTATTTTTACCAGCCTGTAAGACGGCAATACGTTTGCCCTCATAATTCTTTACTGTTTCTTTTAAAGCATCTGATGCCTTTTGCGCTATTTCCAATTTTGCTAGTTTATTGTCAAATATATCATCAACAAGATTTTGAAACTCTTTTACGCGATCGGAGCCTTCCACTATAATTACATTTTCAATTGAGTATTTTTTAATTTCAACAAGGTCTGTTACTATTTTTACTATTTCCTGCGAGTTATTTTCAGCCTTATTTGTCATTTTAACAAACTTTAAATTAGTCTTACCGTACATTTTCTTCAAAACGTTTAATCTGACATCTATACTGAGAGGATTTGAAGAGCATGAACCGCCAACACAATCAAGAACAAATACGAATGCATCCGCATTCTGGTCAGTTGCCAATTTCGAAACAGTATCAAATAATTCTTTGTGGCCTTTCGTAGGAGGTGAAAACCTACCAAATGTTATGATAGCCTTGTCTTTTGTTCTCTCAATAGGATCACCGTTATTATCTACAAATAATTCATATCCTGGTCTCATAGTATTACAAAGTGAGCACATTGTTACAGGCTTCGTACGACCATCTGAGATATAAACAGTATCCTCATTTGAAAAGGTGCATACCTCACATTCCCAGTTTTCTGGCATTCTATTATTTGTTATACATTATTTGGTTTGTTTAAATATCAAAACAAGCGCCATCCTGATATGTTGAGGTTTTTTCCATTAGTTTTAGTATACTACATGCTTGTGTTGGAATCATAACTGCCTGCGATAAAGTCATATATACACCTTTATCAAATTTAACTACTGTTTTATTTACACCACCGATTAAGAATTGTTTGTACTCTTCGGCGGTAAATTTGTTTTTTTGTCCATCTTGTATTTCCTTTAAAACCCTACTCATCTTTGTTTCAAGAAGAGTTTTCAGTTCTACTAACTCAAGTATCATATCATCTTCGGAGACTGGGTCGCTTGACTGTACCATGATTAGCTTGTACTCCATTTCTGCGTATACTCTGTGTCAAATCTTTACGCCCACCGAGTAAATGCCTGAATCCGGCTCGAACGATGCCAAGTCCTGTCCTTGGTGTGGGCGCTGGGCTCTGAAAGATGCCGCGTGTGACTATGTCTTTGCCTGTGGGCTCGACCACCAGAATAAATTCCATGTAGGGCAGGGATGTGGTCGGACCTGGTGTTGGACTTGCGGGAAAAAGTACTGCGGACAATATATGGACCCGGTCACGGGGGCAAGAAAGCCAGATGCCAAGGATAATCACAATCCCTTTTGCTGTAAGGCGGAGGAAGGATTCAAACAAGAGGAGTATTGTGGCGGAGGACACAGTTCGCACTGTTCAAAAAGATGGTAATAGTAGATGCCTTCCGCTCGTAGTCGTAGTACTCCTTCGCAGCGCGTGATGAATGTGATGAAGCGGTTCATTCCTTCTAGTCTCATTGCTTTGGCTGGTACGCCTGTTTTGAAGGCGAGGAGCACGAGGCGGAAGAATTCTAAGAATCGTAACAAGACTCGTCGGAATTCTTAAAGGCTCACAGGGACAACCGTTCGGCTTACGGTCGCAGCGTAGGGCTGTCTCGCTTCGCTCGCCCGAGCCACGCTGCTTACAAAAATTGAAACCCCCGCCGCCGACCTCGTCAGTATGCCCTACGTATATCAAAAGAATGCCGAAGGGGTCTTTGTCTGTGGAATTTGCCAGGAAACCAAGAAGAATCAGAACACGATGCACTATCACATGAAGAAGCACGAAGGCCACCTCCCTTTTACCTGTACAACATGCAAAAAGGAGTTCCTACATTCACAGTCCCTCGCTCTCCATATAGCCGCCCGACATTCCAATGAAGCCGGTACTTTCGTTTGCCCTCTCTGCCCTTTCAAGAGCCAGACGAAGGCCAATCGCATCATTCATTTCATGCGCAAACATTGTGAAGAGGATGTTAAGAAATTCGCAACGAATGACTTAACATGCCCTACATGTAATAAGACGTCTAATAGTGGCACCGCCTTCATGTACCACATCTCGCAGTGTATTGAACTTTCGGTAGAAAAACAGGAAGTTCTTACCACAATATTATAGATATGCCCTACGTCTTTGCCGAGCTAGAAGAATATTTTATAGATATGTTGAAATATCTGGAAACGCCCGACTGTAAGAAGAAGTTGACGGAAGAACAGAGAATAAAGGAAATCAAGGAAATCACAGCGGAATTACGGAGATGTCTTGAAGCTAAACATCAGGAGACTTCACGAACGTCTGAGAAATCACAATCAACTTATAAAGATGAAAACCAAAGGCCCCAAAGGCTAACATGAGAAGCATATCATAGGCCGCACGCTCGGTCTTTTTTTCGTGATAGCCAATCCATAGGAGCAGGGGGGCAACAATGAAGACGTGGATGAGATTCACCCACAGGGCCGGAGAAGTTACAAAAAGCCGTACGACAGCCTTGTATCCGTGGTAGCCGACAAGAAGAAGTCCGAGCCCGAAAAGAACCTTGTAGGCCCAATCGGGAGTAGCTGCACGACTGAATCCCACCCAGAGGAGAAGGGGAACAATGAAAAATACATGGAATATAACAATAAGCATATAGGTATCCATATCTATTATAGGAAATCTTAGGATTGAACCGTTTTCTACTCACAGTATTTTCAATAATGTAGCGGCATGCTCTAGAGCTCCTTCCATCCATCCTTGACGGAGTGAAAAGGATTCCCCGCACAAATGTACATTCGGCATGGCAGGAATCGGTCTCAGAGCTTCTTTGGAAAGCTCGGCAGGGTCATAGCGACCAGGAAGCCAATAGGTGACACCGTAATCCCAGGCGTGTGCCTTCATGAAATACGGTGGCGGAATGGTGGGTCGTAGTAATTTACGAAGCTCTGCTAACATTTCCTCTCCCACCTTTTTCTCTCCCACTGTCTTCAACTTTCGTATCCAATAAGCGGCATCCTGTGTATCTGTATAGGACATATGGATAGAGCCCACGGCAGCGTTTCCAGGAATAATATAGCGGAGTGGCTCGGAAGTGACAATCCGTGAATACTCTTCGTACCAGACTTTCCCATCCTCTTTTGGAAAGGCCCCGTAGAAACGAAGAAGTGGCTCCATTTTCAGATGGCGGGGCACATTCCATTTAGAAAACGCCTTCAAGTCTTTCACAGCTTCTACAGGAAGGGCGAGTACAGCTCTCTTGGCTTTCACAACAACCGGCTCTTCGTGTTGAAAGGTGGCCGTAACGAGTCCATGTTGTTTGATATCTACGAGCGTATGCTCCATATGAAAGACAGCTCCCAGCTTTTCCGCTTCGGCACGCATGGCGTCAATCATAGCAGATAAACCCTCTGCACAAATTCCGTAATCAGTCCTACTGAATTCTCCTTCAAAGAGTTTGAGAGCAACGTCGGCGCGCATAACATCCAGCTCGGCCCTATAGGGAAATCGAATGAGATAGGCTTCTGCCTTGGGTCCATGTATGCGTGTGAGCAGTTGCCGAAGAGTATGTGTTTCCAAGTCGTGAGGTGGAAGACCCTTTAAAGGTTCGAGAAAGGCAGGAATCCCTGGTTGAAAGGCATCTGGCTCCAGAGCCGAGTCGTACGTATGTTTATATTGAACCGTGCTACCGATAGGTATAAATTTGAGTTTATAGCGTTTTAGAAGCTCGAGGACCATGTGATGGTCTCCTGAAATACGTCCAGCTCCAGCTTCCCATTGAAGTTTGTTTCCATCTACCGTTTGGCGAAAGGTATGTACGCGCCCACCGACATCCTTTTGTCGCTCGAAAACTGCCACGCGGCTTTTCTTATACTTTTTTAATAATTCAATAGCCACGTATAGGCCAGCTATACCGGAGCCTACTATGATAGTATCATAGGGGGCTTCAGTTTCCATATTTTAGCTTCCGTTTATTTCTTTGCAGCTGCCTTCAGAGTTTCGTAGTGCGTACTGATGTAATAAATGACGACGAGAGAAGCGACAACGGCCCCAACTTGTTTGACAGTCTTTGACATTTACTTGGGGCTTAGAGATTTGACTGAATCCACTCGGCCACCTTCTCTGTACTACTTGATTGAAAGGGGGCCGTTGCCTGCTTGTTCTTCACGATGACAAAGCTGGGCATCGAGCGAACACCACAATAGCCAGGGGTGTAATTATTCTGGTCGACGTCACATTTCAGAAAATTAACGTCGGGAAACCTCTGTTCAAGGTAATTGAGGTCAAGGCGGCGACAGACACCACACCATGTTGCCGTGAAGTATATGACAGTAAATGCCGGAATTTTCACACCAGGGTCGGCAGGCTGGAGTCCTACGAGCTGCTCGTACTCAATTTGTGACATTAGATACTTCATTATATTGACTCGGCAGAAACTCCTTTCGAGCGGACAAGCGCGAGACTGATACCGGCGAGTGTTACCAAGGTGAGGGAGCCGACAAATATCATAGAGGAGGCGTCCTCTATTTCTATTGCCCCACCCGTCTGTAGAGTTTCCTTATTGATAATCTTTTCAGCAACATCGGCAAGACTAGGGAGGTCACCACCACCTGTCTGTACAGGCGGGGCAGCTACAGCTGCCTTGTATTCCGTCTGACTCTTGCTGAAACTCGACATCATATTTGGAAGCATCATCAGTCCTGCCCCACCTCCTGCCACTGCCGTAATTCCACCAAACACTGTCATAATCATATTGAGAATTGGCTTGTAAGCCGTAGTTAATACAGGTGGTAACATATTCACGAGTCCGTACGTACCGGCACCCGCCAAGGCGAGGGCAGCGGCAAAGAGGGCGGCATTTATTTGTCCAGTGGCACGTGTATAGTTGCCACTCACGTCCTTCATGGCAGTTGAAACAGGTTTCGCGGGATTGAATTTCGTAAAGGGTATCTTGTATCCTTCATATGCGAATGCCGGGCTGAACATTTGAACAAGGTCAAAGACATACCAGGGATTCAGAACGAGGAGGTATCCGACCCACCAGAGGCTGGGATAGAAGACTGTGATATACGTATTGGCCAGCGTCAGGCCTCCCTGTACAGCAGCCTTTGCCACGAACCACATTATAGAGCCGGCAGCCCACAAGTTGAGTCCCCCGAACCCTAGGTATGAAATTGGCGGTAAAGGAATCCCACCGGCCAGAATGAAGAGTCCGAACCAACTTGCCGTAAACGGGAAATAGGTGGATAAAGAAAAACTACTTGTCGTGGCCATCGCTATTGAGACATACGAGCTAAATCTTGAAGAGTAGACCCGCAAATCCATTCACTACGCGCAGGACATTGTGGTTCTTGGCGTACACAATGACAGTTGACCTCCCACGATTTGGCACATAGGCGGGATTCGGTATAGTTCGGATGGCGGTGGCGGAGCCAGTAGGCACGGGATTTCCAGCGCCGTCGAAACTAAGTGTTTGCTGCTCATTGGAGTCGGGGCGCAGATTCACCACGAGGTTCATATTGTCAATACGACTGGCATTGAGGGAGCCACTCGGCTGCATGTCTTCCGGTCGGAGGGCAAAGCTATAGAGATAGATGAACTGCTTGACATCCGTCGTTGTGTGAAACTGAAAGGGTTGGACAAGGCGGAAATAACCGGCATCGCGAATATCAAAGCGGTCATAGCCGTCCACTTGGAGCACGGCGTCTTGGAGCATATCACGGGACAAGCCGGCCTCGTGGCTCGATGTACTCCCGAAATTGAACCACTCGTTCGTATTCTCCATGACATCGCGTCGAAGAACCCAGATAATTTCACGAAGAGGGTGGTTGAATTCCATGCGCACCGTTTGCGTATTGATACCGGCGGGAATGGTCGTTCTCGGAGTGTATTGAATCTGCTCAATAAGGTATTCGTGCGTATTTGCCACGAATCTACGGCGCTCCTCTGTGTCGAGGTAGACGTAGTCACCCCACATGCGGAATTGTACGATTTTGGCCGGCAATGGCTGTATAGAGCCGCACGATGTTGCCACAGTCGACTTGTCAATCATACTCGCCAAGTCGCGCAACTTGACATTTATACGAATGACGTGATACTGCATGGCGAGAAGAGGGAGGTAGAGCCCAGGATTCTTATTGAACCAGAACTGGAGTGGGACGTACAGCTTTGTGGCACCATATGTGTAATTTCCTACAGAGCATGTACCGGATTCAACGCTTGCCGATGGTATATTCAGCCCATCCACGCGTCCAATCATATTGCTCAGGGCATCACGTTGGCTTGCCGTGGTAGTGAGCGTCGACCAAATCTGCATCCATTCTCCGGTCTGTTTATCAATCTCCTGCTCTCCAATTTCCAGTGCTATCTCTTCAATGAGTCCGTAGCCTGCCGTATTTATATAGGAGCCTTTCGAGCCGTCACTCATAGTAATATACGGCAGCACGATTTCCAACATCATGGGTCCAATCAAGTCTCCACGACGCGCAACAACCGCCGTCACGCGTTTTCCAAAGTCCGGGTCGCCATCGAAATAGATTTGCTGTGATTCCATTGCGAAGTTCGTATAACGGCGATAGACCATTTTGAACCACGTAATCTGGGGATTTCCGGTTAAAAAAACATCTTGTTTACCCATTGCCACGAGTTGTAATAAACCACCACCGCCTGGCATTCTAGTGTGATGTGCGACTTATTCAGGAGATGGTATTCTTATATTGTTGTAGAACCCGCGATGAGTCGGATAGAACAAGAACTCTTGTACTCAATTAACCCTCTGACGAATCAGCCCTATCCCGCGAATAGCTTTCAAGTCGCCGATGGACAGGGTACGCGTGTATGGCAGGATGTGTTTGCCACAATTAGCAGTCAATCCGCTGCTGATGGGTCGGCGATTGGCTACCTGCCCTCCACCTTTCTACAAGTCTATGGGGCAGCGTCCTCGATTTCCACAACCCTGGCAACGAGCTTTTCCACTCTTTCAAGTCAAATTGGTCTCGGAGGCATACCGGGTAGTATAACCGGCTTTCAACTTCAGAGCACTGTTAGTTGGATTCAGGGCCCGGCGAGATACATTAGCACGGGCGACCTCGTTAGCTCGATGACGCCTTTTTTGAATGGAAGCCTCTCGTACATGTCGAATATTCAGAGTACTGTGAATGGACTTGGAACGGCCAGATATGTGAGTACTGCAACTCTCCAAAGTACATCTGCCGGTCTTATGGGGCAGCAGCAATCCACTGTGGCGGGACTCGGCTCTTATTATGTAAGCAGTCTCTCACTTCAGAGTACATTTCGGGGGCTTGGAACTACCTATGTGAGTACATCTGGACTCGCCAGTAGTATTACGGGCCTTCTGTATCCCGCGTCTGTTCCTGGTGGAAGTCTTGGCATTGTTGTCACGGGGTCTACTGACCCTCCCTTCATGAACTACAATAATCTCACACAGGACTATCTTTTGAGTACGAACTATTTCAGCCTGACGAATGCCGGCTTCTTTGGAGTTGTGTATGGAAGCAATCTTCCCAGCACAACCTATGGTCTCATTTCATCTCTTGGGACGTATGGGTATGTGAGTACGGCCACACTTCTCAGTACGAGCGCGGGCATTCAGGCGGCAAAGCAGAATATCTATATTGACAGGGCGGGGTCGATGAGTATTTATGGGTCGCAGGTTTCCATATCTTCTGTTGGAGCCATCACCTTTCTCAGCAGTTTCGTGAATTCTACTATTACTTATAAGGGTCAAAACGGGAACATGACGGGAGTGACAACGAGCGGGTCCAATCTCTCCTTTTCAACGATGAATCTACAGTTGGACGCATTTTCCAGCTTGATTACATCCAATAGTCGGATTACGGTGGAAGCGTATCCAACCTTTCAATTTGATACGATTACTAACGGGTCTGTGAAATCAGTGGCGATTCCCATGTATACCTATA
>Ga0114973_10002529_pt1 | contig 13200 bp, 13 predicted proteins | sample M_140807_MF_Meta_FD_87025 | JGI IMG/M metagenome (GOLD analysis project Ga0114973, IMG submission 87025) | Freshwater microbial communities from Lake Montjoie, Canada to study carbon cycling - M_140807_MF_MetaG | ecosystem: Environmental > Aquatic > Freshwater > Lake | place: Lake Montjoie... | reverse complement strand
ATGGCTTAAAGGCCAATAGTTGAATTCCATCAATTGCAGATTCCAATAAATTTGTTGAATTATGTGGGATGTGTACAGTTTGAGAAATAACTTTAACTTTAGAAATTACAAAACCGGAATTTGTTAGACACTTTTGGATCTCTAAGGTATTTATTCTGTTGCAACTTTGTAAAACATCTGCGCATTGTTCTATCCATTCTCTGCGATTAATCTTGCGAATAGCAAGTACTTCATCTAAATCACTAGTGAACACTCCCTTCGAGATTTCGATCGGCTTGTGCAAAACTACAAGATTTGATAAGAATTCTAAGACTTCTGCTTCTGAATTTTGTAAGTGAAAAAATGGAGGCAGCCATTCAGACAGATGGTGTCCCCAGCTCGAGCGCCAGAGGGGATATGTCTGTAAAAAGAATATGCCTTCGTTCCTTAGGGATGAAAATACTGAGTCAGAACTTGATTGGAAGTTCATAATATGTTCGGCTGCAGACCAACTAATCGCCAAATCAAATTTATTTGCAAAACTTAATTCAATACCATCGCTGATTTTACGAAAATTAAACTTGTGCTCGCAATTGGGGCTACACATTCCTTTTGTAGATTCTTCCAGAAAGGTCCAGTCCAAATCAATTACATCAATTCCGGTAACATTACAATCAGCTTTGTGCCCAAATGACTTGGCGATCAACCCATCACCTGTGCCTAAATCTAGAACCTCGATACCTTGCAGTTGAATCCCATCACCGCGCAAGAAACTCAAAATTTCATTAGGTGCTTCCTCTATGTGGGAATTTAGCCAATCCTGCCCAGCAAAAAAATTATGCAACCCTTTTGGTAGGTCATTTGTAGTCAACCTTTACCTCGCATTCGCTAATCAACCGAATTATGACAGTATAGAACAATAATTGGTATATGGTTCTAATAACCAAGAATCAGTTTGAAGGGGTCGGTCTTGAAGAAAGCTTTAGTCACTGGGATAACAGGTCAAGATGGTCACCACTTAACTGAGTTGTTGATTTCAAAAGGCTACGAAGTCTATGGAGTCATAAATGGGCAAACCAACCATCGTGCCAAAAGCTTTAGTCATTTGTTTCCTCAAGCAAAGTTAATTAACGGTGATTTGACCGATTTTTCTAGTTTGTTGCAGATTATTTCTCGTGTGCAACCAGATGAAGTCTACAATCTCGGGGCAATTAGTTATGTAGGTTTAAGTTTTACTCAACCTGAATTGACTGCGAATGTAACGGGACTTGGTACTCTTCGATTACTAGAAGCGATTCGCAAACTAGATATGCAACATCACGTTAAGTTTTATCAAGCGTCGTCGTCAGAAATGTTCGGTAAAGTTAGAGAAACACCACAAAATGAACTTACTCCTTTTCATCCTAGGTCACCATATGGAGTTGCAAAAACTTTCGCACACTACACTTGTGTTAATTATCGTGAGTCCTACAATATGTTCATATCTGCTGGGATTTTGTTTAACCACGAAGGACCATTTCGTGGTCACGAATTTGTGACTCGAAAAATTACCTCACAGATCGCAAAAATAGTTTTAGGAAAGGAGAAATCTTTTTCTCTGGGCTCCTTAGATCCAAAACGCGACTGGGGTTACGCTGGTGACTTCGTTGAAGCTATGTGGTTGATGCTTCAGCAAGAAAAACCAGATGATTTCGTAATCGCTACTGGCGTTGCGCATTCTGTCAGAGAATTTGTAGTGATGACGCTAGAGGCTGCTGGCTTAGGAAACGACATTGATAAGTATGTTTCCTACGATGTCGACATGAAGCGGCCAGCCGAGGTCGACTTGCTAGTTGGAGATCCAACAAAAGCCTCAAATATTTTGAATTGGAAACCTTCGGTTGACATAAAAAAATTAATTGAGATTATGTTGGAAAATGATCTAAGATTAGAGCGACAAGAACTCAATTAGTCTTGGGGAGTTTGCATCCTACTTTGCGATCAGTATTGACAATCGTCATGCCGTCAATAGGCTTTGTTGCGTAAAAAGCAAAACCAGCTTCCGAATTATTTAGGCCAAGGTACGAATCAACATCTGGCCTACTCACACCGCTTAAGCCGGCCCCAACGATCGTTCTATCCGCGTCAATGACGAGAAAATCCCCCAATCCCTGCTTCATTTTGCTGACATATGCCCATCCAAACACTTTGAGACTACCATCGCCAGATTGAGGATATATTTTGTCTACGCGTACTTCGCACTTTAAGAGAGAGAATGCCTCTGGTTGAATTTTCCCACCTGTTCTAGATTCTAGAAAAAACTTGGTTCCAAAAATTCCCGAATTAGTCACAATATATCTTGGGGCGATGCCATACAAAAAATCTGGCGATGAAAATATTTTTCGAACCTGATCGTCATCTTGTAGCCCCAAGTTTAAACTAAGGGCAGATAATCGGTGTTCAAAAACTTGATCGTTCTGCTTTATAGATTGAATCTGCGTCGGAAGAAGAAGCGAAATGAAAATTACAAAAAATAATAATTGATATTTTGGTGCAAAAACTATTCGCAAGCTTAATTTCGAAAGCGCGAAAATGATTATGAATACATACAACACGAGCGTCACCGAAGTATAACGTGATGCTAGCGCTTCCCTGGCTCCAAAATTAGCCCGGCCTAGCGAGGTCAATACTGCCATTCCCAAAAGGTAGGTTACCGGAAGCAAAAAAATGTTGAGCCCCGTCAGCTGTTTCTTTTCGTGAAACATCTGATAATACATACCAAAAATCAAGGCAACAATCAAAACTCCAATTATAGAAATAAGAAACGGATTACTCTCTCCCAAAATCTTTATTGTGGGTGCGAGTAAATAGACACCTAAATATTTTATAAAACTTAGTGGGTTTTTGAAAAAGGTTTCTATTGGATTGACGTGCTGTCCGGGGGTAGAAAAATTATTAAAGTATAGGAAAAGAATTATCAAGGAGGTCACAGTAAGAGTGATAATCTCTCTAATATTACGTCTTAGGAAGATTGAAAAAACAGCAATAATTGGAAGGGCTAAGACGCCACTTGCAAATGCCGCTGCAGAAAAAATACCCAAAGCAAGGGCAAGATAAAACCAAATATTTCGATTCGTCAACCAGTGCTTGACAATAAAATAAAAAGAAAGCAGGGGCAGGTATATCCCTAATAGAAATTGGGATTGGAACGCCCAAGTTATGTTTTGCTCTTGCATCCAACTAAATTCAACAATCGTCAATGTGGAAACGACCGTAATTAAAGTGTATTTATCAAAATTTCCTTTTAATGTTACTGCCAGTGAGATAAACTTAACCAATATTTGAACTACCAGGGAAAGTATCAATAAGTTTATACATATAAATATCCAAATTTGGTCTGAACCCAAATAGAAGACCATCAAAGAAATAATCCGATAAAGCACTATTCGGTGTTCATTGTGTAGACTAAAAATGCTCCCAAAAGTACTTTGGTTAAAGTCTAAAACAAACTTTATCCTACCGTTCCATTCATCCCAAAAAGGCACTCCCGAATAGTTATTTTTTACACCAAAAATAAGTAACAACACATAGGTGATTGCCGATATCGAAGTGATTGAAGCTAGTATGGGTTTTGAATTTACTAGCTTTTGCAACGCTCGGACTAGATTGTGTTGTTTGAAATGGCTTCTTTTATCCACGGAATCACTTCATCAAGCATTTCGTTAAGGGTTGTTGTAGCTTCAAATCCCAGTATTTCTCTTGCTTTTTCAACTGATGGAACACGCTTATTCACATCATATTCGAAACCTTCATCACTTTGTATTCGAAGCGGTTTTTCTTGGTTAATTTTAGCCCAGATTGTTTCCACTAACTTTAATACGGTTGTTGATTCTGCCGTAGACAAATTGAAATCTTCATTCAGCGCCTTATCGGATTCCATGGCTAGGACAACACCTTTAGCCAAATCCCCACCGTAAGTGTAGTGACGTACCTGCGATCCGTCTCCCAAAATGTGCACCGGATCTTGCCCTCTTAACACTTTTTGAATAATGTCAGGCACAACGTGACTCATTGCAAGTTTGACGTTCCCAGATGCAATTTCGACGTCACCAAGAGCTCTTCTTTCGCCTATTCCTACACAGTTAAATGGGCGGACAATTGTGTAGGGAAGTTTGTACTGATCCCATGCTGCTCGAGCAAAATATTCAACGGCTAGTTTCTGAAATCCATAGCTGGACAAAGGAGGGGCCACTTTCCGTTCATCACCCTCAACTGATGGCCAACGATCTGTGCTCTCAAACACCATTGAACTAGAGAGGTATGTAACTTTTTTTAGTGGTCCTCCAGCCTTAAGTGTTGCAATTGCAGCGTCACATGTTGAGGCAATTATGCGTTCGTTTTTTGCTAAAAGATCGTAAGCATAAGTATGAAAATACGAAATTCCGCCAATTAAGGCGGCGCCAGCAATAACGTGATCGACATCGTGCATTAACTTTGTCATCAATGAAACATCTTCAACATTGCCATTCACAAACTCATAATTTGATGCGGAATCAAATGAACGAGTTACATCACCATATTTAGAAAGGTTGTCAATTCCGACTACCTCGTGGCCTTTGTCCAGAAGCTCCTGTACAACATAACCTCCGATAAAACCTGCAGAACCGGTAATCAGGACCTTCATGAAGTTCTCCTACTCATCATTATTTCTTGGATACCTTGGGTGCAAAACAATTAAAAAACCAAGGAAGATACTTTGGGGCCCACTTTGCCAGTAAGAACCTTGAGCTTCCTTCTGTACGGTCCAGCCAAATCGTTGGAATCTCCGCTACAGGTAATCGTAATCTATGGGCTTTGGAAACAAGCTCAATTCCTATTTCAAAGCCACTCCTACTCTCTATGCCGACTTCTTGCACCAGACTCTTTGAGTATGCTTTGAAGGAGTTGGTTGGGTCATGCGTTCCAACTCCAGCCAGAGAATAGAGAATTTTGCCCGCAGTTCTCGATAAGAACTTCTTGAATCTTGGTCCTCCAATTTGTTGCCCGCCAGACATATATCTTGACGCACAAGCTACTGCCACACCCCTGCTCACTAGGTTAGAAAGCTCTTGAATGGCTCGCACATCATCTGAACCATCGGCCATCATGACAACAACACATTCAGTTTTCGCATGATCAATTCCGAACCTGATCGCATTCGCCGGTCCCACACCATAATTTTGAACAATAATCCTGAATGTCTTTGGTAAGCCATCTATTTTGCTAAAAAAGTCTAAAGTTGTGTCTTCTTCAAAATCAACAACAACAATTACATCGATCGTTGATCCGTACAGTTGGCCAAGATTCTGGATGGTCTTTTCAATATTTATGCCCTCGTTATAGGCAGGAATGATTACTGTTGAATAATTCACTTTTATATTAAGTTTCCATTACCGAGTAGGTTCCATATATCAATGATCGGTTTCTCGGTGGCGATCTGCCGATAAGCATTGTGGGGAGCCGCCAAAACCAAAATATCTGAATTTTTGATGATTTCTTCCAAAGTAACCAAGGTAGGGTCAACACTTACATATGGATCTGTCATAAAAACCTTGTTTGCTTTAAATTCAAGAATCTTCTTTAGCTTATAGGACAGACTGGACCTAATATCATCGGATTCACCTTTAAACGCTGCACCTAATATCCCCACTTTTAATTTGCTTAGATCATATTTCTCTTCAAGCTTACTGACGACATAGAGTGGTAGGCCTTCATTTACCAGCATCGCTGAATGTCCGAGCGCAAAGTTGTTGTTTGAAAACGCCGCTAATTGCATCGTGTCCTTGAACAAACACGGCCCAGCAGCAAATCCAGCGTTTGGTAAATCAGAGGCACGAGGATAGTCAAATGTGATGGCGTCACGGATTTTCGAGAAATCAAGCCCTGCTTCATTACTCATTAACCAAAATTGGTTTGCAGCAGCAAATTTGATATAACGCCAAACATTCGTAAAAAGTTTGGCTAGTTCGGCTTCTTCAGGAGTAGTAACAATTGTTTTCACACCTAATTTTGCAAACACCTCTGAGGCACGTTGTTGTCCTATTTCAGTGGTCGCTCCAATAATCTGTGGGAGTTCCCGCAATTCCTTTAGTGCATGACCTTCAAGAATTCGCTCGGGACAAAATGTAACTTCTGGATATAAATTTGATTCAGCAAGCAGATTCTTTACCTTTCCTGTCACCCCAGGAAATACAGTGCTTCGCAAAATCACTAATTGGTTTGAGTTCATGTATGGGATACATGCAGCAAAGGCATTGACAACTGCGTTTGGGTCAGGGTTTAAGTGTTCGTCTACTGGTGTTCCGATCACAATTATCACTATCTCTGCAGTCTCAATAGTCTTGTGATCTGTAGTCGCATGAAAAGATTTGTTCTTTAAAGTTTGAGTTAACATTTCCTGAGCACCAGCTTCGGCAAATGGCATTACTCCCGAATTAATCGTTCCAACTGTCTCCGCACAAATATCAAGAGATACAGCTTCAAAACCTGATTCAGCTAAAACAAGAGCGAGCGGAAGACCAACGTGTCCGCCACCACCTACAACTACTACTTTTACTTTTTGTTCGCTCACTATGAAATCATACCAAGTGATGAGTACAGGGATGTTACTCCTACGGCAACTGACCAATCAGTTTTGCAGGATTTTCACTATAGATTAGGACGGTCCACTTATCAATTACATACTCTGAATCTGCAGTTTTAATAAGGTCCAGATATTTTGCATCTTTTAAAACTGTGTCGGTTGGAAATGCCACAAAGGTAGCACCCTTGTGTTCATTATCAGAGAACCAAGATTTATTTGCGTGCAGATGTGGGCCCACAGGGGCTACATCGATAAGCGAAACGTGAATCTTCCCATCTGAGTAAAATGGAATAGTTAGGACATCTTCAGTCCAAGGTCCTGCAAAACCGTAATTAAGATTTCTCTCTAATAAACTTTGAGTCAGTAAGTAATTTGAAGTTTCACGATATGTTACATCGAGTGGATCGTTCAAATGTTTTACTCCCATGAAAACATTAGGAGCTAAGAAAACCAAGACTACGGAGGAATAAAGCATCTGCTTTTTGATATTTTCTGAAAATGCAAATGGTACAAAAAATAATGCAGAGATGGCAAATGGGATAAAGTATCGAACAACGCCTGCAGTATTAGTAAAGAGGGAGGTTAGGAGTCCAACTAGAACAAAGTAAATTAAATGGAGAAACATAAATTTTCCAGCTAAGGTCAATTTTTCAAAGTTTTTTGATTGCAAATATTTCGCTATCGGAATGAAGACAACCAGCAGAACTAATATGAATATTGAAAGGACTCTAATTCCGTGAGAACTAATAACTGGTTGACCTGCAATTGGGTTCATTCCAAAAACTTGAAATACCGTGAGGATGGGAGAAGCCAATTTTGTCAAGAAATTTGATTGGTCCAAAGTTGTAAAATTTTGACTAGGTTGTTGCCAGTATTGTGGTACTCCCAAGGTTAAATAGCCAATCAAAGCTCGTCCAGTAATCGTGGAAATGAGAGTCATAGCTAAAATACGAATGTAGTTTCGGCGGTTTATATTGTTATTGGCTTTCAGAGGTAAAATGAAAAGTACAAATAACGTGAATCCGACTGGCCCATAAATTTCAAGCAACCCGCGATTGTGATTCAGGCCGAAAAGAAAAAATGGTATTAAATAATTTCTATTTCGTAATGAGGCTCTCAAAAACGATAGATCGTTGGGAGAGTTAGTGATCATTTTGTAGGACAAAATACATAACAAAAGAGAGAATATTTCATAAATACCGTAGGAATTCATAGGCCAAATCCAAACCTGATCCACCCATGAATATCTGAATGGTCGAACACCATAGATGGTTGTGAAAAGAGTTAACAAAAGAAGAATCTGTATCTTTTTTAACCCGAAGATAGATCCAAACCAAACGATCACTGCTATGGAAAATATAAGAAATACAATATTCGAGATCGCTACAGTCATAAATGTTAATTTGAAACCGAGAAGTAGCAGAAGGTGGGCGACGAGCGTCCAACTAATTGGTGCAATTTCTCTTCCACTAAACTGTGAAGTGAATAGTGAATTGGTGTCCAAATCGCTCTGAGCATATAGATATGGGTATGCCGCTTCATGGAAAAAATCAGATTTCATGTTCGAGAATTGGTAGTTTAAAAGGCTTGCAACATTAATTGCTAGGAATAGCCAAAGAAAATATGACATTAGATGTTGGAAATTACCTAAGGATCCCTCTTTTCTTGAACTCTTCGTTGTCACAGGAATCCTCTCTAAATGTATAAAACCATAGAATTAAGTTAGCACACAGCGCAGGTTTGAGAGACCATGCTGGCTGATCAAACTACTAATCTAAGTTGATCCAAGAATTTTGTCGGCAGGAATACTTGGACTTTTGACAACAACCAGCATGCAATCTTCTAATGCTTCAAAGTCTGCACTTTCTAATGGGGGAATTTCTGCTATTTCATTTACCTCAAAAATGTTTTCCCCAATACGGATACGACCTTGTATTACACAGGTCCATTCAGTTGCAATTTTCTGAAAATGCGTCGGTTCTGTTTCGCCCTTTTTGAATCTTTTGACGCCAACCTCAATCAGATCATTCCTGTTCAAGCTTGGGTTGAAGTTTCCAATAAACCATCCTAAAGTCATGTCCGTGAGATTAAATCTATTCACAGTCAACTCCGTTCCATATTTTTCGCGTACTCGTTCAATTGCCACTCTGATTTCATAGGGTGGTATTTAGAATTGTCGATCTTAATTAGAGCAACTTGAATACCTTCCAATATAATTTCGTTTATTGCAGGCGATAAGTAGAAGACTCCATTTAGAGATGCATCCTTCAGAATCATTTTTTTGATAGCTTTTTCGATCAACGAAACCTTCGAAAACCAAAAAAAGCCAACCAGTGCATTTCTGCTTATCGGATCCTTTTCGCTAATCTCTATCACATTTTCGTTACGGTCTACTTTCGCATATGAATATCGAGGATGGATTGAGTCAAAACTCACGATTGCAGATTCAGTTCGCTTTTCATGTATTTGCATCAAAAGAGACAAATGATTCTCAGTTAATTTTTCGTTGCCATTAATTAGAATTACTTCTTCCTCTGGATTCAAGTACTGTAAACCAATAAGTGCAGAACATGCTGCACCTCCAAGATTTTTCTGAACACCAATCACGGTGATGCTTGGTTCAATCAGCTTAAGTGTCCGATCTATGTGGTAACCATTAATCTCATCTTGATTGACAACAATGACAATTTTGTTATTCGGGATTGTTAACAAGTCTTCGATTATCCACTGAACAAGTGGTTTCCCGTTGAATTCCGTCATGCTGACAGGATACCTAGCATCAGAACTGTTGCTGAATGCACTGCCAGCGGCGAGGATCACTGATTGCATGTTTGTGCTTCAATCTCATCGATAAAACTTAAAATTCGATCTATATCCACGTCGCTGGGATTCTCAACCTTCAAAACATGCGCGCCTGCTTGAGTTGCTGCCATTATTCCATTCTGATTGTCCTCCACGACAACGACATGACAGGCTTCTACATTAAGTTTTTCAAAAATCTTCAAATATATTTCGGGGTCTGGCTTGCCATTGGAAACGTTTTCAGCTGAAATCACGGCGTCAAGGTACTTTTCAAGTGAAGTTTTTTCCATCATTAAATTGATCGTTGCGCTAATACTGTTCGACGCGAGTCCAATTTTATAGTTACCCTGTTTTAATTGCTGCAGAGCGAATTCGTGCTTAAAGGTAGGTCGGCAATATTTATGGACCAATTCAACGGTATATTTTTGCTTCAACTCATTAATAAATCCATGCATCCCTTGAGGAAGTCCATTTTTTTGGGACAGAATTTCAAGTTTTTTTCTTGTTGGAAGACCATCAAGTAGAGTTTCATGGTCTTCCGGTGAAATTGCATAACCGAATAAGTCTAGAGCCTTATTCAGGGCTAAGTAGTGCCACTCTCTAGCGTCTACTAAGACTCCATCCATGTCGAAAACGACTGCCTTTATATGTTTCATTCGAAAAACAACTTAGCGCTCTCTGGGTAATCAGTACATAAATATAGATCTGAAGTGGTCTCTATATTTTTCAAAAAACTCCAAGCATCCAACTTGTTACGCCCATGCAATTCTGGTGACACCACACAAATTTTTTCGGAGCTTAAAAAAGTGCTTTCTTGTCCAATCCACCAATCGCTTTGAAATGCATCCAACCAAACTCCTTGGGACTGATCATGGAGTTCACAAAAATTTTCATACTCACTTAGCCGCATATATGTCGGAAGGCCAGCCTCAAGATAGCCGATAGTTTCCGGGATAGACATATCAAACAAAAAAAATCGCTTCTTATCTAACCCAGCCAAAACAGACTTGAGGTTCTCTAGAATTCCGTCGGACTTGATATTGATCGCTAACATAGAATCGTACGAATCAAATAGTTTTACAATCTCTTCAAAATAAAGACACTCCACGCCATACGAAGGATCATGACTAACAATCAGTTCGCCATTCTTATCTCGAACATCTAATTCGACGCCAAAGCCTAAATCAAAAGCTTTCTTAATTCCTAAATAAGTATTTTGCTCACTTTTCTCACTCCAGAGTCCACGGTGCGCAATGTAATTCATGGTTGCATTTTTCTCAAAAACAACAGAAGGTCTTCGGGTGTCCCAAGTCCATTCATTTGTTCCTTATCTGATCCAATGTTTTCAAATGAAATACTACTACCTTCTCTTATCAACTCGTTATAGACCGGTGCAACATAGAACTCACCATTCACTCTGGAATCATTTTTAATCATTTTTTGGGCAGCTTTGACAAAATCTGTACCTCTCGCAAAGCCATAGATGCCAACTGTTGCTTCATCTGAGATCACTTCCTTTTCCCGAACTTCAGTGACTAATCGATTTTCACCGTATTTGATATATGACCACTTCGCGTCATCTGATGTCATTGTTAAAATTGAACCGTCATTACCATTTGAGTTAAGTCTTTCAAAAAAAGTATTCAATTTATATTCGACATACTGATCGCTGTTTGCGATTACCAAGGGATAGTCGTTGTCAATTAAGTGCGCAGCAAATAAAACCGTCTCTGCTGCGCCTTGGGTTAGCCGATCAATACCTATAATGACGGATCCTGGACTCAATTCTTTAAGTGCTTTGTCGAATAAAAATTTCTCCTGATGTTCCTTCTGGCAAATAAAAATGAATTGATGCTCTTCATCGGTGGTTAAATTTTCAATTACCCACTGAATCATGGGTTTACCCAATACATCGATAAAGGGTTTCGGGTTAGAGTAGCCAGCAGAGGAGAATCGACTTCCGGCGCCTGCCATCGGTACAACAATGTTTATCACTATTTTAACTTTTCTCGAATAGAACGTTATAGCTTGAATACGAAAATTCGGATTTAGCAAAGTGCAATGCTTTCTCTTTAGTAAAAAAATATTGAGTAAATAGTCCTAGAATTGTAAGTGCCTGTTTAATAACCTTGGCATTCGAAACTTGATCTTCTTCTGTCCAAGTAATTGGGAAAAATTTTATACTTTGTTTTTGATTTATAGCACGCAAAAGTATATGTACATCAAACGTCAAATCATTCGGAAATGACAAAATTTCATCCATTTGAAGCTTTGCAACTCGAAATATATTCAATCCTGCAATTAAGTCGTCAATTTTTTTTCCAGTACAAATTATGCAATAAAGATTTAGTAATCTGTTTCCAATTTTTCGAAACATTGAATAGCCAATTAAGTTCGAGTTGGAGTGGAATCTTGCGCCAATACCTAAATCAATGTCGTGATTTTCTAAATCTTTAAAAACTGGTCCTAGGTCTTTAATTTGAGCCTGATCATCACCATGTAGAACCGCTACAAAATCAAAGGAATTATTCTTTGCATACAGGAAACCTGTTTTGAGGCTACCGCCAAGACTTATATTCTGGATGTTTTGCAAAACTTTTGCCGGAATTTCAATAGACTTTATACCGTTAATCGCATATTCAACTGTTTTGTCTGCACTTCCATTATCTATAATGAGTACTTCTTCAAACTCCGTATTGATGATTCGTTCGGATTTTCGAAGTAAACGTCCAATTTGCGCTTCACAATTGTATGTTGGGATGACTAACAATTTTTTCATTTATAAAGTCACTCCGAATTTCCTTTAAGACTAAAATACGTGTACGAAAATGATATTGCATATAAATCAAGAAACGGGTTAATTCCACTATTTGACCACAGTTTCTATGGTCATTGTTTCAGTTGTACACTTTGCAAATGGTACTAAAGGCGTCACGGATGTCCGGTCACATGAAAATGTTTGTTTCTTTTGCTTTCTTCGGGCTAGTATCGGCTGGAATAGACTTTTGTATATATGTGGCCCTTATATGGGTAGGTATAAATCCAATTTTCGGCAATTTTCTCTCATCGTCGGTCGGCATTTTAATTAATTACTTTCTTGTTTCAAATTTCACATTTGGTGTTGACTTTAAAAATATGCGAAACTTAATCGTATTTTTTGTTATTGCGATCGTCTTACTGATTCTAACTTCTCTTTTTCTAGCTTTCTTGATAAATTCAGTTGCTGTAAATCCACTTCTTGCAAAGATTATCACTTTGCCAATTTCTGCAGTAATTAAGTATGCAATAAATCGAAAATATACTTTTATCTAGCTCAAAATCTCTATAATATTTTTGTGTGACACATCAGGTAACGATTTTTTTCATCTTTTCTCGAGAGTCACTCCCTGTATTCAATCAACTAGAATTAATCCAACCGCACAACGCCACCCGGCGTCATTAAATGCACCGCAACTATCCCAGACTCACCCTCATTATTAGACGGGTCAATAAACTCAATATCTGTTCCGTTTAATCCATCGAGGATTTCTGACTTAAACCATGAGTCTGATAGTTGCTCAGTGTCAGCAATCGTAATCTTCTCAATAGCAGCTACAGCTTTGCCATCTTGTGATGGGTGATCGGCGGTTAACCATTGAATAAAGAATGGAAGTTCGCGAGAGTCGGTGATCTCATTAACTCCAATTTGCTTCCACTTAAGGTCGGTGCCATCTGGGCGTGTGCGGTGACCTTCAGTTGCGGTGCGTCCAAACTTCTCTTCAACTATTGAAATATCCCCAGTTGCAAAAACCCAAGTGAGCCAGCCGCCACCTTCTTGT
>Ga0114973_10002527_pt1 | contig 13210 bp, 16 predicted proteins | sample M_140807_MF_Meta_FD_87025 | JGI IMG/M metagenome (GOLD analysis project Ga0114973, IMG submission 87025) | Freshwater microbial communities from Lake Montjoie, Canada to study carbon cycling - M_140807_MF_MetaG | ecosystem: Environmental > Aquatic > Freshwater > Lake | place: Lake Montjoie... | reverse complement strand
GCAACTTTGGCAATCATCGCAATATCGTCAAGTAAAGCAGCGAGACCGGATGGCATGTGGAATTTCCCTTGATGAGATAGAGCCTTGAGAGATAGCCAAAAACATTAACAGTTCAAGGCCGTTTGGTATCGCGCCATCCACAGCCCCGCTTTCCTAAACGCAGTTGCCTGCGTTTGTTTGTTATCTTGCGTTGCAGCGAATCCATCGCTACAGACCTAGTCTTTCCGAATTGGGAACCTATATCGCTCTCGACCCGCCGGTCGGAGCGCTGGCGGCTATCCTCGGGATCGAACAGGAAGAAACGATATGGCAAAGACAAGCCCCGGTGAATTCATCCGCCAAGTGCGGACTGAAATCGGCAAGGTGGTATGGCCGACAAGGCAGGAAACCGTGCAGACCGCAATCATGGTGTTGATCATGACCATCATCCTTGCCATCTTCTTTTTAGGCGTCGACGCGGTATTTGCCGCCATCGTAAAGGGACTGCTCGCGCTCGCCGAAGGCTAAGCGCAAACCCTTGAGAGAGTTTTGGGGAAAAGAATAGATATTATGGCACGCTGGTACATCATTCACGCTTATTCGGGCTTTGAAAACAAGGTCCGCGACCAGATTCTCTCTGAAGCAGAGCGCATTGGCCTCTCGCAATTGGTAGAGGCTGTCGAGGTTCCAACCGAACAGGTCACGGAAGTGCGCCGCGGCAAGAAGATTAAGGCGGAACGCAAATTCTTCCCTGGTTATGTTCTGGCAAAGCTGAACATGAACGATGACGTGTACCATTTGGTCAAGAACACGGCAAAGGTCACTGGCTTTCTAGGCGCGGGCAATAAGCCGCAGCCGATCACTGAAGCCGAAGCAGCACGCATCCTGAACACCAAGCAGGAACTCGATGCCGCGCCAAAGAAGCGCGTTTCGGTGGACTACGAAATTGGCGATCAGGTCAAGGTACTTGGCGGGCCATTTGCAAGCTTCAACGGTTTGGTAGAAGAGCTCGACTTCGACAAGAACCGCGTCAAGGTATCGGTCAGCATCTTTGGCCGTGCAACACCAGTCGAGCTGGACTTTGAAGAAGTCGAATTGATGAAGTAATGTCCCTTTCCCTGGCGGGGAAAGGATATAGCAACCGGCGACCCGCCCAGCCACAGGCTTGGCTTGCTTTTCCGCCCCACTTCACCTATTCGCGCCCCTCCTTCGATGAGAATCGAGGGAACCCGTGCGGGAGGTTGCCGCCAAAGAGATTTGGACGCGACTGTTTGACCGCTTAATTTGATCCGCCTTCGCCCTTGCGGGCTTCGGTGGAGAAAGAATGAAAGGAGGCCACAGATGGCCAAGAAAATTGACGGCTATATCGGCCTGCAAGTACCTGCAGGTTCAGCCACACCATCCCCGCCAATCGGCCCAGCATTGGGTCAGCGCGGCGTTAACATCATGGAATTCTGCAAGCAATTCAATGCGGCGACCGCCGACTTGGAAAAAGGCACGCCAATTCCAACGAAGATCACAGTTTTTTCTGACAAAAGCTTTACCTTCGCCATGAAATCACCGCCTGCGACCTATCTGATCAAGAAGGTTTTGGGCCTGAAGTCCGGTTCGAAAGAGCCAGGCAAGATCACCGCTGGAAAAATCACACGTGCGCAGCTTGAAGAAGTCGCAACCATCAAGATGGCCGACCTCAACGCGAACGACATGGACGCAGCAGTAAAAATCATCGCAGGCTCGGCTACCGCCATGGGCCTCGAAGTAGTGGAGGGCTGATCCGATGGCCAAGCTGACCAAAAAAGCAAAATCGCTCGCGCATCTCGATGCGGACAAATTGTACGGCGTTGATGAAGCGTTGAAGGCAATCAAGGAAATGGCGACTGCCAAATTCGACGAGACCATTGAAGTCGCGTTGAATCTGGGCGTTGACCCACGCCATGCTGACCAGATGGTCCGTGGCATGGTTTCGCTTCCCGCCGGCACCGGTAAAGACATGAAAGTCGCTGTGTTCGCACGTGGCGACAAGGCAACTGCGGCAACGGCCGCTGGTGCCGATAAGGTCGGCGCTGAAGACCTGATGGAAGACATGCTGGCTGGCAATCTCGATTATGACCGCGTTATTGCAACGCCGGACATGATGGGCATCGTTGGCCGCTTGGGTAAGACCTTGGGTCCAAAGGGCCTGATGCCAAACCCTAAGCTGGGCACAGTCACCATGGACGTCGCTGAAGCCGTTAAGGCGGCAAAGGCCGGTCAGGTTGAATTCCGCGTTGAAAAGCAGGGGATCATCCACAGCGGCATCGGCAAGAAGAGCTTCTCTGATTCCGACCTGCGCAAGAATTTCGACGCATTGGTTGATGCCGTCATCAAGAACAAACCAAGCGGATCCAAGGGCAAATATGTCCGCCGCGTTGCGGTTAGCTCGTCAATGGGCCCAGGCCTTAAGATTGATCTGGCGGATGTCCCTGGCGCTTAAGGCGTTTCGGCAATGAACACATAAAGGGCTGGAGGGAAACCTCCGGCCCTTTTTCTTTGCGGCGCATGCCGTTTTCCAATAACCTTTGGTGATGCGGTTTTCTTTCGTCTTTACTATGGCGCTGCTTCCAATGGCCGCCGTTGCGGCTGATCCGGTCCAGCCAAAAGCCGCAGAAACTGGCAAATCGATCGCAGTTCCAATCAGGCATATCACTCCCGGGATTGAAGTTTTGCTTTCCGACCGACTGGAGTCGCTCAAGGGAAAACGCGTCGCACTGTTGACCAACCAGACCGGCGTTGACCGCAAAGGCGTCAGCAACGTCGATCTACTGCGCGCGCATCCCGCCATCAATCTTGTTGCGCTTTTTAGCCCCGAACATGGTGTGCGCGGCGCGGCGCAAGCGGGTGAGAAAGTGGCTTCGGGCATCGATCCCAAATCCGGCTTGCCCGTCCACAGTCTCTACGGTAAAACCAAAATGCCAACCGCCAAGATGATGCAAGGCATTGATATCGTGCTGGTCGATCTGCAGGACGTCGGTACGCGTTTTTATACATATGCCTCCACGCTGCTATACATGCTGCGCGCCGCAGAGACATCGGGGTCCGAGGTGATCGTGCTGGATCGTCCCAATCCGCAAGGCGGTGTGATGATAGAGGGGCCGGTGCTCGAACCTGCATTTGCCTCATTCGTCGGAAGCTATGCCGTGCCGGTACGTCACGGCATGACATTCGGCGAGCTAGCGCAGATGTTCGTTGGTGAGGATAAGCTGCGCACGCGCCTGCGCGTTATTCCCATGCGCGGTTGGTCGCGCGACTTAGCGCCATATTTAGCTTGGGATTTGCCTTGGGTGCCGCCCTCGCCCAATATGCTGTCACCCCGAACAGCAGCAGTATATCCCGGCACGGCGTTGTTCGAGGGCACCAACATCTCCGAAGGACGGGGCAGTGAAAAACCTTTCGAATATATCGGCGGGCCTTTCATCGACGGCGCAGCACTGGCGGAACGATTGAATGCGATGGGGTTGCCGGGTGTCGATTTCAAGCCGGTTTCCTTTACACCGGATTTTTCCAAATATGCCGGACAGCACTGTCATGGCGTATGGGTCATCCCCACCAACAGTAAGACATTCCAGCCATTTCGCACCGGCATCGCTTTGGTGAAGACTGTCCACGACATGTACCCAGACAAGTTCGAATTCCGCCACGGCACTCCGAGCTTTTTCGACCAGCTGGCAGGAACCGGCAGTGTCCGTAAAGGCATTTTGGACGGAAAGTCAGTCAGCGATATCGAACGTCAATGGCAAGACGGACTTAACGCTTTTATGCAAGTACGGGCGCGGTATCTGATGTATCATTGATATTACGACCTGCGCAGCAAACGCCAAAGGCGACCGCCGTTCCGATGCATAATTGCCATGGGAAGGCCAGAGCCTTCCACGCCGTTGGCAGACCAAGGCTGTCCACGACATAATGCTGCTGTACCAGGATTGTGACAAAGCCAGCCAGCAGAGCGGCAATCACCGACCATGTCGCCCCGCGCTTGGTAAACACTACAGTGCCATAGACGCCCAGCAAGCCCGAATATGCAAAGACCATGACGCCGAGCACAAATTCGAGCAATGGCGTGTCGCTGTAATGCTGCCAGTAGAAGCACAGTATCGACATCGCGAACAACGCAAACGCGAGCAATAGCATCGCCACACGTCCAGCGTTGATATAATGCTGCTCGCTTGACGGTGCGCCACGCCGTTCCAGCCAAGGCCGGTAAAAATCATTCACGACCACCGCCGACATCGAGATGAGTCCAGAATTGATGGCCGCCGCTGCGATGACGCCTACGGTTACCAGCCCGCGCAAGCCGGGCGGGATTTCGGACAGGATGAAAGACATGAAGACCGTGATTTTTTCTCCTGCGAACGCGTTGGTCGCGCCGACGCTAACGCCCATTAGGTCGGGGCGGTTGTAGAAGATGTGGAGCAGCGATCCTATCGCCATGAATAAAGCAACCACAGGGATTGCCGCCCACATGCTCGCATAAAGCGCGCGTTTGCCTGATTGTGCGTTTTCGCATGCAAGGAAGCGCTGCGTCGTGTCCTGATCGAGTCCAGCATTGCCGATATTGAGTAACACCAGCCCGGTCAGGATCGCCCAAACGGTAAACGGCTTGGTAAAGTCGAACGACCAGTCAAATAAACGGAGCTTGTCCATTCCGCCGGGTGCAGATTGAAGCGCGTCCCAGATTTCTGGAGCAGGTGCAGGAATTTTCACCAGCAAAAAGATGAGCACCAGCAGCGCACCGCCGAGATAGAGCACGACCTGCACAAGGTCGCTCCAGATAACGGCATTCAGCCCGCCGAACAGTGTGAAGGCAACGCCGAAGACGACGAGGACTGCCGAAGCGATAACGATATGCTGGGGCTCGACATCCAAGAAGATGATCATCGAAACCGCAATAGCGGCAAGATACAGCCGCGCACCGCTCGCCAAGATCCGACCGAGGAGATACATTCCCGCCGCTGCGCGCCTCGCCGTTGCGTCGAAACGGGCTTCCAGCAATTCGTATACCGTGGTCGCACCGATTGCGTAGAATCGCGGGATCAGGAAACGTGCGACGATAAAGGCAGCGATGATCGCTGCGAAGTTGCTTGTGAGATAGCTGTAATCACCGCGATAGCTGTTATCGGGGGCGCCGAGAAATGTTGCCGCTGACTGCATCGTCGACAGGACGGACACCGCAACCAGCCAGACCGGCGCATGATGGCCGGCGAGAAAATAGTCATCCGCCGTTTTGGTCCGCCGTGTCGCTTGATAGCCGGCAAAAGCCAGCAATGCGACATAGGCCAACAATATGCCCCAGTCGTAAATGGTGAATGCTAATGGCATGAATGCTCCCCCAAGATGCAGCCACTAGCGGAACATGCCTGTGTATTCAAATGCGCTACCGCGCCATATATGCATCCAGCGTTTCGTGGTAATGGCGTATGCGGCTTTTATGACTGGCTTAACAATGTGGTTGCGGTCGGTACGGGCGAGCGCACGGCAAGCGGGCCGATTTATTCTATTTTCGAAATAGCTTGAAAAAATCGCGGCCATAAAAGGCTTAACGCCAATCCGCCCATGACCAACGCAGCGGCGAGCAATTTCCAGCTCTGCAGCGGCTCGCCTAAGAACAAGGCGGACGCCCCAATACCGAATATCGGCACCAGCAACGCCATCGGTGCAACGGTTGCCGCCGGATGCCGTGCCAAAAGCCATCCCCAAATGCCATAGCCGAACATCGTATTGCCAACCGCCTGCCAGACCACGGCGGCCCAAGTCGTCGCTGTTGCCGCGTGCACACCCGCCATAAACGCTGGTGCACCTTCAAAGAGCAAGGCGAGGATGAGCAGTGGCGGCACAGCAAAGATGCTGGCCCAGACCACATAAGCGAGCATGTCGACCTTACCGGCGGCACGCGAAACCATATTCCCGCTCGACCAGCAAAAAGCCGCCATGACGACAAGTATCAATCCCAATGGCGTCGCGCTGCCGTCCGAATGGGTCAGGATCACCGCAAGCCCACTTGTCGCCAAGCCGAGCGCAGCCCATTGGAATCCGCGCACCCGTTCGCCCGTCAACCGCATCGATAGAGCAATGGTAAAGAAGACCTGAATCTGGACAACCAGTGAGGCAAGACCCGGCGTAATAAAGCTTTTCATCGCCAGAAATAGCAGGCCAAATTGCCCCGCCCCGATCAATATCCCGTAAGCCGCCAGATTGGACACAGGCACCGCAGGCCGTTTGAGGAAAAATGCAGCTGGCAGAAAAGCGCAGGCAAAGCGTAACGTCGCGAGCCACAAAGGCGGCAAATGGGTCAGCGCCAGTTTGATGACAACGAAATTCGTTCCCCACACGGCCATGACCGCAATCGCAAGCAGAAGATGCAGGCGGGGTAAGGCGGTGTTTTGCGGCATAGACGCGCCCTAACGGCTTCGTCCATTTTTGCGAACAGTTTAATCCAGTGGCACAACTTCGATGGGCAGGTCGCTGGCCTTTTCACCGCAATATTGTTCGGGCCAATGCGCAAAGGGACGCACCGCCCCTGCGCTGCGCCAGCGGTGCACACGCGAAAGATCAACGTCGGCCATCACCCACACCCCCTGCCCCTCAGTTCCGATCGCCACTATCCCGTCATCAGGGCTATCGCCATCGGGCGGAACGAAAACCCCCGCCGCGCCGTAATTTTCATCGAGTGCTGGCGACCAGGGGGCCATGCCAACGGTTGGCGCCTGCACCACAAAAATTTGGTTTTCCAGCGCCCGCGCCTGTGCCCCAATCCGAACGCGGTGATAGCCCTGCAGACTGTCTGTGCAAGAAGGGCAGAGAATGACCTGCGCACCTGCGGCGGCCTGCGCCCGTGCGATCATCGGGAATTCGACATCATAGCAGGTAGAGATGCCCAGCATGCCCAAGGATGTGCGAAAAACACGCAATTCTGTTCCGGCCTTAATGTCCCAGAATTCACGTTCGAACCGGGTCATCATGATTTTGTCCTGATACCCTTTTTGCCCATTCGGCATATAGAGTGTCGCGCGGTTCACAATCTGCCCATCATCTTGGCCGAAGGGTCGGGTCCCGCCAAGCAGGACGACCCCAAACCGCTGGGCCAGATCCGCATAATGCGCGTCAATGCTTGGCCCCAATGCAATGACCGCGCGCAACGAGGCGTGCAGGTCGCTTGCCGTTAATCGGTCGATCGCGGCCAATTCCATCGCCGCATATTCGGGAAATACCAAAAGCTGCGCGCCTTGCGCCGCAGCATCGCGCACCCATTGTTCAACCTTGGCTTGCCAGCCGGCAAGGCTATCGGGTTGCGCTATCGGATATTGCGCTGCGGCTATACGGACCGACGCGGTCATAGGTCGCGCATCCAGAATTGCATAAGATGCGCGCTTTCAAAATCATCCCCCAGATCCTGCCATGCAAGCGTTCCGGTCAAACCATCGACCGGCGTGTACCCGCGGGCGCGCCAGAAAGGATGCAAATCGCGTGGTGCTTCAGGCCGCATCGGGTGATCTTCGGGACGGATCACCGCACAAAAGGACGTCTGGACCGCCCCTGCCGCGCGGGCAGCAGCTTCGCGGGCGTCGAAAAAGCGATGGCCGATGCCCTGCCCCTGAAAGGCGGGCAGCAAGACCGACTCCCCGAAATAGAAGATACGCGCGACATCCAGTCCGCGTCGCCGCAACGGTTCCTGAAACTCCGGCTTTTGCGCCGCCATGGGCGATGCGGTCGCCGCACCGACAATCGCGTCACCATCCTTCGCCACGACAAGCACCGCGCCGGGTTCCCGGAAAAATTCGGCGAGATAGTCCGCCTCATAGTCCGCGGTCCCTTCATAGAGATAGGGCCAGCCCCTAAAGATACGGATACGCAGATCGTACAGCGCCGGAATGGCAGCGCGGCGCTCCTCGGGATCAATCAAGGAACGGACGTCGACAGTCATGAAACTTGGGCAATCCATTCGGTGAGATTATAGTAGACCGACACGCGGGTGATTTTTCCGTCTGCGATCTCAAAGAAACCGCCGGCGGGCAAGTTGTAGCTCTGCCCATGCGCTGCAGGAAAACCTTCATCTGCAACTTTGTAAATGCCATCCACGATAAATTCTGCCGCCGCGCGCTTGCCATCCGGGCTTGTCATGATGGCGATGTCACGCAGCTGTTCGCTATAGGCATGATCCATCCGGCCGAGAAAGGCGCGAAAAGCCGCCTTGCCGGTTTCACGGCTCCCTTGATTGATATCATGCGCCACGTCGTCATCAAGACAGGCCAAAATAGCTTCAACATCCATGGCGTTGAAAGCGGCGTAATATGCGCCGATCAAAGCGGCCGTTTGTTCACGAGTGTCCGGCATGAGCCATTTTGTCCTTTAGCTTTAAGAATTCAAAAACGATTAAGTCAGCGCAGCAACGCTTGTCCAGTAAGATAAATTGTCCAGACTTTCATAGGATTTTGAAATTCCGCCTCTACCTACAAAGGCCAATGGGATAGCCGTGCTTGACTCTGCCCCCAACCCTGCTAGTTGCACCCCTGTTCGGTGGAGCGACGGCTTCACCGGCAACCGTCCGAGACAGTTGGTGATGGGAATTTGCCCATCTTAATGTCCAGCCTAGACGGGGATAGAGATTTCAGGATTGGCTTTGGCCATCCTTCGCCATTGCTCCGACATAATGTCGTGTGCGTTCGGCATGAAACTTCCCCACGGACTAAGTCAGCGTTAGTGCCCAACCGGGTGCTTCGCTTTTCGTGTTGGGCTTGACCGGTTCGCCGGGAGGGCCCGAATAAGGAGTAATGCATGAACCGTTCTGAAAAGACCGAAACAGTTGCATCGCTGAACGCCACTTTTAATGAAGCGGCGGTTGTCGTCGTCACCCGGAATCTCGGGCTGACGGTTGCACAATCGACCGACCTTCGTTTGAAGATGCGCGATGCGGGCGCAACTTATAAGGTCGCCAAGAACCGTCTTGCCAAAATCGCCCTTGAGGGAACGTCTTATGGTGCGTTAGCTGAATTGCTGACCGGACCTACGGCGCTCGCCACATCGTCGGACCCGGTCGCCGCTGCAAAGATTGCGGTCGAGTTCGCAAAAACCAATGACAAACTTGAAATTGTCGGCGGTGCGATGGGTGACACATTCCTCGATGTAAATGGTGTTAAGGCGCTGGCTTCATTGCCATCGCTCGATCAACTGCGCGCGACGATTATCGGGCTTGTACAAGCACCGGCAACGAAGATCGCTCAGCTGTCGACAGCACCAGCTGCGAAATTGGCACGCGTTTTTGGTGCCTATGCTGACCAAAAGGCAGCGTAACTTTTTAAATGAAACCGGCTGCGTCCCATGGTTTTTAACCGGCTGGGCGAGCCCTACAGATATGACAGAAAATCGGAGTGTTATTTAAATGGCTGATATTGAAAAGCTTGTAGACCAACTTTCGGCTTTGACCGTTCTTGAAGCGGCTGACCTTGCAAAGGCTTTGGAAGAAAAATGGGGCGTTAGCGCCGCTGCTGCTGTTGCTGTTGCTGGCCCTGCCGCTGCTGCTGCACCTGCTGCTGAAGAGCAGACTGAATTCGACGTTATCCTAACCGGCGACGGCGGAAACAAGATTGCAGTCATCAAGGAAGTCCGTGCAATCACCCAGCTTGGTCTGACCGAAGCAAAGGCTCTTGTTGAGTCCGCGCCAAAGGCGATTAAGGAAGGCGTGAACAAGGCAGAAGCCGAAGAGATCAAGGCGAAGATCCTTGCAGCCGGCGGAACCGTCGAACTGAAGTAATCTCGCTTTGGGGCTTGTCTCCAAATAAGATTTTTAAAAAGGGCGGCGCCTTTGGCTCCGCCCTTTTTTTGTACTGAAAACGCACGCGATGGCTTTGCCAGATTTCCTTGAAATTATCCGCAGCAACAGGCAGTCATACGACATGAGTGACAATGCAGACCTCGCGGCGCTAATCCGCAACATCCCGGATTACCCAAAACCGGGGATCATGTTCCACGACGTGTCCAGCTTGCTTCTGGATGCAAGCGGCTATCGCACCACGATTGACCGGCTGGCAGCCTTGGTTGACCCCGATACCGCGCTTGTCGCTGGTATTGAGGCGCGCGGTTTCATTGTGGCTTCTGGCATCGCCTATGCGCTTGGCCTTGGGCAATTGATGCTCCGCAAACCCGGCAAATTACCGGGCGAGAAAATCGGCATCGATTACACGCTTGAATATGGCACCGACCGGATCGAAATGCATGTTGGCCATGTTAAACCGGATCAGAAAGTGCTGCTTGTCGACGATCTCATTGCCACTGGCGGCACCGCATTGGCCGGCGTCGACCTCATCCGGCGGGGCGGAGGCAAGGTCGAACAGGCGTTGTTTATCGTCGATTTGCCCAACTTAGGCGGCGCAGAAAAATTGCGCGGGCAAAACATACGCGTTGATGCGCTCATCGACTTCGACGGCGACTGAAATCCCTTAGGATTGCGGTTAGCGGTTTGCGCAGGTCCGGATAGCCGATTGATCGGGTCGCGGGCCGCTCGCCTCGAACCGCGCGATATATCCGCCCAATTTCAATTGCTCGGTGAAACCCGTCAGGCGATAGCCGACCGCATCGAATTCGCAGAACAACAGCTTCGGCGGAATACCATGTCGGTCCGTTGCGCGGTCGCGGTCGACGACGATTACTTGTCCGCCCCTTGCCAATGCAGGCCGCATACGCCACAGAAACGCGTATGGCTCTTCGATTTCATGATACATATGGACCATGAATATCCGATCAAAACTGTTCTCGGGAAGCCAGGGATCATCTACCGCACCTTCCTTGATTGCAACATTGTCGAGTTGCTCCCGAGTGACGCGTTCGCCTAAACGATCCAGCGCGCCGCGATTAATATCCTGCGCCAATACGCGGCCCTTGGGGCCAACCCGCTCGGCAAGCCTTATGGTGTAATACCCCTCGCCCGCACCAATATCGGCCACAGTTGTGCCAAGCTGAATGCCTGCCCAATCCATCACGAATTCCGACTCACCGGCTTCATCACGTGCGGCTTCGGTGGAAAACTGTGTGTCGCCAGCCGCAGACACAAGGCGTTCCGCACGTGGAAATTCTTGTGACGTGGCATTTTTGGTTTCCGACGAACCACCGGCTGAACAGGCGCCGACGGCCAAACTGCCCAGCACAATTGCGGCGGGCCCAATCGTCGTGAAAAAATTACGCATATCGCGTTGCACTTAGCCCTCGATCAGCTCAAGCGGCGCGGAACCCGCTTGGCTGTCGAATGAAACGAACACGTCTTTCACCCAATCGGGCAACGGGATAGGCCGGTGAACATCAAGGTCCACATGCACGCTAACCAAATCAACAGTAGCACGCAAATCGTCCGACCCATCTTCGGTAACACCGTGAATTTCAACCAACTGGCTCACGCTTGTCCGGCCGGTGGCAATCGTACGTGCCATGACCTCAATCAACTCATCCGGTTTAATGGGAGCGAACCAGGTCACTGTGGCCTTTTTAACATGGAACTCCAGCGGTGCGCCATCCGCATATTCGCGGAACTTTACTGCGCGCCAATATTCGGTAATCGCGACGTCGGCATAATCCAGATAACGGGCGTTAAAGACGACGCCTTGCGCATCGGTCTCGGACCAACGCACGCGGAAACGATAGTGGAAAGCAAATTCGCTGCGCGCCATGTTAAATCGCGTTCGACTGGCTAGGCGTATTGACACCCATGGATTGCAGATAGCGCTTCACGTTGCGGGCAGCCTGCCGCAGACGATGTTCGTTTTCGACCATGGCAATGCGCACATAACCCTCGCCATCTTCGCCATATCCGACGCCCGGTGCGACAGCGACATTCGCCTGTGTCAGCAACTGTTTGGAAAATTCAAGGCTACCCAAATGCGCCAGTGCGGGCGGCAGCGGTGCCCAGGCAAACATCGATGCACGCGGCGGAGGTATGTCCCAGCCTGCTCGCCCAAACGCCTCCACAAGGATATCGCGGCGTTTGTGATATAGCTGGCGGTTCTGTTCAACAATATCTTGCGGACCATTCAGCGCGGCGCAGGCGGCGGCCTGAATAGGTGTGAATGCGCCATAGTCGAGATAGCTTTTAACTCTGGTCATTGCCGCAATCAGTTCGCGGTTTCCAACAGCAAAGCCGACGCGCCAACCCGCCATCGAATAAGTTTTGGACAAGGAAGTAAATTCCACGGCGACGTCTTTGCCACCTTTAACCTGCAAAATTGACGGCGTTGGATTACCGTCGAAATACAACTCCGAATACGCCAGGTCGGATAAGATCCAGACCTTATTCTCCTTTGCCCATGCGACAAGGCGTTCGTAGAAAGCGAGATCGACAGTCTCTGCTGTCGGGTTCGACGGGTAATTTACCACTAATATCGAAGGACGCGGGACGGTGAAGGCCATCGCGCGCTCAAGCGAACGGAAGTAATTTTCATCCGGCGTGGTCGGCACGGACCGGATGGTCGCGCCTGCAATGATGAACCCAAAGGTATGGATCGGGTAACTTGGGTTTGGCGCAAGCACGACGTCGCCCGGCGCGGTGATGGCCGTGGCAAGGCTCGCTAAGCCCTCTTTGGAACCCATGGTTACGACAACTTCATTTTCAGGGTCGATATCAACCCCAAAACGCCGACCATAATAATTGGCCTGCGCCTTGCGCAGACCGGGAATACCCTTTGATGCTGAATAGCCATGAGAGTCCGGCTTCTGCGCCACTTCGCAGAGTTTTTCTATGACATGCGCTGGCGGCGGCAAATCTGGATTACCCATGCCTAAGTCAATAATGTCCTCACCCGCGCTGCGGGCCGCCGCACGCATCGCGTTGACTTCAGCGATAACATAAGGCGGCAGACGCTTGAGGCGGTAGAATTCTTCGGACATTGGCTCCCGTTTCCGGTTGGTTGATTTACGAGCCACCTTCATGGGCGATGTTTCCGCCCATTTCCAGAAAAACTATGTTTCGCATCAATTAACGCGGCCGATTGCCCTTTGCCTTATGTTTGACACCATGCTTTGACGGGGGTGGGCCATCCTTACGGAATGGACGTGCACCATCACGGTTCGATCCACCGCCACGTGGCCCATCACTGCGGAAGTTACCGCCCCGTGGTGGTCCATCGCCGCGCGGATTGACGCCAAGCTGTGAACGCTGAGGACGTTCGCCATCGCGGCCCATGCGCTTATTTTCACGCGCCGCTTCACGCGGCGG
>Ga0114973_10002520_pt1 | contig 13231 bp, 9 predicted proteins | sample M_140807_MF_Meta_FD_87025 | JGI IMG/M metagenome (GOLD analysis project Ga0114973, IMG submission 87025) | Freshwater microbial communities from Lake Montjoie, Canada to study carbon cycling - M_140807_MF_MetaG | ecosystem: Environmental > Aquatic > Freshwater > Lake | place: Lake Montjoie... | reverse complement strand
ATCTATTTTCACCTAAACGAAAACTATTGTCCAACGCTATTTTATTATGCTGAATATTTTGATACGGTATTTCTGCATGAGTGTTAATGAAATCATCCTCCGTAGCTCTTGATTCTCCACCACCTGCTACAGGCTTTATAAAATAGCCCTGCTCGTCTCTCTCCCCTTCAACTAGACCTGCTTTTAAATTAAAGCTACTAAACAATAAATGACTGAATCCCCAGCTTCCATTATATCCGCCATACCCTCCAAAATTGTTTTGATCAAATTTTGAATTAAAAACTCTGCCGTCAAATTTATTTTTATAATCAGCTGCTGCCACGGATGATCCATAGACATTCCAATTAATACCTTTTACATTACCTGCAAGATTTGCGTTTAAAGTTCGCGCGCGATTATTTGACTGATAATTTGTAAAAACATTCGCTTTTACTGTATTATTTTCTACCGGCACATTGGTAATAATATTAATGACTCCTGCCATCGCATCACTCCCATAAATAAGAGAAGCAGGTCCTTTTAATATTTCTACTTTGTTCACACTAGACTCGTCAATTTCAATACCATGCTCATCACCCCATTGCTGACCTTCTTGTCTAACTCCGTCATTCATTGTCAATACTCGATTATAACCCAATCCTCGAATAACAGGTTTTGAAATAGCAGGTCCGGTTGACATGCTTGACACACCTGGGCGTTTGGCCAAAGCTTCGATAATGTTAGTGGAAGCAGTTTGCGTTAGATCTTGCTTCCTTAATACGGATACTTGAAAAGGAACTTTTTTTAATTGAGTAGCTCCACTTACTCCTGTTATAATTACTGCATTGTTCTCAACAACTGATTCTAAAAGAACATACTCCTTTCTTGTATCGTCGGCTAAATTTATATTGTCAACAATGGTGAAATAACCCACATGCGAAATCTCCACTAGATGGCTTCCAATAGCCAGACCATTGATTTCGAAATATCCAGCTGCATTGGTAATAGCTCCGGATTTTACATCTGCCAGAAAGACGGATACCCCTGAAATGGGTGCATTTGTTTTGGCATCAATTATAATTCCAGAAAATTTTACCTTTATAAATTTATCAAAACTATTGGCATGAATTTTATCATTTGCTTTCAAATGAATTGATATAAAAAAAAGAAGGGCAAGGAAAAATAAACCTTGAAATGATTTCATTGTAATTAATTTAAAAGTCATCGAAACCAAAACTTTGCTTCTCAACAAGAGTTGAGGATAAATATTTAGGCAATGACAGGAGGACCCCTCAGTTGGAAAAAAGACGAGGTTTGATAAAATAAACTACCAATGATTGAAGGAGAAAATTTGGAACCTAATAATATTGAAACGCAATGAGCATTGACAGCAGGAATGGAAAAGGATGAATCCACCACAAAATGATCGCAGTTGCAATGATATCCTCTCTGATCTAACTGCGCCTTGTCATTGGAATTAGTTTGCCCACTAGAATAATCTTTGTGATGAGCGAATGTATCATGCAATAATTGTGTAGGCGTATTACCCAATACAAAAAGCAATAGCAGCAGAAAGGCAGCAATTTTTGATATGAGGTTGTTTTTATACAAATTGACAAATTGAAACTACGTTGCAAATATACTATCTATTTCCCAAATAAAAGTAAACACTTCAAATACAACCTGCCCAAATCTGATTCTAATAAAAAAATTTAGCAGAAAATCGTTTTTTTTAGCATAATTAAAACACAAGGAATTAAAATAAACTATCAGTAACCCAAAATTATTTATTTATTTTACGGTAGTCACGAAATTTCAAAACACTCGGAGAATAAGTATCCACAATCGACTAAGAAGACTTAAAAAAAGCGAATAGTATTAATCGATATTTTCAATGATAGCTGCAATGCCTTGACCACCTCCCACACAAGCCGTAACAATTCCGTATTTTTTAGTCAATCTTTTCATGTCATTTACCAACTGAATAGTGAGCTTACAACCAGTACAACCCAAAGGATGGCCTAAAGCGATGGCACCTCCATTGATGTTTACCTTTGATGAGTCTAATTCAAGCGTTCTAATAACAGCCAATGATTGAGAAGCAAATGCTTCATTGAGTTCAAACAAATCTATCGCATCCAAACTTATACCGGATTGTTTTAATACTTTCGGAATGGCTTCAACTGGTCCAATTCCCATAATACGCGGATGCACCCCTGCACTAGCGCAATTTACTAGTCTGGCAATTGGCTTTAATCCCAATTCCTTAATCATTCTCTCACTCATTACAATTACAAATGCAGCACCATCACTTGTTTGAGAACTATTTCCTGCAGTAACACTACCTCCCAAAGCAAAGGCAGGCTTTAATTTAGCCAAACTTTCAAGAGAAGTATCCGCTCTAACCCCTTCATCCGTATCAACTGTAAATTTCCTTTTTTGCTTTTTTCCCTTTTCATCTAAATAAACTTCTTCAACTTCAATAGGAAGAATTCCCGACTTAAAATAACCCTCTTTTATTGCATTGCCAGCCTTTAGGTGACTCTGATAACTGAAAGCATCTTGATCCTCTCTATTGACTTTATATTCATTCGCAACCGCTTCGGCAGTTAATCCCATACTTACATAATAATCAGGATTGTCTTTAGCGATTGAATAAGCTGGTGAAGTTTTCCACCCCGCAGTTGGCACCATGCTCATGCTTTCTACTCCTCCTGCAATAATACATTCTGCCATTCCCGATCTAATTTTTGCTGTAGCAATGGCAATACTTTCCAACCCACTAGCACAATATCTGTTGATAGTAATTCCAGGTGCATGTATTCCTACTGCTTGAGCAGAAATCATTCTTCCCACTTGCAAACCTTGCTCCGCCTCAGGTACAGCATTTCCAACAATTACGTCATCAATTCTTTTTACATCCAATTGAGGTACGGTAGCTAGTAAACCCTTTATCAAATCGATAGCGAGATCATCAGGCCTAGTAAACCTGAACGCACCCTTTTTACTTTTAGTAACTGCCGTTCGGTATCCTGCTACAATATAAGCTTCCTGCATATCCTATAATTTGATGAATGGTAATGAATTTTGTTTACGTATTTTCCAATAGTTGTTTATGCAACTTTCTATATCAAAGTTATAAATTCTAAAGGAAAACAAAAAACTGATTACAGTCACCTAATTTTGCAACAATATGTACAAAATTCTAAGAACGATTTTATTTTATTTTAACCCAGAATGGGTGCATTATTTCTCAATGAACGGGTTGAAATTACTCTGCAATCTCCCCTTTGGAAAAGCTGTATTGGCCTCCCTTTTTAAAGTTTCGGGAAATCATTTAAATACCGAATTCATTGGGATCCAATTCCCTAATCCAATAGGCCTTGGTGCTGGATTTGACAAAAATGCGCGCTACCTCAATGAACTAGAAGCGCTTGGTTTTGGTTTTGTTGAAATTGGAACCGTGACACCAATAGCCCAAATTGGCAATGAAAAACCTAGGTTGTTTCGATTACCAAAAGATAAAGCACTGATTAACCGAATGGGATTTAACAATGATGGAGTAGAAATCATTCAGGATCGTCTAAAAAAATGGAATAGCCGAGTACAAAAAACGATTAGCTCCCCCTTCAATCAACGCCTAATTGTGGGTGGCAATATTGGCAAAAATAAAATAACTCCCAATGAAGATGCTTGGAAAGATTATGTTATTTGCTTCAATGCATTGCATGAATTAGTAGATTACTTTGTTGTAAATGTAAGCTCTCCCAATACCCCAGGACTTAGGGAACTTCAAGAAAAAGAGTCCCTAAGAAAAATTTTAACCGAATTGCAGAAACAAAATAGTAAGTATAAAACTCAAAAGCCAATTTTATTAAAAATTGCACCAGACCTTAGCTTAGAGCAAATTGATGATGTAATTTCTTTGGCAATGGAAATAAAATTAGATGGTTTGGTAGCTTCGAATACTACTATTGACAGGAAAAATTTATTTACACCCCTAACAGTGCTAGAAAGCATTGGTGCAGGCGGATTGAGTGGCAAACCTTTACAAAAAAGAAGTACTGATATTATTCAATACATTCATGAAAAAACCAATGGTCAGCTACCCATTATTGCTAGTGGAGGAATTTTCAATGGGGAGGATGCTCAGGAAAAGTTGAGTGCTGGTGCCCGTTTAGTGCAAGTATGGACAGGGTTTGTATATGAAGGTCCTGCTATCGTAAAAAATATAGCTGCCCATCTAAAGAAAAACTAATCAAATCGCATTGGGATCGATGCTAGCAAATCAATTAAGTTAAAATATAAATAATAAAAAAAGAAGGAAAAGCTACACGCTAAACATTATTTTTGCGATATGGACTATTTATTTACCTCTGAAAGCTTGATCAGCTTTTTTATTTTAGTGATTCTAGAAGTGGTGCTCGGAATTGACAATGTAATTTTTGTAAGTATTATTTTAAACCGACTTCAAAAAAAATCAGACCAATTAAAAGCCCGTCGTCTGTGGATGTTTACAGGTATTCTTTCCCGTAGTCTTCTTCTTATAGGTCTAGGATGGCTACTTGACCAAAAAGGGAAACCTGTGATTACTTTATTTGAAAAAGGATTTGACTTAGCAAGCATTGTAATGTTGCTAGGTGGGCTATTTTTAATCTACAAATCAGTAAAAGAAATTCATGGAAAATTAGAAGGGGAAGACCCCAATGAAATTACAAAAACGAAAAAATACATAGGACTAAGTAAGGCCATCGGAGAAATTATTTTGATTGACGCCGTTTTTTCATTTGATAGTATTATTACCGCCGGAGGAACTGCAAAATATGTGGAGATAATGATTGCAGCGGTTGTAATTGCAATGGTAGTGATGTTTTTATTTAGTCCAAAAATTTCAGAATTCATTCATCATCACCCTACATTAAAAATGTTGGCTCTTTCCTTTTTGGTAATGATTGGACTCAGTTTATTGATGGAAGGTTGGGACGCTGAAATAGCTGAGAAAATGCATCTTAAAAACTATATTTACTTCGGTATGGCATTTTCTTTTATTGTAGAACTGCTAAATATGACAATGATGAAAAAGGCAGCCAAGAAAAGAAAAGTAATATTGAATGGACCTTTACTAGAATTAAAAAAACAGGAAGAAAAGAGCGCTGAATCCGAGTAGCAACTAACAAAATAACTAATCTCATTTTTTTTAAACTAGTAACAACTATTCTGCCATTGCTAATAAAGTAGCTGCTACCACTCCTGCAGTTTCTGTTCGCAGTCTAGTATTTCCCAATGCAACGGGATGAAAATTATTTTGTAAGGCAACCGATATTTCATCTGAAGAAAAATCTCCCTCAGGACCAATTAGAATGATGGAATCAGTAAAAGGCAGATAACGAATTAGCTGAACTTTGGCATCCATATTTTCGCAATGCGCAATAAATTTATTTGCGACGTCTACTTGATTTACAAAGCTTAAAAATTTGATAGGTTCCTGCAAAATGGGCAACCAGCTTTGCTGAGACTGCAACATTGCACTTACCAAAATGCTTTTCATTCGATCGGTCTTGAATATAGTTTTTTCTGTTCGCTCACAAATAAGTGGTACAATTGTGGTAACACCTATTTCAGTAGCTTTTTCCAAAAACCATTCAAAGCGATTGTTATTTTTTACAAGAGATATAGCAAGGGTAGTTTTATTTGAAGGTCTAGTAATATGCTCATTTTTTAAAACTCTTACAGCACATTTTTTTCTATTGTTATCCGTTATCTCGGTAGTAACTAAATTCCCCTTTCCGTTGGTTAATTGCAACTGCTCTTTATTTTGCATTCGAAGCACTTGCACAATATGCTTACTCGTATCTTCGTCCAACACCACCTCGGTATCAGCTGGATCTAAATTTTCTTTATAGAAAAAGGGAATTGTCATAATTGAAGTAGATGAACAAGTCTTAAATTATTTTTTCTCCATTTTTAAGTTTTCAATTAAATTAAAACGGCGTATCATCATCATAGGCACTGTCATTCATTTTACTTCCCTTTTGAATATATAATTTAGCTCCTCCTGCCGACTCATCGGTTGTAACAGGCCTAAAATTACTTCCAGGGGCACCTCCACCAAAATCATTTCCGCTATCTTGATCTTCGATAAATTTCTGAATATGCAATAGCGCTTTTAATTTAATAGTTTCCAAGCTACCATTTCGATGCTTAGCAACTTTTACATAGGTTTCTCCTTTATTACTTTCACCCATTTCATTGGCGGTAATATCATAATATTCTGGACGGTACAAGAACATAACCATATCCGCATCCTGCTCAATTGCACCCGATTCTCTCAAATCACTCAACTGAGGAATTTTAGCACCTTCCTTTCTTTTTTCAACTTCTCTACTTAACTGTGACAAGGCAATGATAGGTACTTTTAATTCTTTGGCTAGTCCTTTTAGATCCCTAGAAATCTTACTTATTTCTTGCTCCCGATTACCATTTTTATTATCACCACCTCCACTCATCAACTGAAGATAATCGATGATGATTAAACCTATATCGTGCTTATTTTTTAACCTTCTACATTTAGCTCTTAATTCGAAAATATTTAAAGCTGCGGTATCATCGATATAAATTGGTGCTTTACTCAAACGCTCAATTCCACGTTTGTATAACTGCTTCATTTCATGCTCTTCCAATTTACCGCGAGAAATTTTCTCTAACCATATTTCGCTCTCTGCACTTAAAATACGCTGAACCAACTGGCTTGAACTCATCTCCAAACTAAAAAACACTACTGGAGTAGGTTTGGTAGGATGAAGCGCCGCACTGCGTGCTAGATTTAATGCAAAAGCCGTTTTACCAACGGAAGGCCTTGCTGCCAACACAATTAAATCGGTTGGTTGCCAACCATAGGTTAATTTATCCAGAGATGCAAAGCCACTAGGCACCCCTGTAATGTCTTCATCACGGTTACGCATATCCTCAATTCGCTGTATGGTTTTAACCAATACTGTATTGATATCCTCAAATGCACTCCTAAGGTGATTATTGGTTATCTCAAATAATTTACTTTCTGCATCATCCAATAAATCAAATACATCCGTAGTGTCTTCATAAGCATCCCCTATAATTTCACCACTGATTCGAATCAATTCTCGCTGAATAAATTTTTGTAACACTATTCTTGAGTGCGCATCAATATTGGCCGATGACACCACCGAATTGGTTAGTTTGGAAACGTAATAGGCACCGCCCACCAATTCAAGCTCTGCTCTTAGTTTTAATTCTTCCACAACCGTTAATAAATCAATTGGCAAACTTTTATCTGCCAAAGATTTCATTGCTTTAAAAATACTTTGATGAGCTTCTCCATAAAAGCACTCGGGCTTTAAGATCTCTATTACAGTGTCAAAGGCACTTTTTTCTAACATAATTGCCCCTAGTATCGCCTCTTCCAGTTCCTTTGACTGAGGGGGTACTTTTCCAAAAACCATATTTCCCAAATCAATGGATGGTTTTCGCCTAACTTTTCTATCCTTGTTCAGATTGGTCAACTCCATAGGAATAATTATTTTTTTTAGAATAGGGTGTTAATTTTTCATATGATATCCGAAACCATTATTTTCTCTTTTAATCAAAATACATTGTCTATATGTATTATTTATACCTTCCGCTGATGAGAAAAAGAAAGGGTAAAATGTTTGATTCCATCTAAGGTAAATGGAAAAAACCAATTGATTATCCACAGTGCCCAAAGGCAAACATTTTATATTCCTTATGCACAATAAATGCACCGACAAAAATAGCTTATTAATATCTTATCCACCTGTTTATTAACAGAGAATTTAGCCGATTTATTGCATTATTCCCTATTTTATTAACACCTGAAATCGACAAAAATATTATTTCTACACCAAATTGCTTTTTTTTAAAGTTGGTACTATTCTGTAAATAATTTATCTACCATTTATGATATTAATTAGGTAATATGGCAGCTTATTTTAAAAAAATAGCCCCTTTTTAATATCCGTTTTTTAAGCTTGATTACCAATAACTATCTTTGCACCAACATATATTTTTAATCAATAAACATTTAATGACCATAAGTTATAATTGGCTGAGTGAATATTTGCCTGAAAAAGTAGACCCCGAGAAATTGAGCAAAATCCTCACCTCCATAGGATTGGAAGTAGAGAGTCTTGAAAAATATGAAGATTTGAAGGGCGGACTAAAAGGATTGGTCATCGGAAAAGTAATTGCCTGCACCAAACATCCTGATGCAGATAAACTAAGCATCACCTCTGTTGAAATAGGAGCCGAGCAACCTTTACAAATAGTTTGTGGAGCACCTAATGTTGCAGCTGGTCAAAAAGTAATTGTTGCTACAATCGGCACTACCATTTATCCGCTGAATGGTGAACCCCTTACCATGAAAAAAGTAAAAATTCGTGGGGTTGAAAGTTTTGGAATGATCTGCGCTGAAGATGAAATTGGACTAAGCAATGCCCATGCAGGAATTCTTGTGTTGCCTCCAGAAACTGAAGTAGGAATGGATGCTGCAAAATACTTTAAACCTTACGACGATTTTATTTTTGAAATAGGACTTACTCCCAACAGAATGGATGCCATGAGCCATCTAGGTGTAGCCAAAGATGTGTGTGCCTGGCTTTCTCACCATAATAAAAAAGAAACTACTATAAAGTCTCCTTTCAAAAATAATTTCAAAGCCAGTAAAAAAGAAAACAGAATTGTAGTAACTATTGAAAACGAAGATGCTTGTCAACGTTATGCAGGAGTAAGTATACAAAAGGTTTCTATTGCAGAAAGTCCTATTTGGCTGCAACAAAAATTAAAGAGCATTGGTTTAAAGCCAATCAACAATATTGTAGATATTACCAATTTTATATTACATGAAACAGGGCAGCCACTTCATGCATATGATGCTGATCAAATTATTGGTGAAAAAATTATTGTAAAAAATCTGCCAAATACTAGTTCCTTCATCACACTAGATGAAAAACAAAGAACGCTATCAACAGATGATTTGATGATTTGTAACGCAGACGCGCCGATGTGTATTGCAGGTGTGTACGGTGGTTTTAAAAGTGGAGTAAGCAATGAAACAAAAAATATTTTTCTTGAAAGCGCTTGGTTCAATCCAACAAGCATTCGCAAGACGTCTATCCGACATGGACTGAGAACAGATGCTGCTACCAGATTTGAAAAAGGAGTTGACATCAGTAATACTGTCAATGTATTAAAGAGAGCTGCATTGATGATTCAAGAAATAGCTGGAGGTGAAATTGCCGCAAATATTATTGATGTATATCCCGCTCCAAAACCAAAAGCTGAAATCACAATCAAGTTCCACTATTTAAAAAAACTAAGTGGTAAAAATTATCATGGAGACACTATTAAAAATATATTAGTTGCCCTTGGTTTTGAAATCATTAAAGAAGGAATGGATGACATTCGAATTGCAGTACCTTACAGTAAGCCTGATATTACTATACCAGCCGATATTGTAGAAGAAATCATGCGCATTGATGGACTAGATTTAATAGAAATCCCTTCTGCTATTTCCATCTCACACTCAGTAGAAACACTAGGACATGCTACTGCTTATAAAGAAAAAGTAGCCGCTGCATTAACAGGTTTTGGCTTTAATGAAATTTTTACCAATAGCATTACCAATGCAGCCTACTATAGCGAAGACGTTTTACAGACAACAGTAAAAATGATCAATAGTCTTAGTGCGGACCTCAATGTAATGCGTCCTTCCATGATGGAAACAGGATTGGAGACCGTTGCCTATAATTGTAATAGAAAAAATAACGATCTACAACTTTTTGAATTCGGAAAAACTTATCACACTTCAGCGGTTGGGAGTTATGAAGAGCAACAACATATTAGTATTTACATTTCAGGAAATAAACAAATAGGAGGCTGGAAAATTAAGAGTGAGAAAACAGATTTTTATTTCGCAAAGGGAGTGCTGGAAAATATACTTTCATTGGTAGGTTTGCCTACAGGTAATTACAAACGTAAAGACGACAGCTCGTTGGATGACTGTGTAGAGTTAAGTATAAAGAAAGAAATAGTGGCAACCCTTGGAATCGTAAATAAAAATGCACTTGATAAGTTTGAAATTAAACAACCCGTTTACTTTATTGATATTCATTGGGATAAAGTTTTACAATTAAATAGTTCTATTCAAGTTCGCTATCATGAAATAGCCAAATTTCCTGCTGCTACTAGGGATTTATCAATTGTGGTTGATAAAATATTGAAATACGAAACCATTGAACAGGTTACTTATGCAACTAAGCTGAAAAAATTACAATCGATTAATTTATTTGATATATTTGAGAGTGAAAAACTTGGTTCAGACAAAAAGGCGATAGCGATTAGTCTTACATTCTTGGATGAAGAAAAAACAATGACGGACAAAGAGATTGATGCAATGATGTCTTCCCTGATTTCGGCTTATGAAAAAGAATTAAATGCAGTTATAAGAAAATAATTTTCCCTTTTGTCAAACCTATCAGAAAATATTAACCGGATCAATGCCAAGATTCAGCAAATGCTGAAGCAATACCAAATGATTCAAAAGGAAAATGAACAATTAACTCAAACAGTAAAAGAATTGAAAATCATTCAAGAAGAAAATTTGCTCCGCATTAATCAAATGGAACAACAGGCTGGAATTTTAAAGTCGGCTGCCGGCAAAATGAATGAAAAAGATAAAAAATTATTCGAGCAGCAAATCAATCAATACATCAAAGAAATTGATAAAAGTATAGGGTTACTAAGTGAATAAAATCTATGTCAGAACTCATTCCCATTAATCTGGTGATAGGTGATCGTACTTATCGAATAAAAACACTCCCCAAAGACGAGGAGGTTATACGGCATACCATAAAGATTATTAACGACAAAATAATTGAGTTTAAAACCCAATTTGCTGGAAAGGACATGCAAGATTTTATTGCGATGGTGATGATTTGGTATGCTACTCAGGGGGTACAAGAATCTAATCCTGCTATTGAAAAAGCAATTACAGATGCCTTATTGAAAATGGAATTACAGATAGATAAAGTACTCTAAAATACCCCTTCCATTTATTGAAATCCTTCATTAAGCAAGTAATCGCTGATATTACTTCAATCAGTCTTGCCTAAATTAGCTTAAAACAAGTTGTAGCCCTTTAATATTCGGTCTCCAAAACTCCAAACTAAATTTCATATCTTTGTCACCTAACTATCTCATTTTACTGATGGGTCTAGAGAGGAAATTTAAGATTGTGAACCGATTAAAATCAAAAAAAATCAATGGAACCGAACATACTTTTCATCATCATTGGAGCAATTGCGCTGACTTCAGGGCTTTTACTCGGCAAATTTGTCTTTGCCAAAAACACGAGTAAATTAATACAAGACGCTGAGGATCAAGCCAAAAAGGTCATAGCTGATGGCCAATTACAAGCCGAAAACCTAAAAAAAGAGAAATTACTGGAGGCAAAGGAGAAATTTGTACAGTTAAAATCCGATTACGACCGGGATGTATTACAGCGCTCTCAAAAATCAAATGAAGCTGAAAACAGAATTAAGCAAAAAGAGCAATCGATCACTCAAAAAGAGTTGAATCTTGATAAGCAAATCAAGGAAAATGATACGATCAAAGAAAACCTCAATCACCAGATTGAAGTGGTCAATGTAAAGCGCACTGAATTAGAAAAGCACCAAGAAGAACATATTCGCCGATTAGAGAAAGTTGCCGGTTTAACTGCCGAAGATGCAAGAAATCAGCTAATTGAAGGGCTAAAACAAGAAGCGCACACCAGAGCCCTAGTGCTTCAACAAGAGATTATTGAAGATGCAAAATTGAAGGCTAATAAAGAAGCTCGTAAAATAGTTATTCAAACCATTCAGCGGACAGCTGCTGAGCAGGCAATTGAAAACTCCATCACCGTTTTTAATTTAGAAAGTGATGAAATAAAGGGTTCTATCATAGGTAGGGAAGGAAGGAATATTAGAGCGATTGAAGCTGCAACTGGAGTGGATTTGATTGTAGATGACACCCCAGAAGCAATTGTGCTTTCCTCTTTTGACCCATTGCGCAGAGAAATCGCTCGTTTGTCACTGCAACGTTTGGTTGCAGATGGTCGAATTCACCCTGCAAGAATTGAAGAAGTAGTAGAAAAAACCAAACGCCAACTAGATGACCAGGTAATGGAAATTGGTGAGCGTACTGCAATGGAATTGGGTGTTCATGGCCTTCACAAAGAATTAATTAGAATGGTTGGTAGGATGCGTTTTCGCTCTTCCTATGGCCAAAATTTATTAATGCATAGTAGGGAAACTGCTAATTTATGTGCAATTATGGCTGCAGAGCTAGGCATGAATCCTAAACTAGCCAAACGCGCAGGTCTATTACATGATATTGGTAAAGTGCCCGATGAAGAAACAGAATTAAGTCATGCTCTTTTAGGAGCAAAATTGGCTGAAAAATATGGTGAAAACCCTGCGGTGGTTAATGCAATTGGCGCTCACCATGATGAAATGGAGATGCAATATGTTATCTCACCTATCATTCAAGCTTGTGACGCCATTAGCGGTGCAAGACCAGGTGCAAGGCGCGAAATAATGCAACAGTATATCCAGCGCATTAAAGACCTGGAAAACCTTGCTCAGTCATACCAAGGAGTAGAAAAAGCCTACGCCATACAAGCAGGAAGGGAATTAAGAGTAATTGTAGAAGCGGACAAGGTGAGTGATTCGGATAGCGATAAATTAAGCTTTGAGATAGCACAAAAAATTCAAACTGAAATGACCTTCCCTGGTCAAATAAAGGTTACCGTAATAAGAGAGAAAAGAGCGGTAAATATTGCTCGTTAATCTATTGTAAACTAATTAAATCTACCCATCATTGGGTAGATTTTTTAATTTAACTACCCCCAAAAAGTAATCAGCGCCCATTCTGCAAAGCTTTTGAGTAAAATTGACCCATAACCACCTTGTAATCAGTCAAATGATTAATATATCCTTCTTGCTTTTTAGTAAAATAAAAGTTAGGTATATAGGGTTGGAGTTTCCTTTGGAATTGAGTGCTTTTACTTTTTTGCCTTGATGCAAAAAAGTAACAAAAAAAATCTATCCGCCGCGGCGGATGAAATTTGAATTATCAGCCTAAAATCAAGGAACTCGCGAGTAGAGTTTGTTTCTTTAAAGGTAGTGCCCGCTCAGACAGCCTTGATTTTTTAACGGCT
>Ga0114973_10002511_pt1 | contig 13255 bp, 12 predicted proteins | sample M_140807_MF_Meta_FD_87025 | JGI IMG/M metagenome (GOLD analysis project Ga0114973, IMG submission 87025) | Freshwater microbial communities from Lake Montjoie, Canada to study carbon cycling - M_140807_MF_MetaG | ecosystem: Environmental > Aquatic > Freshwater > Lake | place: Lake Montjoie... | reverse complement strand
TGATTGGTGAATGGAACAATGGCACCGGCCGTCGCAAATCCAGCGTCGCCCGCGTGTTTCTGAAAAAAGGCACGGGTCAAATCAAGATCAATGGCAAAGACATCGCCGAGTACTTCGGTCGTCAAACCTCCATCATGATCGCCAAGCAACCCTTGTTTTTGACTCAACATGCCGAATCCTTCGACATCCAAATTAATGTCCAAGGTGGTGGTGAATCTGGTCAAGCAGGTGCAGCCCGTCACGGTATCACCCGCGCCCTGATCGATTACGACGCAACGCTCAAGCCCGCGCTGTCAGCAGCAGGTTTTGTCACCCGCGATGCGCGTGAAGTTGAACGTAAAAAGGTCGGTTTACACGGTGCCCGTCGCCGTAAGCAGTTCAGCAAACGCTGATGCTTTAATGCCCACATTGCGTGGGCAAGCGCAAACAAGAGCCGCTGGCATTCCTGCTGGCGGCTTTTTTTTGGTCAAACTAAATGGCCCTGCCAAGGGTATTGTTGAGTAAACTAGGTTACTATTAGCAAATCAAGATTTTGGAGTGCTCAATGAGTGCCTTAGCCGAAGCAACACCCACCACCATGCCCGAACCCATTGTGTTCACTGACAGCGCTGCTGCCAAAGTGGCCGATTTGATCGCTGAAGAAGGCAATACCGATTTGAAATTGCGAGTCTTTGTTCAAGGCGGCGGTTGCTCAGGCTTTCAATATGGCTTCACCTTTGATGAGATCACCAATGAAGACGACACCACCATGTCTAAAAATGGTGTGTCGTTGCTGATCGACGCCATGAGTTACCAGTATTTGTTAGGTGCTGAAATCGACTACAAGGAAGATTTGCAAGGGGCCCAGTTCGTCATTAAAAACCCCAATGCCACTTCTACCTGTGGCTGTGGTTCTTCCTTCTCTGCTTAAGTTTTAAGCGGGGTACAGCCCGCCCAAGACACGTAAGCCTTTGGCGCCGGTCACATTAGGCAGGTTGCCAGGTAAACCTAATACAAACTGTCTTGCCAGCCAGGCAAACGCAGCCGCCTCAACTTGCAAGGGTGGCAAGCCATGGGACGCTGTCGTGCTGACTTCAACCTTGGGCAGATAGCTGTTCAGCAGTGACATCAGGTGCAGGTTGTAGGCCCCACCACCACACACCCATAAACGGCTGGCTTTGGGTGCAAAGCGAAGCACAGCCTGCGTGGCACTGCGAGCACTCAGGTGTACCAAGCTCGCTTGCACATCCACAGGAGACAAGGCTTGAAAGTCTGAAAGGTGCTCAGCAAGCCAAGCTGCATCAAACAAATCGCGGCCCGTGCTTTTGGGGGGTGGGAGTGCAAAAAAAGACTCGGTCAGCATGCGTTCAATCAGCGCTTCTGACGGTTTTCCCTTGGCGCTCCAAGCACCATCTGCATCGAAGGCATGCCCCAGATGTTGTTGGCACCACAGATCGAGCAGGACATTACCTGGACCGCAGTCAAAACCTGAAACACTTTGATCGGGGTGCAAGATGCTGAGGTTGGCCATGCCTCCAATATTCAGTATGGCGGTAGTTTCTGCCGTGTCGCCCCATAGCGATTGATGAAATGCTGGCACCAAAGGCGCGCCTTGACCGCCAGCCGCAACATCTCTGCTGCGGAAATCGGCCACCACATCGACACCACAAAGTTCAGCCAGCAAAGAGGGGTTATTCAGTTGTAGGGTGTAGCCCACGCCATCGTGTAAGCCCGGTTGGTGACGAACGGTTTGACCATGGACCCCAACTGCACGAACCGCAGCAGGAAGCAGCCCTTGTTGGTCAAGCAGTAAATGGATGGCGTTGGCGTAAAGCTTGGCCAAAGCATTGGCGGCCATTGCAGATTGGTGCAGTTCGTTCAAACCACTATGGTTGAGGTCCAACAGAGTCTGCTTTAAAACTGGAGTTAAGGGGAGAGTTTGGTGAGCCAAGACACTGCAACCAGATGTAAAGTCCACCAAAACCGCATCGACCCCGTCAAGTGAGGTTCCTGACATCACGCCTATATAGAGCGTGGACATAGGGTGTTCAGGGCGCAGGCAGTGCCAGCGAGGCAGAGGCCAATTGTTGGCTAACCTGCTTGGCCATTTGATCAAATGCGGGTCGCGCTTGGGCAGATACGGGCACGCTCTCGCTTTTGCGAGCCATCACCAGAGGGTCTTGGTGTTTGCCGTTAACGCGAAACTCAAAATGCAGATGCGGGCCGGTTGCCCACCCCGTGGCGCCCACTTTGCCAATGGACTGACCCTGCGCGACAGGCTGTCCGCGTTTAACCAGCATTTGACTCAAATGGGCGTAAACCGTGGAATGGCCGTTGTGGTGTTTCACCACGACTGCTTTGCCATAACCACCTAAATTGCCTGCACTTTCAACAACACCTGTGCCAATAGAGCGCACAGCAGTACCAGTGGGTGCCGCGTAATCCACCCCCAAGTGAGCACGCCAAGTTTGCAAGATGGGGTGAAAGCGCATTTTGAAACCACTGCTGATACGCGAGAAGATCAAGGGTGAAGCCAAGTAAGTGCGACGCAAACTTTGTCCGTCAAGGGCGTAATAACCGCCTGGATGATTATTGTTTTCTTGAAACCACATGGCTTGAAACGATTTGCCGCGGTTGACAAATTCTGCGCTCAAGACCTTGCCTGATTTGATGGTCTCGCCATCAGCTTCTAGCGTTTCATAGGCAACACTGAAACGGTCACCAACACGCAGGGCGCGGTGAAAATCGATGTCACCAGAAAAAATTTCAGCCAACTGCACCGCGATGCTGTCTGGTATTCGTGCTTCATCCGTGGCGGCAAACAAAGAGCTTTGAATGAATGCACTGGAAAGACGCACAGAGGAAGCAAGCTCGCCAGTTTCAAGCCGTGCAACAAAACTTAGGTCTTGACGTTCGATGACCAAGCGTTGAAAGCTGACACTGCTGTCGGTGGCCCAACGGGCCGTCAATCGCAGCAAGCGGTTGTCATCGTCCATTTCAGCGCGGATCAAGCGGCCTGCACGGCCAAGCAAATGGCTGCGCACCAAGGCATTTGCACGCATGAAATCAGCAGCCTGTGCATCGCTGACATTCAATCGGGCCAACAAACTGTCGGCGCTGTCGCTGGAGCGTGAAGTGTCGGCACGGTAAAGGCGAATATCACCCTTTATCAAACTTTGCATTTGATTGTCTAGCGACAGGGTGCTGACAGACTCTACCAGCTGCTTGACGGGAAGCGAAGAAGAAAGCGGCGACAATCCAGCCACAGCCACAGCCAGTGCCCCCCCTGCGCCCAAGAGCAGCAACAGACTGATATGCCATATCCATGGTTTGGATGTGGGCACAGCGTCTTGAGAAGAAGGTGTATCGAACTGTTGCAAACTGCAAGATCCTGTGGTTGAAGCGAGTAGGCAAAGGAAAGATCCAAGCCCGTTCAAATGAGCGCAGAGTATACAAGCACTTTTTACTATCAAAAATCTTAAATTTTTATATGAATCAAGGATCTACATCGGAAACCTCTATTTCAGAAGAGGTTTTACATGCCATGCAAGTCAGCCAACGTGGTTGTGAGGAATTGCTGCCCGAACAAGAGTGGCTGAAAAAACTCCAACGCTCACATGCCAGCGGTACGCCTTTGCGCATCAAACTGGGGCTTGACCCAACTGCGCCCGACATCCACATTGGGCACACCGTGGTGCTCAACAAAATGCGCCAGCTACAGGACTTGGGCCATCAGGTGATCTTTTTGATCGGTGACTTCACCTCCTTGATCGGTGACCCGTCGGGCCGCAACAGCACCCGTCCGCCCCTGACGCCCGAGCAAATCAAACTCAATGCCGATACCTATTACAAGCAAGCCAGCATGGTGCTGGACCCCGCCAAAACCGAAATTCGTTACAACAGCGAGTGGAGCGAGCCCTTGGGGGCCCGCGGCATGATCCAACTGGCATCACGCTACACCGTGGCGCGGATGATGGAGCGTGACGATTTTCACAAGCGTTTCCATGGTGGTCAGTCCATCAGCGTGCATGAGTTTTTGTACCCGCTGATGCAAGGCTATGACAGCGTAGCCTTGAAAAGCGACTTGGAGTTGGGCGGCACAGACCAAAAATTCAATTTGCTGATGGGGCGCCATTTGCAGCAAGAGTACGGTCAAGAGCCGCAATGTATTTTGACCATGCCTTTGCTCGAAGGCTTGGACGGCGTAGACAAAATGTCCAAAAGCAAAAACAACTACATCGGTATTGCCGAAGACGCCAACACCATGTTTGCCAAGGTTTTGTCCATCAGCGACACCTTGATGTGGCGCTGGTTCACCCTGCTGAGTTTCCAAAGCATAGAGGCCATAGCCGCCGTGAAGGCCGAGGTCGAGGGTGGGCGCAACCCGCGCGACGCCAAGGTGATGTTGGCCAAAGAAATCACCACACGATTCCACACGGCAGCCTTGGCCGATGCCGCCGAGCAAGACTTTGTGAACCGTAGCAAAGGCGGCATCCCCGATGTGATTCCGGAGTTGAACCTGAGCGGTGCACCGCTGGGCATTGCGGCGCTTTTGAAAGGCGCCGGCTTGGCACCTTCAAGCAGCGAGGCCAGCCGCTTGATCGAAGGCGGCGGTGTGCGCATCGATGGCAGCGTGGTCAGCGACAAAGGCTTGAAGCTCGACGCTGGAACTTATGTGGTGCAAGTAGGCAAGCGCAAGTTTGCCCGTGTACACCTGGCTTGAAACGCTTGCAGCCCCGGTCACCATGAGGCGGTTTTATGAATTTTCTCATTCGACTTCAACCTAAAACGTTGCTTTGGGCCTCTGTGGTGGTGGCCATCATCACCATCTCGTTGAAAACCTTGGCTTGGTACATCACCGATTCAGTGGGTCTGTTGTCGGATGCCATGGAGTCGTTTGTCAATTTGGCCAGCGCTATTTTTGCTCTGCTGATGGTGACGGTGGCCGAACAACCTGCCGATGAAGAGCATCCCTACGGGCACCACAAGGCCGAGTATTTTTCATCGGGTTTTGAAGGCATTCTCATCATGGGTGCAGCAGCAGCCATTATTTGGGCGTCCGCACATCGCATCTTCGACCCTCAGCCCGTTCAAGATTTGGGCTGGGGTTTGGCGTTGTCGGTGGCCAGCTCTGCTTTGAATGCTTTGCTGGCTTGGGTGATGTTTGGCGCAGCCAAGGTGCATCGCTCTATCGCCTTGGAAGCCGACGCCAAGCATTTGGTGACTGATGTGTGGACATCAGCAGGGGTTGTATTGGGTTTGAGCTTGGTCTACATCACAGGCTGGTTGTGGCTAGATGCCTTGGTCGCCATGGGTGTGGCATTGAATATTTTAAAAGAAGGCTTTAATCTGATTTGGCGTTCGTCTCAAGGTTTGATGGATGAAGCGGTGGAACCAGAAGTGCTGGCGCAAATCAAGGAAGTCTTGGACGGCTTTGAGCATCAAAGAGGTGAAGTTCACATCATTCGTTTTGACCATGTCACTACGCGACGCGCAGGTCAGCGTCGCTTTGTCGATATGCATATGCACATGCCCTCTGGATGGTCGCTTGGAAGAGCTGCGGCTTTGCGAACCAGCGTTGAGCAAGGACTGATGAGCGCTGTGCCCGGGCTTCGCGCTACCATTCAATTGCTGCCTAACGATGTGGAAGCGCATTTCGATGATGTGCGGGACTTGAAGTGATCGGGGCCAGGTTCAAATGAACCCATTGATAATCCCTGAATGACCAAAGCTTTTAGCGCACTCCCACTCTCCCCCGAAACCCTCGCCAACCTCGACCAACTCGGCTACACCGAGATGACCGCCATTCAAGCGGCGAGTTTGCCCTTGGCACTGGCAGGCAAAGACCTGATCGCACAAGCCAGCACCGGCAGCGGAAAAACCGCGGCGTTTGGTTTGCCTGTGGTGGAAAAACTCACCGCCAACTTTCACGCTGTGCAAGCCTTGGTGATGTGTCCCACACGCGAGTTGGCCGATCAAGTCACCACCGAAATTCGTCGTTTGGCGCGCGCCACGGCCAACATCAAGGTGGTGACACTGTGCGGCGGCGTGGCTTTGAGGGGACAAGAACAAAGTTTGCAGCATGGGGCTCATGTGGTGGTGGGGACGCCTGGGCGCATCTTGGACCACTTAACGCGTGGCAATTTGCGTTTGGATTCCGTCAAAACCTTGGTGCTCGATGAAGCCGACCGAATGCTCGACATGGGTTTTTATGACGATATGAAACAACTCATTGCCCAAATTCCTGCGCAGCGACAAACCCTGTTGTTTTCAGCCACTTACCCCGAGGGCATTGCCAAACTGTCAGCGCAATTCATGCGCGACCCACAAACCGTGAAAGTGCAAACCGTACATGCTGCGGACAAAATTCGCCAAGCGTTTTACGAGGTGCGCGAAGACGAGCGACTGCATGCGGTGTCTTTGCTGCTCAACCACTTCCGGCCTGAATCGACGCTGGCGTTTTGCAACACCAAGCAGCAATGCCGCGAGTTGTTGGCGGTGCTGCAAGCCCAAGGCTTTGACGCGCTGGCTTTGTATGGCGAGTTGGAGCAACGCGAGCGCGATCAAGTGTTGGTGCAGTTTGCCAACCGCTCCTGTTCAGTGCTGGTCGCAACAGACGTGGCAGCGCGTGGCTTGGACATCAGTCAGTTGAATGCGGTGATCAACGTGGATGTCACGCCCGACGCCGAACTGCACATCCACCGCATTGGCCGCACTGGCCGCGCCGATGCCCAAGGTTTGGCCCTGACATTGGCCAGCTTGGACGAGATGGGCGCGGTCGGGCGCATCGAGGTGCTGCAGGACCAAGAATCGCAATGGGCCAAGTTGTCTGAGTTAAGCCCTGCAGCTGGCGACAAACTTCAAGCCCCCATGCGCACCTTGCAAATTGTGGGGGGCCGCAAAGAAAAAATCCGCGCGGGCGATGTGCTGGGTGCGATGACAGGCGAGGCGGGTTTTTCTGCCGATCAAATCGGCAAGATCAATGTGAACGAGTTTTCCACCTATGTGGCAGTTGACAGAGCCATTGCGCAGGCAGCGGTCGAGCGTTTGTCGAAAGGGCGCATCAAAGGCAAAAGTGTCAGGGTGCGATTGCTGACTGAGGAATCAATTCAAAGATAGGGGTTGCGCTGCCCCAAGCCCACCAGCACAGCCACTTCATGTGCCTCCATGGCCTTGGCGTCCTTCACCGAGGTTTCATGTTCCCACCCTTGGGCGTGTAAGGTGCCATGCACCAGCAAATGCGCGTAATGTGCAGCCAGCGTTTTGCCTTGCGCTTTGGCTTCTTGCGCAACCACAGGCGCACAAAGCACCAGATCAGCCATGACCACGGGTGAGTGTGCGTAATGAAACGTCAAGACATTGGTGGCGTAATCTTTTTTTCGGTAACTGCGGTTGAGTGCCTGACCTTCTTCAACGTTCACGATACGCACCGTGATTTCGGCATCAGCAGCCAATGCATGCCGAATGCAGCGCGTCACCATGTGTCGCGGCAGCGCAGCGCGGTGCCTAGACGCATAAGGAATATCGGCAAATTGCAGGGAGAGTTGAAGTCGGGGAAGCGCCATGCTGTTCAATCGAGGTTGCGCTGCTTGTCGTAGGCATCCACGATGCGTGCCACCAATGGATGGCGCACCACATCTTTGCTGGTGAAGTGGGTGATGGCAATACCAGACACTCTTTTAAGCACATGTTCTGCATCCACCAAACCACTGGGACTGCCTTTGGGTAGATCGATTTGGCTCACGTCGCCCGTGATGACGGCTTTGGCGCCAAAACCGATGCGGGTGAGAAACATCTTCATTTGCTCAGGCGTGGTGTTTTGCGCTTCATCTAAAATGATGAACGCATTGTTCAAGGTGCGCCCACGCATAAAAGCCAAAGGAGCAATTTCCAAGGCGCTGCGCTCAAAGGCTTTTTGCACCTTGTCAAAACCCATCAACTCATACAAAGCATCGTAAAGAGGACGCAAATACGGATCGACTTTTTGACCTAAATCGCCAGGCAAGAAGCCGAGTTTTTCACCCGCCTCCACAGCAGGGCGTGTCAGGATGATCCGCTGCACTGCGCTGCGTTCCAAGGCATCAACCGCGCTTGCAACCGCCAAAAAGGTTTTACCCGTACCCGCAGGCCCAATGCCAAAGGTGATGTCGTGTTGTCCGATATTTTCCAAGTACAGGGCCTGGGTGGGGGTGCGTGCTTGGACATCGTTGCGACGGGTTGTAAGGCTCAACGACCCATCTTTGTGGGTGCCCATGTGCTCATCGCCTGCCAGCATCAGTTGCACCTGCTCCTTGGGTATCGGCTTGGCGGCCCGCTCGTACAAGGCTTGCAACACCTCCAAAGCGCGTGTGACTTTGGCCTTGTGGCCATCGATTCTGAATTTCTCATGGCTATGGGAAATCTTGACGGTAAGACCGACTTCGATGGTGCGCAAATGCTCATCCATGGCGCCACATACATGGCCAAGTCGGGTGTTGTTGGAGGGGCTGAATGTGTGGCGCAGAATCAAGTTGATAATCCGTTGAAATTTCCCCAATGATAGGCATTCGATGATCGGCAAGTTAAGCGGCACCCTGAGCGAAAAAAATCCTCCCCAAGTTTTGGTGGATTGCCAAGGTGTGGGCTATGAGGTGGATGTGCCCATGAGCACCTTTTATAACCTTCCTGCTGTGGGCGAAAAAGTGTCTCTGCTGACCCATTTTGTGGTGCGTGAAGACGCCCAAATTCTGTATGGCTTTGGCTCTTCAGAAGAACGCACCGCCTTTCGCCAGTTGATCAAAATATCGGGGGTTGGCCCACGCATGGCATTGGGTGTGCTCAGCGGCATGAGTGTGTCCGAGTTGGGCCAAGCCATCACCTTGCAAGAGGCGGGGCGCTTGGTGAAGATCCCCGGCATTGGTAAAAAAACCGCCGAACGCCTGCTGCTCGAACTCAAAGGCAAGATGGGCGCTGACTTGGGGCCCACTTCGGCACCTGTGGGCGACAGCACCCAAAACGACATCTTGCAAGCGCTGGTGGCCTTGGGGTACAGCGACAAAGAAGCCGCCTTGAGCCTCAAAGCCTTGCCCGCGGGCGTGGGTGTAAGCGAGGGCATCAAGTTCGCGCTCAAAGCCTTGGCCAGATAAGCAAAGCCATGAGCATACAAACCGATAACTTTGGCGAAGACTTCAACCCCGCACCACGCATGGTGTCAGCCGCGCCGGTGAGTCCGCGTGAAGAGGCGATTGAGCGTGCTTTGCGCCCCAAGCTGCTGCAAGAGTATGTGGGCCAAGCCAAGGTGCGTGAGCAATTGGAGATTTTCATCGGTGCGGCGCGTAACCGCGATGAAGCTCTCGACCATGTGCTGCTTTTTGGCCCGCCTGGCTTGGGTAAAACCACGCTCAGCCACATCATTGCGCAAGAGCTGGGTGTGAACCTGCGCCAAACCAGCGGGCCAGTGTTGGAGAAACCCAAGGACTTGGCCGCGCTCTTGACCAATTTAGAAAAAAACGATGTGCTGTTCATTGATGAGATCCACCGCTTGTCACCCGTGGTCGAAGAAATTTTGTACCCCGCACTCGAGGACTACCAAATCGACATCATGATCGGCGAGGGGCCCGCAGCGCGCAGTATCAAGCTGGATTTACAGCCCTTCACCTTGGTGGGTGCCACCACCCGCGCAGGCATGTTGACCAACCCGCTGCGTGACCGCTTTGGTATCGTGGCGCGATTGGAGTTTTACAGTGCCGAAGAGTTGCAGCGCATCGTCATGAGGAGCGGCGGTTTGCTCAAAGCGCAGCTCGACGAACAAGGCGGCTTTGAGATCGCCCGTCGTTCACGCGGCACACCGCGTATCGCCAATCGCCTCTTGCGACGGGTGCGCGACTACGCCGAGGTCAAGGCCGATGGGCGCATCACCCAAGCCGTGGCGCAAGCGGCTTTGGCCATGCTCGATGTGGATCCGCAAGGTTTTGATTTGATGGACCGCAAGTTATTGGAGGCTGTCATTCACCGCTTTGATGGCGGTCCCGTGGGCTTGGACAACATCGCCGCCAGCATTGGCGAAGAGCGCGACACCATCGAAGATGTGATCGAGCCTTTCTTGATTCAGCAAGGTTTTTTACAGCGCACACCGCGTGGTCGCATCGCCACCTTGGCCGCCTACCGGCATTTGGGTGTGGCAGCACCCCAGAGAGAAAGTGGTTTGTTTGGCGAGTGAGCTCTCAAGCGCTGGACTCGTCCTTGGCGGCTTCCAAATGCGCCTCATCCGCCCAGCCCACGATTTGTAGACCCTCAGGCGTCCAGAGCAATCGATTGATGGCGGTATTGCGCAGACCCCAGGTTCGTGCCGCTTGTAAAGTTTGTCGTGTTGCCATGCGGTACAAAATATCCAGAACACCGCCATGGGTGACCCACAGCACTTGCTGCCCTGCATGGGGCGATGCCAACTCGTGAATCAACGCTGCAATGCGAGCATTCAACATGATCAGGCTTTCACCGCCGCCTTGTGGCGTCCATTCAGGGTGACGCACCCGCCATTGTTCTGCTTCTTCGGGCCATTGGTGTTGAATGTCTTTCCAGGTATGGCCTTGAAAATCGCCAAAGTGACGCTCACGAAGCTGGGGGCGAGCTTCGATAGGTAGCTGTTTTGTCGAGGCCACGGCCTGTGCAGTGTCAAAAGCGCGGCTCAAGTCACTGGCATAGATGGCATGAATCTCTTCATGGGCTAAAGCTTTTGCAAGTTGTTGTGCCTGCCAACGTCCATGGTCATTGAGGGGAATATCAATTTGTCCTTGAATTCGGGTGTCCACATTCCAAGCAGTTTCCCCATGGCGAATCGCCAAGATGCGTGTGATTTTCATGCTGGCGAGTTTAAAGGGCGATGAGAAGCCCCCTTTTCTAGCTGGAGGATAAGCAGAACCTGCCAAATAGTGCAAAATAGCACGGTCGTTCTATTTTCAAGCAAATGCCTGTGACTTCACAACCCTCCATGACTGACATTCCCGATCCAGAGGCCGGCAACGGCAGGGCTCGGTTAATGCAAAAAGGGCAGCAAACCAAAAGCGCGATTGTCGATGCTGCTTTGGGTCTTGCAACTCAAATCGGTATTGAGGGGCTGAGTATTGGCGCGGTTGCAGAAGTGATGCAGATGAGCAAATCAGGTGTCTTTGCGCACTTTGGTTCTCGTGAAGAGTTGCAAATCTCTGTGGTTCGCGAATACCACCATCGATTTGAGTTGGAGGTGTTTTACCCCGCCATGCAAGAAGCTCGAGGACTGCCGCGTCTTCAAGCGCTATTTGCCAACTGGATGAAGCGAACGTCAGCAGAGATTGATTCGGGTTGCTTGTACATCAGCGGCGCCGCTGAGTTTGACGACAGACCTGGCCCTGTCAGTGATGCCTTGGCCAGCTCTGTCAAAACATGGCTCAGCGCTTTGCATCGCTGTGTATTGAAAGCGCGTGAAGCAGGTCATTTGGCTGAGAACACGGACGCAGCCCAAATGTCATTTGAGCTTCACGGCTTGGTATTAGCTTTGCATTACGAAGCCCGTTTTTTGAAAACCGATAAAAGCTTGGACCGCGCTCAGCGCGGTTTTGAACATATTTTGCTGCGCTACGGCGCTTCACCAACCTGAGGAAAGACTGACCATGCCAAGCTACACCCCGCCATTGCGCGATATGCAATTTGTGATGAATGAAGTATTGGATGTGCCCACGGTGCTTAAGAGCTTGCCCACCCACGCAGAGCTTGACGCGGACACGATAGCCGCCGTCTTGGAAGAAGGGGGTAAATTTGCCTCTGAGGTCTTGATGCCCTTGAATCAAGTAGGTGACAAGCAAGGTTGCCAGCTAGACAACAAAACCCATGAAGTCACCACACCCAAAGGCTTCAAAGAAGCTTTTGCACAATTTGCGCAAGGTGGATGGCCCGCGCTCAGTTGCGATCCTGCCTATGGTGGTCAAGGCTTGCCGATTGTGGTTAACCAGTGTTTTTATGAAATGCTCAACAGTGCCAACCAAGCGTGGACTATGTACCCAGGACTGACCCACGGCGCTTATGAATGCTTGCATGCCCATGGCACAGAAGAACAAAAGCAGATGTACCTACCGCGTCTCACCAATGGCGAGTGGACGGGCACCATGTGTTTGACTGAATCCCACTGCGGCACCGATCTGGGCTTGCTGCGTACCAAGGCCGAGCCGCAAGCGGATGGAAGCTACAAACTTACTGGCAACAAAATTTTCATCAGTGCAGGCGAGCATGATCTGGTGAGCAACATTGTTCACTTGGTGCTGGCGCGACTGCCGGATGCGCCTGTGGGCAGCAAAGGCATCAGTTTGTTCGTGGTGCCTAAGTTCTTGGTCAACAGTGACGGCAGTTTGGGCGAGCGCAATGCCATTTACTGTGGGGGCTTAGAACACAAGATGGGCATTCATGGCAACGCTACTTGCCAGATGGTGCTCGATGGCGCAGTCGGCACCTTGGTCGGTCAACCGCACAAAGGCTTGGCGGCGATGTTTGTGATGATGAATGCCGCTCGTATTGGTGTGGGCATGCAATCGTTGGGTTTGACCGAAGTGGCGTATCAAAATGCTTTGGCTTATGCCAAAGACCGCTTGCAGTCCAGAAGCCTGTCTGGGGTGAAAAGCCCAGACAAACCAGCCGACAGCATCTTGGTTCATCCCGATGTTCGCAAAATGTTGTTGACCGCCAAAGCGTATGCAGAAGGTGGTCGCGCTTTGAACCTTTACTGTGCGTTGCTGATCGACCAAGAGTTACACCACCCCGATGAAGCTGTGCGAGCTGAGGCACTAGAGATGGTGGCCATGCTCACGCCCATCGTCAAAGCCTTCATCACCGACAACGGATGGATAGCTACCTCATCGTGTATGCAAGTGTTTGGCGGTCATGGTTTCATCCACGAATGGGGCATGGAGCAATTCGTACGAGACTCACGTATCAATATGATTTACGAGGGCACCAACACCATTCAAAGTTTGGATCTGCTGGGACGCAAGGTGCTGGGCAACCAAGGCGCGACATTGAAGAAGTTTGGCAAACTCATTGCCACTTTGGTTGCGGATGAAACCGAGAACGAAGACATGGCTGAGTTCATTCAGCCTTTGGCAAAATTGGGCCAGCAAATGACACAGTTCACAGGTGAAATTGGCATGAAGGCGATGTCGAATGCGGATGAAGTAGGTGCTGCAGCGGTCGATTACTTGCGCGTCACAGGCCATTTGGTGTTTGCCTATTTCTGGGCGCGCATGGCCAAAGTGGCGTTACAAAAAATCGC
>Ga0114973_10002506_pt1 | contig 13273 bp, 10 predicted proteins | sample M_140807_MF_Meta_FD_87025 | JGI IMG/M metagenome (GOLD analysis project Ga0114973, IMG submission 87025) | Freshwater microbial communities from Lake Montjoie, Canada to study carbon cycling - M_140807_MF_MetaG | ecosystem: Environmental > Aquatic > Freshwater > Lake | place: Lake Montjoie... | reverse complement strand
TCCAAATCAATCAGAATCAATATGATGCTCTGGTTTCTTTTTCCTATAACGTCGGTGTGGGGGCTTTCGGGGATAGCACCCTGTTGAAAAAGCTAAATCAATCTGATTATGCCGGTGCGGCGTCTGAGTTTCCCAACTGGAATAAGGGGACGGTCAACGGGCAGAAAGTGGAGCTGCCGGGTCTCACAAATCGCCGCATGGATGAAAAGAAATTATTTGAATCGACTCAATCGGGAGGTCAGCCGATCAAGGTCGACATTTCACCAACCACCCAGCAGCAGGTGACATGGCTGGAAGGTTTCGCCGATAATGGCAAGACCGTGATCGTCGGCTGGAAAGGTAGTGAGGTTGCAGAAATCATCAGCTTTGATTCCAAGGCTAAGCGTCTGCTTATCGACGTGTTGAATCAATATCCGAAGGCAGCCAATTTCGTGATAGCACCTCCGGGGAAGGTGATCCCCGCTGGTGACCGCATCACCATCACCGATCGGAAGGGCTTGGACAGTGGCACTTCATCCCCAGCAAGCGTGCCTCCATTACCCAGTGAGGTCTTGGCAAGGGGTTCGAAGGGAGGGGACGTCGAGGCTCTCCAGGGGCGTCTCAAGGATCTTGGTTATTACAAAGAAGACATTGACGGGGACTTCGGCTTCGGCACCGATGCCGCTGTGCGGCGCTTCCAGGCTGACGCCTTCGGCACTGCGGAGGCGGATGGCAGGGTAGGCAAGCTCACCTGGAGCAGACTCTGGGAATCCAATCCGCCCACTCCCATCAGTACAGCGCCAGGCGTTTCTGGCAAGACCTACCTGCGGCTCACGAAAACCGACCAACGTGATCAGAAAGGTCTCTGTATTCTCATCCTTGACTACATTAAGAATGGGTCTGTGGGCGGATCTCTCCAGGTTTGCTCAGGAGCGGCTTCAGCTCAGAGATTTCGCACTGGTGTGAATAGCAGCTCTGGATCCATGGAACCGCTGCCGGAGGGACGCTGGCATATCAACGACATTGCATGGTGTGCTGGCAAGGATGTCTACGGACCAGCCATCTTCGCAAGTGGTCTAGGGCCGGTGTCCACTCCTATCGACTATGTCGGTCCAGGCTCTACGGACCGAGCCGCTATCGAGATCCATATTGACTGGAACAAGTCAGGTGCACCCGGCACGGCGGGTTGCATCGGCATCAATAATGTCAGCGATTACAAAACACTTGTTGGCTGGCTAAGGGATTCAGATACCAAGGATCTTTATGTCGATTGGAATCTCGGTACCTGTCCTCAGCCCTGAGTCGATGATGGTCAGCTCGAAAGTTCGCAGGTGATGTAGTTCTTCCATACCCATCCGCCGGGCAGCTCCTCAGGGGGCTGTCCGGCGTTGTCCTTGCTGGGTCGCCGGAGATGGACTGGCACATAGCCGGACTTTGGATGATTAAGACCATAGCCCCACACGTAGAAAATTTCTTTACGTGAAATCGTATCCATCACCATTCCGCCGGGTTGACTCCGAAGATTGAGGCGCGTATCACTTGGGTCCACCGATCGACAGACAAATAAAAACTTGTCATAGCGATTCACCGTTGCGGACAAAGACTCATTGCCAATTAAAATGCTGGCGGTACTTAGCAACACTGCGGAAATAATTGAGGCAGGAGATTTCATCGGCAAAATCATGTGCGGATCCCAGAAGCCTACCGCGCAATAGCCTGTTATGACAGTCGGGGCAGGATGGCAGGCCCTGAGGTAGCCAGCAGGACAACCTCGATCAAGCCCACTCTTCATCACTGCGTAGTGTGCGAGCCCCAAGGTTGCGCTCAGTTCCGGTCGTCGTCCACTTGAGTGAGTTGCGCTTATCTTGCTGCGTATATGCCGCAATGGGTCCCAATTTCCCGTGGGGCTATTGGGCTACCGTTTGAAGAGCGGCAAGGCAACAAAATTACAACTGGGGCAGTCGTTAGCCCTTCAGACTTGGCTCGCAGCTCTGGCTCTTTCTGTACCTGAATTGTGAGTAAACCTTCACCCATTCCAAGGCATGTTATCTCATGAATACTGAATTCACGACCCCCATCAGAGTGGAAACCACCGGCCGCTATATCGTCACCTTCCGCGAGGGCGCCTCCGAGCAGGCCATTGCCGCCTTGGTGAACAGTGCCGGCGTCAGGGAGTCCAATTTGCTTCGGAGTGCCGACTTCGCTCAGTCCGGAATCGACATGGATCAGATTCCTGATGAGGGAGGCGCAGTTCTGGCCAATCTCGGCATGGCCGTGGTCAGCGTTGCACCCAATGCAGCTGGCGCGCTCGCGATGGAGGCCGGCGAGGAATCCGCGATCCTCGCTGTCGAGCCTGAAGGCATCATGTATGCCCTCAGCGAATTGAAGGGAGTTTCCTTCGATTACCTACGCGGTTTCCGTGACTGTGCGCAGAGCCTTTATTCCTCGGCATCCACGGTGCCCCCTGGGGCCGGCGAGGTTACCGACCTGATCGAAGCAGCAGGGTTTGTTAACAGCCCGACCCACACCTGGGGGCTCATCGCCACGAAGGCCGCTGTGTCGAGATTTGCCGGCCAAGGCATTAACGTCGCGGTGCTTGACACCGGCCTGTTCCTGGCCCATCCCGATTTCGTTGGCCGCTCGATCGTTTCTCGGTCGTTCATCCCCGGTGTGGTGAGTGCCAACGATGGCCACGGCCACGGCACCCACTGCACCGGGACGGCCTGTGGCACACTCAGGGCGGCGCTCGGCCCGCGCTATGGCATCGCTCATAAGGCCAATATTTTTATCGGGAAGGTCCTTTCCGACCAGGGCAGCGGTGGCGACGGCGGCATTCTTGCGGCCATTGATTGGGCTGTCGCCAACAGGTGCCAGGTGATTTCGATGTCGCTCGGGGCCAATGTTCCTACCAGTACGACGTTCTACGAAACCGCCGGCCAGCGCGCCCTGAATGCGGGCAGCCTGATCGTCGCCGCCGCAGGGAATAATGCGAATCGTCCTACCGGCAACTTTGGGTTCGTCGGCCGGCCGGCCAACAGCAGGACCTTCCTGTCCGTTGGAGCATTGGATGGCAACCTGAGGATGGGTTATTTCTCGGCACGAGACACGGCGCGTGCCTCTGGTACGGCTGTCGACATTGCCGCTCCGGGCGTCTCTGTTTATTCCTCGTGGCCGATGCCGTCTCGCTATCGCACCATCGACGGTACTAGCATGGCAACGCCTCATGTTGCTGGTATTGCCGCTCTCTGGGCCCAAGCGAGCGGAGCTCGCGGTGCAGCCCTGTGGCAGCAATTGATCACCAGCGCCCGATCACTTTCGCTTCCGATCGTGGACGTTGGGCGCGGACTTGTCCAGGCCCCGTAGCCTATCGGCTTGCCATTGTGGGCGGCCAAAGGATCTGTAAATTGGATCAACAACCTGTTGGTTGGGGGTGCTAGCACCCCCAACTGGAGACCATCTCTGGAGGAGCCAACCATGGGCGATATCGCTCAACCAAAAGTCGAAGTCATCGTCACTATTGCCGAAGACCGCAAGGATAAACTCAAACAGATCGCCTCTGAGCTCCAGAGTCGAGGACTTGAAATCACTAATGAGCCACTGGAAAGTTTAGGAATGATTTCTGGCATGGCGGAGTCGAAAAGCATTGAACAACTCACCAAAGTCAATGGCGTCATCGCCGTTGAGCAGGCAGGGGAAGTTCAAATTGCACCCCCAGACTCTGATGTGCAATGAGCTTCTGGTCTCCATACGCCGTGGATATGTTTTTGCTTCCAACTAGGCGGTGCGGGGGCTCCGCAGTGGAAAATTGATAGGCGATCTGTGGCTAATGCTTCCGAATCAAGACAGTGATGGTGGCAATTGGTGAGCTTCTCCTAGGATGAATGTCTGCCAATACAGCTGCTTTGCATGTTGCTTAACCCAGAACTTCTGCTCGAGACCAGGGACCGTTTCGAGCAGCGCAGCCAGCCTCGCGAGGCAATGCTTGAACGCATCAAGAATCTTGGTGTGCTGGTTGCCAACGATCCAGAGCTGGTGGCAAAGCGGCTAAAGCGTCTTAAGGCCAATCAGCCCCTGGTGGAGCAGATGGAGTCCATGAATCGCAGCTTCACCCCCACTGGCCCAGGGGAGGTTCCAAGGGCTTTCCCCCGATCCCTGGAGCGGGTACTGGGCACGAACGACCTCATCGGCATCCGCTTCTTCGATCAGGGTATGAATGTCTCCCGCGCTGTAGCACGGGTGCAGATCCATGATCAGCAAGGGCGCTCTGTTGGTTACGGCACGGGTTTCCTGGTGTCACCCAGGCTGTTTCTCACCAACAACCACGTGCTGGATTCGGCAGATGCGGCTTCCGCCAGTCAGGCTGAATTTAATTTTCAGGAGGATGCGGCTGGCGCAATGCAAACTAGCGAGGTGTTCGCCTTCACGCCAGCGGAATTCTTCCTGACAGACAAAGAGCACGATTACACTCTGGTAAGCATTAGCCAGGATGCACGGCTCGTGAACTACGGGTGGCTTCCCTTGATTCCCCAGACCGGTAAGTTGGTGGTGGGGGAAACAGTGAACATTATCCAGCATCCCAATGGCGAGCCCAAGCAGCTCGCCATACGTGACAACAAGGTGATCGATGAATTAGAGCTGTTCCTCCACTACGAAACCGACACTTCGCCTGGTTCTTCAGGCTCACCGGTGTTCAACGACCAGTGGGAGGTGGTGGCCCTTCACCATTCCGGTGTGCCGCACCTTTCACCCGAGGGCAAGATCCAGACGACTGACGGGCGGGACTGGGAGGAATGGATGGGCGAGCAGCGGATCGCCTGGATCGCCAATGAGGGTGTTCGGGTGAGCCGGCTGGTGCAGCATGTTCAGGCCCAGAACCTCACCGAGCCTCAGCGGCAGTTGGTGGAGGAGATGCTGGCGGCGAAGCCGCCAGCGTTGCCATCCCCGCTGGCTGAGCAGCCGCTTTCCCCTCCCCCTGCAGAAGCTGTGACACAGCCGGTAGAGGTAGTGGGCTTAGGGGCCGGCCTGCCGCCAGCGCAGGGCCCTGCTGCCACCTGGACCATCCCGTTGCAGGTGAGTGTGAGCCTGGGCCAGGCCAGCCTTCATCTGCCCGAGGGTGCCATGGCAAGTGAAGGACTGTTCGGCCACCAGCCCTTACGACAGCCGGCCAAGGTGCCGCCTGCGACATCGGGGCCCACGCCGGTGCCCGCCAGCTTCTCGCTGTCCTCCCTGTCTGGCGGCCAGTTCCATTGGCGCACCGCCCTCTCCCTGGCGCTGGCGGCCCAGCTTGCCTATGAACCGCCAACCACCGTTCAGGCCACTGCGAGGGCTTGGGGATTCTCCGATTGCCAGCCGATCAGCCGGGGTGATGCCCAGTGTTTCGTTGCCACCACGGCGGATCTGGTACTGGTGTGTTTCCGGGGCACCACGAATCTTGGTGACTGGCTGAGCAACCTCAACGTGGCCACCACCAACACGGCCGCTATTGGCACGGTGCACTCCGGCTTCTTCGGGCAGTTCAACGACCTGCGGCACCAGATCGAAACCATCTTCGCCAGCCGACCAGGGCGGAAGGTGATCCTCAGCGGCCACAGCCTGGGTGGAGCGCTGGCGGCCCTGGGGGCTGCCACATGGACGGATGTTCAGCCGCTGCTAGGCCTCTACACCTACGGCCAGCCGTTGACGGGGCAGGATGATTTTGCGGCACTCATGGAGGTGCGTCTGGGGGATCGCTATCTGCGCTTCGTGAACGACGCCGATGTGGTGCCCAGGGTGCCTCCGGGCTACCGCCATGCCGGCAGGCTTGTGCAGTTCGATGCCGCGGGCAGGCTCAAGGTGAAGCCTTGGACCACGCCAGGCGCCCAAGAAGGTGCTCCCATCGAATCCAGTGCGCGAATGCAGGGCGACCCAGCCCTCTCGATGGAGGCATTCAGAACCCTGCAGGAGGATCTCAAGACCTCCCCAGGCGCCACTGTCTCCAATCAGGAGGGACTGAACACATTCATCAGCGATCACAGAATCACGGAGTACATCCGCAAGATCCAGGGGCAGATCCGATGAGCCAGACCAGGCGTCTGACCATCGCCAAGGCGCGCACCAGGTTGCCCCCCCGATGAGCCTCCATGCTGCATCTCCATGGCCTGCGCTGCCCAAGCGCCCAAGGGGCCACGGATTCGATTTCAGCTCCTGCTGCTCCTTCGCTGGAGCACAATGTTGATCAATCGGCCCCGTGATGCCAACGCGATGTAAGGCTGTTTCCGCGAATAGCAGCGCAGATGGCGGCGGTTGTCGCGAGCGACTGGGACAGACTTTCAATGGGACCTGTAAAGTTGGATGGGGTCGATCTGATGTCGATCAACATCAGATTGATGTTCAAGTTCAGCAAACCTTCCCAGGCGGAAATCAGCCTGACTCACTGCATGGTGTTCCACTCCCGCCGGTCGCCCGCTGCGGCATCCGCCCTCCCCAAAGGCGCACCTCGATGGCAGCCCATGCGGCGCTGGAGTCTGCTGCCCCTGGCCCTGATGGGCCTGAGCGGCCCACGCGCCCTGGGCCAGACCCTGGGGGCCATGGGGGTGAACACCCCAGGGGTCAACGATGGCTCCTGTCGCACTATGGCCCTACCTTTGGTGTATGGCCTCACCCTGATGGTGACCGTGGGGGCGTTCGTTGCCCTCTATTTGGTGAAGCGACGCCTCACCAAGGAAGGCTGGTCGCTCGCCAATGCCCTTTCCGAACCTACCCGGCTCACCATTCCTGTGGAAATGCGCTGGACGGATTCGGGAGGTGATCGCATGGCCCTCGGGCTGGGGGCTTCGGCCTCCAGCAAGGTGATCCGAGGAGCCGATGGCACACCCATGGCGATGACCCTGCTGGAAGCCAGCAGCAGCCGCATGATCGCCACCCTCGGAGGATTGGCAATCCTGATGCTTTACATGGGCTTCGGCAGTTTTGCCCTGTACAGCTTCGGCCTCACCTGCCAACTGCCCGCGTCCATGCCGGCCGTCAGCACCTTCCTGCTGTCGGGCCTGAGCCTCTTTGCGCCCTATGTGGCCAACAAGATCTCTACCGCCATCCAACCCAACATCCGCAGCAGCTCAGTTGGGCCAGCCACTCCCCCATCTCCCACCCAGATCGTCCCCACCACGGCCGCAGACAGCCAAGTGGGCTCCGCGGCAGCTCAGGAAAGGCCCGCCTCCAGCAGCCCAGTTCCTGAAAGCTCGGCCTTCGAGAACCGCGCGGCCCTGGCAGACATCGCCTCAGAAGCACCCCCTTCGGCACGCCCTGCACCACGAATCACCCCACCTGATCGTCCAGCCTCCATCGAGACGTTTTTACGGGCCCCAAGCCCCGCGGTGCGCACCAACGGGCGGGCCAATCCCACGCCTTTGGCCTCCCACCGTCAGGTGAGCGCCAAAACCGCTCCAGCCCAGGCCCAGACTGCCCCCTCCTGGGAGCAGAAGTATGGCCCTGCCCTGGCGATGATCCGGGATTTTGAGGGATTCGTTGACCACGCTTACCCTGACCCAGCAACTGGGGCTGACCCCTGGACCATCGGCTACGGCTTCACAACCCTCAACGGTAAGTCCGTTTGGCCTGGACAAACCATCAGCCGGCAAGAGGGGGATGCCGAGCTGCAGCGGCAAGCCCAGGCCTGCGCCAACCACCTGGCAGGCACCATTCCCTACTGGCAGCAGATGGACGCCCATCAACGCTGCGCCTTGCTTGATTTCGCCTGGAATCTGGGATCAGATTTCTATGGCGACGAGGAGAACTTCGGCTCCATCACTCGCGATCTGAAAAACCACGACTGGGACCAAGTTCCCCAGTCCTTTCTCCTCTACTGCGATCCCGGCACTGCAGTGGAGGCTGGTCTACTTCGACGACGCCAGGCAGAGGCCAACCTCTGGAGAAGCCCGGTGATCGCCACCGTGACATCCACTCCCGCCCGGAGTGCTGAGGAGCAAACAAGACCCGCACCTGGCGACTCTCGCTTCAGCAATCCCCTGAAGGTGCCCTACAACGATCAGTTGCACATGGCCGACGGGGAGGGTTGGCGCGAATGCTTTTCAGCCAGCTCGGCCATGTTGGCCATGTACTGGGGCAAGGAGCCCAACGAAAATGTCTACGACTCCCTGCGCGCCCGCTACGGCGACAGCACCAACTCCAATGCCCAGTTGGGAGCGCTTCGCTCCTTAGGCCTCACCGCCAATTTCCAGACCGATGGCACCTTGGCCATGCTCCAGCAGGAGATCGATGCGGGTCGGCCCGTGGCGGTTGGTTGGCTCTGCGATGGCCCCGTCTCCGCCCCCAGCGGTGGCGGCCACTGGATCGTCGTCATCGGCTACGACGATACCGGGTTCTTCGTCAATGATCCTTACGGCAACTGCGATCTCGTCAATGGCGGCTACCTCAGCCACGACGATGGCGCCGGGCTGCACTACTCCTACCAAAACTGGATGCCCCGCTGGCGGGTTGATGGAACGGGCGGCTGGATGCTCACTTGCCGAGCCTGAGCTCAATGGGCGCACACTCCTGAGCGGCGCACCAGATCGGGTCACCTAATTGTATCCATAACGCCTGACGAACCAGCTCTTGATCAGCTGAGTGAGGGTACAGTAACCAACAAGGATAGCGGCCAACCAGGCGAAGTACAGGCCCGGCAGTGGAACCATGCCCAGTGCCGCACCGATTGGTAAGAAGGGAATCATGATGGCGATGCCCATGACGCAAACGGTGACAAGGGCCATGGCCAGGGATGCCCGACTCTGGAGGAAAGGGATCTTTGCCGTGCGGATGATGTGAACGATCAGGGTCTGGGTCATCAGGCTCTCCACAAACCAGCCTGTTTGAAAGAGGCTCTGCTCCTCGACACTGTTGGCCTTGAAAACAAACCACATTAGAGCAAAAGTTGCGTAGTCGAATAAAGAGCTAACCGGCCCTATGCACACCATGAACCTCCGGATCTCACTCACCTTCCACTTTCTTGGCTTCTCCAGATACTCCGGATCAACATGATCAAACGGAATGCCGGTCTGCGAAAAGTCGTAAAGGAGATTGTTCAAGAGTATCTGAACGGGCAGCATCGGCAGAAATGGCAACGCAATGCTGGCTCCGAGCATGCTGAACATATTGCCAAATGCAGAACTTGTCCCCATCTTTATATATTTTACGATATTTCCAAAAGTGCGCCGTCCTTCCGCTACGCCATCATTCAACACCAGCAAGTTCTTCTCGAGCAGCACGATGTCGGCGGATTCCTTGGCAATGTCCACAGCGGTGTCAACGGAAATTCCGATGTCGGCCTCTCGCAGCGCTGCTGCGTCATTGATGCCGTCGCCCATGAAGCCAACGACATGGCCACGGGCTCGCAGCACCTTGATGATGCGTGACTTCTGCAGAGGCGAGAGCTTGGCAAAGATGGTGGTGCCCTCCACCCTGGTGCCAAGTTCCTGCTCCGTGATGGACTCGATCTCTGAGCCCAGCAGGATCCCTTCCACATGCAGGCCGACATCTTTACAGGTCTTGCGGGCGATCACTTGATTGTCACCGGTGAGCACCTTGACGGCCACACCGCCTCGATTGAGTTCCTTGATGGCCTGAGCCGCGGATTCCTTCGGGGGATCGAGAAACGCGATCAACCCCACCAGGGTCAGAGCCGATTCGTCAGAGCGTGAATAGGGTTCGTGTTGGCGAGGGACCTCTTTGTAGGCCACGGCGATCACACGAAGACCGTCATTGTTGAGTTTGGACGTTAACTGAACCACGCCCTCACGGGTTGCTCCATCGAGCGGCTTGATCACATCCCCATCCTTGACCTGGATACATATCGCCAGCATTTCCTCAACGGCGCCTTTGCAGATTAATTCGTGGTGATGATTCTCTTCCTCCACTACCACGGACATCAAGCGACGCTGAAAATCAAAAGGGATTTCATCGATTTTGATGAAGCGATTCTCGATCTCTAGGGCTGCAGGGATCTCTAGGTGATTGAGCACGGCGATATCCAGCAGGCTTTTTAGACCTGTTTGGTAGAAGCTGTTCAGAAAAGCCAGCTGCAGCACCTCTGTACTGTCCCTGCCGAGGTAGTCGAGATGCATCTCAAGAACGATGCGATCCTGAGTGAGGGTTCCAGTCTTGTCCGTGCAGAGGATGTTCATTGCGCCCAGGTTTTGGATGGAGTCAATATTTTTTACGATCACCTTCTTCTTTGACATCGAGATCGCACCCCGCGAAAGATTTGCAGTGACAATCATGGGCAGCATCTCTGGTGTGAGGCCAACAGCAACCGATAGGGCGAAGAAGAACGCCTCTCCCCAGTTCCCCTTGCTGACCCCGTTGATCAGAAACACCGCTGGCGCCATGACCACCATGAAGCGCAGCAGCAGCAGGCTCACATCATTGATACCTCGGTCAAAGCTCGTGCGGCTCCGCTGACCCGTCACTTCCTTGGCAAGCGAACCCAGATAGGTCTGGGCACCAGTTTCAATCACAACAGCAGTGGCCGTTCCGCTGACCACGCTGGTACCCAGGAAGCAAAGATTATCGAGTTCTAGGGACTGCCGACAGGTGAGCTGACTGGTTTGCAGTTTGGGATGTTTTTCTATTGGCATTGATTCACCTGTAAGGGCACCCTGACTGACAAATAGATCCTTCGAAGCGAGAATCCGCACATCGCCTGGAATCATGTCTCCCGCCGCCAGAAGCACGATGTCGCCTGGCACCAGACGATCGATGGGCACTTCCTGTTCCTGAGGTGCCCCCTTGTCCAGATGCAGGCCAAGGTCTGCTGCCAGGCCCGGGGAGATGTCCTTGTTGAGATCCCGCCGCTTGACGGTGGCTGTTGTATGCACGAGCTGACGCAGCGCCTGGGCCGCACGCATCGATTTGTATTCCTGGGAAAAGCGCAGGATGACACTGAAGCTGATCATGCTGACGATAATCAGCGCTGCTTTGCTGTCTCCGCTCAGCAGCGAAAGTGCCGCCAGAGAGGCGAGCAAAATCACCAACGGATTTTTGAACGTGTTCAGCAGCTGAACAATCCAGGAAACGGGTTTTTCATGGGCGATCTGATTGGGCCCCACCCGTTTCAACCGCAGCTCTGACTGCAATTCACTGAGACCCTCTACCGTGGTGTTGAGACGCTGCAACAAAGCATCGGCCTCCTCCCTTGCTGCCTGCAGCAGGTTCTCCGCTGGCAGCGGCGGAGCAGACGGAATCGCAGGCAGAGGTTGACGGTTCTTATCCACCTTTTGAGCTTGCAAGGGCCAGCGGATAGGAAACGTCATTCTTTCGGTGCCTATCGACAGCAACGTGCCCGTATGAGCTGTCGCGACGTCCAGGTGACCAACTTTTCCAGCTCGGGTTCGAGGTCATGGTTGGGGATTGAATGAATAGTCTGCCAGGGCAAATCAATCCATACACAGCCCTCAGTTATCAGGATCATTTACGCAGCACCTTTGACCTCAGCCGTTCGCAGGTCATCGATGCAGCCCGTCGGCCCCTCGCTTGGCTGTATCTGCTGCAGGCCGTTGAGGCCAGCGCTGTCACCGTGGGCTGGAGTCTGGGCTCAACGCACCTGTTCGGTGACAAAGTCGCGGCTCAGCAGGTCGCGTACCTTAAGGATCTGCTCGGCAAGGGCCATGTGCCACAGCGCTAGGCGAAGTCCGGTTGGGCTGCAGGCTTTCTGCGAGAAGTCTCCCGATTCGCAGTCGATTTAAGACGCCTGTTGATAGAGCTCCTCCAGCCGCTCCCGGCTGAGATCGACGTAAAGCACTTCATCACCGGGCTCTGGAGCCTCGGGATGGCGCCTGGGCCTGGAGCCACTTCTCTGGGCCGAGCCACGCAGGTTCTGGTTCATCAAGGCAAAAGCCCCACCGGCGATCAGCGCAAAGAAGGTCAGGTAGACAGCAGCCAGAAGGTCGTTCAAGGATTAAAAATTCTTTGTGTCATCCTAGTGTAACGAAATGTTGAGCGTGGCCTGGGGGCTTGGCTGGTTTGGTTGGAGGCTTAGATGGCTCTGGAATAGGCGCGCACCAGCAGGCCATCCGCCGGCGAGGGGCTGGCAATGATCTTGAGCGTCAGGTCCTGATCCGCCTCCAGCGCCAAGGTCAGCTGTTGGAGCAGCCCCACCGCCAGCAGCCGGATCTCCAGCTCCGCCAGCGCCTTGCCCAGGCACACCCGCTCACCGCCCCATACGGCAGCAAAGTGACCGTGGTGTCACCGGCGAAATGCCGCTGCGGCCGGAAGATCGCCAGATCCTCCGGATCAGCCCCATGGCGCTGGCTGGCGGCGATGCTCACCTGCACCACCCGATCGGCTGGCACCAGCACACCCGCCAGAGCAATGGGCTCCCGGGTGCGGCGGAAGAACCCTCCCACCGGCGGGGTTAGCCGCATCACCTCCTTCACGACCGAATCGAGCCGCGGGGCCCGCAGGGCGTCGGTGGCGGCCCCAGCCTCCCCCTCCTCAGGCGGCCACGACAAGACGTCGAGTTCCTCCTGCAGCCAGGCCAGCTCGGCTGGGTGTTGCAGCAGGGTCAGCAGCAGGGCAGCTCAGGGCGGAGGCGGTGGTTTCGTAGCCGGCAAACAGCAGCAGCAGAAGCTGCTCCGCCACGTCGTCGTCGCCCAGGGGAAGACCGGCTTCATCCAGGCCACCGGCCAGCAGATCAAGGCCGCCGGCGGCGATGGGCGCTCCGGAAGCCATGGCGGCCTGCGCCTTCTTGAGCACCGCGCCTAGGCGCCTGAGCAGCCGCTGGCGGGCCTGGCGGGCCCGGGCATAGGGGCTTCCGGGCAACGCGAATGGAAGCGAAAAGAGACCCTGGCACCAGGTTTCGAAATCCACGAACAGGGCATCGCGATCGACGGGGTCCAGCCCCAACACCGTGCTGGCAATCACGCTGAAGGCAAAACGCCGCAGCTTTGGCACCAGGGCCACCGGCCCTTCTGAGGCGATCAGCTCCTGGCTGAGCTCGTTGACCAGCGACACGATGGTCGGGCTATAGCGCTTGAGGGCAGCAGAGGCGAACAGGTGCCCCACCACCCGGCGGCGGGCCTTGTGGTCGGCACCGTTGCGGTTCGCCAACGACAGGGGCCCCAGCAGCTCGCGCACACTGTCTGGCCACCAGCCCACTACCGCATCGCCCTGGGCGAACAGGTCGCCGATCGCTTGGCCGCCGCGAATAAACACGGTCCTTTGCCCCAGCAGGCTGGTTTCGTAGACATCGCCGTAGCGCTCGAAGCGGGAGCGGGCGAAATCCGGATCGCGAAAGAAGGCAAGGGTCTCGAGCACTCCGCTC
>Ga0114973_10002505_pt1 | contig 13282 bp, 15 predicted proteins | sample M_140807_MF_Meta_FD_87025 | JGI IMG/M metagenome (GOLD analysis project Ga0114973, IMG submission 87025) | Freshwater microbial communities from Lake Montjoie, Canada to study carbon cycling - M_140807_MF_MetaG | ecosystem: Environmental > Aquatic > Freshwater > Lake | place: Lake Montjoie... | reverse complement strand
CAGGTAGACAAGGTATTAATGAACCAGGTAGACAAGTTAATAGATCATATAATAAAGGTATTAATGTACCAGGTAATAAAGGTATTAATGTACCAGGTAATCAAGGTATTAATGTACCAAGTAATAATAGAAAAGCAGGTAAACAAGGTAAGACATCAGGTAATAATAGTAGACAAGGTATTAATGAACCAGGTAGACAAGGTAGTATGAATCCACTTATTTCTTCAGCTGCATAATAGTATTTATACTAATACAATTTTATTTTTTACATCACTATTTAAAAATGGTTTTACAATTTGCAACATAGAATAGGTAAACATATTTGTGTTAATAATTTTTATTTCTAACAAATAATTGCTATAATTATTAATTAATCTGGCTAGACGAATAGCAGTAGTAATCTCAATCGAGTGTTTAAATTCAAACCCTTTAAAATCAAATACCCACTTCCAGTATGTTTCATAACATTTATAATAAGAGAGAACATTATCAAAATGTCGTATAATACCAGCAGTATCATTGTATTTTATAGCATCGCCCGGACAACTATAAAATACATATATGTCATTATTGCATTCTAAAGGTACAAATGAATGATTTTTATTATTTAGGTCACAATCAGGGCATAAACCTTTTGGTAGAGATAGTCCTAACGGGCATTTATTCATATATAATTAAAATATCTTTCTTCATATAATTTTAATCTATTAATGTATGGAAGATTTCATAGTCATGTTTGCATCAATGTTTGTAGCAGGTTTATTATCAACCATGAATGTATGGGCAACAAAATATACCGACATAAGACTTAGTTTAAATGATATATACATGTCATTATTAATGTGTGGATGGATGTTTTTTATAATGGGCGCATATTACCAACATTCATCCTATTCATTATTTGGACTATCGCTAGTATTGCTTATGATATGGTGTATTAGAACACAATTTTTAATAGATATAACACAATATAAGATGGGCATGATACCGCATCATTCAATGGCAATACATATGAGTAAAAAACTTTTAGATAAACCCCTTTTAGATAAAAAAGACAAAGAATTTGTCTTAAATTTAATAAATACGCAAGAAAAAGAAATAGAGTATTTAAAAAATTGAAATCAATAAATATAAATGTAAGTAACACAATTGCAAAATGCAAAGCGCTAACACAGAAGAAGTTGGCGTATTTGTTGAAAATGATCTATTTATTCAACCACCTATTAGTCTTTTCAGCCCTCTATCACAAAAGGCGGCAGAAAGAAATTACAATGATTATTTAAAATGTTTAAATGGAAAATCCCTTAATGAATATTTTGACATTCCATTTCCTAAATTTGAATTAAGAAAAATAACAAATATGGAATATGAATTTAAAATATCACATGTCCAAATATATAATTTAGTACAATTACAACTACCAGAAGATATAATTAAATTAATTAAGGAATATGTAGAGATAGGATTTTTATGCAAATACAATATTTGTTTTACAAATGATACACCATTTAGGGCACCATTATGGAGAATAAAATATTATAAAAATTTAAATGTACAAGACAATAACATATGGAATATGTTAGAAAAAAAGCACAACAAACAATATAAACATGATTGGAGTCCAATTATTAGTATAGAAAAGGACATATTGTATTTTATAGAGAGATTGCTATTAACTCTCCATAAAATAAATATTGCATAAAATAATGGATTTAGATTTAGAAATAACAAATTACACAATAACCGATCTAGAATCATTTTTTAAATTAAATAAAAATTATACGGAAGAAGAAATAAAAGAGAAAGAAGAAGAACTTAAAAATAAAATATTAAAAAGCGATGAATTATCCAAAAAGAAAAAAAATGATATTATTGCTTTTTTATTTGAAGTAAAAAACTTATTAATAAACAAACAAAAACCAATTATTAAACATGAGGACCCACCAGTAATACATACAAGACAAGAGGAATATACTCGAAGTGATCTAAATCCAGTAGAAAAAAGAACGAGTACAAAAACGCTGTGTGTAGACACATTATTTAGAAGCAATTATGATACAACAAAATCAACAGATTATATATATAAATTGCCATTGCCAATAAATAATGTAATGTCTTTACAATTAACCTCATTTGAATTTCCAAATACGATATATATATTTACATCAACCAACAATACATTTGAATTAACTCTATATAATATTAATACAGGACTAACAGATGTAAGCGGTAATCCAATATATACAACTGAAACACAAAAAATAACAATACAACCAGGCAATTATAGTTCAACCGAATTTAAAACAATCATGAACAATATATTTATAAATACACAAACAGTTGGATTATCATTTTTAAATGTAGATATGAGCATACAATACAATACAATTATATATATCAATAATACGCCCTATGATCCATCCAATAATTATTACTCTCCAGATTTTTATTTTAAAATAAATTTTGCAATAGGTAATCAGCCAATCTATAAGACGGCTGGTTGGATGATAGGGTTCAGGAAAGAAATATACATAATTAAAAAAACAGACACATATACAAATATAATTAATACAACCCCGCCAATAGTATATAATGGATATTTGTCAAGTGAGTCAACATATGGAAGTACAATAGATAATTATATATTTTTAGAAATAGATGATTATCATAATAATTTTCCAACAAATACATTTGTATCTACAAATACAACATCGTATATAGGAAAAAATATATTGGCAAGGGTTGTATTAACAAGTGGATCAAATACAATTATTACGGATAATGCATCAGATGGAATATTAAAGAAGAGAGAATATTTTGGACCCATTAAATTAGAAAAATTTAGAATAAGAGTATTAAATCGTTATGGAGATGTGATTAACATACAACAAAATGATTTTTCATTTGTGTTAGAGTTAAAACAATTATATTAAACCATATTAATTGTGCGACCATCCTTGAATTTTAAAACAACATTAAATATTTTTCCTTTAAAATTAGCATAATTGGTTAAAATAGCAATATACATAATTTGTTGATCGCCAATGTATTCGATAGTTCCATATGGCGAATCACTATTAATTTTAGTATTTAATAAGTCAGTCCATGTATAATAAGTATTAGAAATATAAGTCCATTTCATATCTATAGTAAAATTTTGTGTGGAACTACTTAAAGTACCATTATTTGTATTTACAAATGTAACGCTATTAAACCGATCAAAACCAGGATTTGTTTTATTAGGTCCCGTATAACGAGGTCTAGCATAAACACTTACAATCCAATTATTAGAAGGATCATTGTATGTTTTATTCCAGCTAGCATCAGTAATAGTGCCGGACGATGTATTAGGGCGATGTGTTACACTAGTAGAAAATGTAATGTTTGAAATATCAAATAATGTAGGATAAAAATTATAACTCGATTTATAAGGATTGTCAGCAAGTGCATTATCAAATACATATTGAAATGCCGTATTTATACCATTTGCCTCATATGTTCTAAATAATGCTGGGCTGACTGCTGCATTTACAATAGCATCATTTCCACTATAACTACCCAATGGATTATATGATATATCGGTGTTATTATCTAGACCAGCATCAACATATATTTCATATGATCTATCTTGAATTGTTTTCCCCATAAATAAATTATTGGCAGGTTTATAAGTTAATCGAAGAGAGATTGCGTCCCCATAATCAAAATTAAAAGGAATAAATTTATTATAAATAGTATGATAAAATGTGTTTCCTGTAATAATAGCTACAGTTCCCACAACAGGGCTTGATGGACTAAAATAAAATACTTGATAAGATGCATCAACTAATAGGTCACCATCATTATTATAAATTTCATTAAATTTAAATTCATTTGTATATGTATTCGTTTTAATTAATTTAAGAGGAGCATGATATTTAATAGTATTTGTATTATCACTAACTGCTTTTCCACGAACACAAATCGTAATATCAGCAAATATATCATCATTCATGTATTTTATAAACGCCGTTCTGCGTTTAGCATTATCAGTGCCAAGCACATTATCTTGTGACAAAATTGACTCTAATAAAATCCTACATGGATTATTCGTATAAGTAGTTGCCAATTTAGGTATAAGTTTTGTACCACATAAATTAATAATAGAACTGACGGACTGATTAAAGGATGCGTCTAGTTCGGTAATTTTATTAAGAAATTCGCTTTTATTACGAAATAAACCATTTTGATAAATGCTAGATGTAATTGATTTAATAAAATATCGTGTAAGATCATATTTTAGTTGCTGATATTTTAAGCTAGGATTAATAGCTTTTTCTTTAATAACTACTGACTCAGAATAAGATAAATCAGTCCAAATAGCTTCATCCATGCAATATTGCATATCAGTAAAATCATTATTAGATAAGTCATAAGATTTTATATTAAATGCGAATAACCCCTTCAATGAATTTCTTGGTACATTTATTCGTGAAACTGAGTCGGTTTTTAAAAATCCAGGAATTAAAAAGAAATCTTCTCCACATAAATCAATTGTTTGAAGAATATTAATATCAACAAATCTAAATGTTATATTGTTGTCATTAAAATCAAATGGTGATAATATAGACATTAAATTAATATAATATTTTAAAAATAATTGGCCGAAACTAATTTACCGTTTTTAAATTCTATCTTTCGAAATGATTCATCTATTTGATCGTGGCTGACAATAATGAGTGTTTTACCTACAGTAAGCTTTTTAATTACATGTATTAATTTATTTTTATTTTCAGGATCAAGTGCAGATGTAGGTTCGTCTAATATTAATATATGTGATTTTCTATAAAATGCGCGTAATAACCAGACAATTTGGCGCTGTCCGCCCGATAAATTATTGCCCTCTATACCCATCAATTTATCCATTCGTTCACCAAATTCTATTTTTAGATCTTCCAAATTTAAATCAGTCAAAATATTTAAAATGTCTTCTTTTGAGGGAGGATTATCTAATCCATAGACAATATTATCATATAGGGTTCGATTGAATAACTTAGGTTTTTGAGGAATATAAAATATGTTTTTGCGTATGTCTTTATTGGATATATGATTAATATTAACACCGCCAATAGTAATTTCGCCCATAAGCAATGGCTGAAATCCCATAAGCAATTTAATCATGGTAGATTTGCCGCTGCCAATTTGGCCAACAAAAGCAACCTTTTCGCCCTTTTTTATTGTAATATTAATTTTTTCTAATACAAAATCAGTAGTATATTTATGATATACATTTTTAATAACAATATCCCCATTTTTGAAATGATTTAATGCTTTTTTGTTTGGATTAATGCTATATTTAGAAATACTATTAAAGAATTTCTCAGAGTCTTTTATTTGACTGTGAATTCTAGAAATGTTATAGGCGCATCTCTCTGAATTATCAAATATCTTTACAATAGAAAAGGTAATAATAAATGTACTTACTAATTTTTCAGCATTAATTTCTTTATTTTTATAAGCCATGTACAATAAATAATTTAATGAAACAAACATTGATACAATGAAAGATGACCAAACAAGATCGCATTTAAGATATAAAGATTTAGTATTATACATATTTTCTTTGTATTTTGCAAATGATGTAGTATAAAATCGATTTTTTTCATACTTTTCTTGATTAAAGGAATAAATGCTGACAAGATTATTCAAACAATCAACCAACAATTCATACATTTTGTCCTGTAAGAAATTAGATTTCAATTCATATTTGTTGAATAAATTATACATGACATAAATATAAATATAATTTAAAACAATAAATACACCATATGCTATAAATGAATATTTAGAAACAGTATAATAATGGAAAAAGCCGCTAACAAATACAAATACATACTTTAAAAATTCATTTTTGATAACATCAATATAATCAAACAATATATTGGGCATACGAATTGTTTTAGACAATATCTCTCCTACTGGTATATTTTCAAAATCATTTTCATAGTGATCAATAATAAATTCAAAGATAGAACCAGTTGCATATTCAGTAAATTTTGGAATAATAAAATATAAGGTAGTCATGACACATACACTAAACACTAACTCAAGTAAATAATATCCAGTAAGATATTTTATATGATTTTTAAATTCTGCCTGCTTATTATCCTTAAATGAATTTATTACTTTACCATAATATTCTGGTATATAAATATAATGTATTGGATATTGAAACAGTGTTAATACAAAATATAAACTAAATAAAACAATATTACTTTTAATAAATGATAAAAGTAGATTATGTATATTTAGTTTTTCCATTATTATAAAATAATATTTTATATATTATGCATTACACAGATTTTAAATATGATAAAAAGGGGGAATATAAAACAGATAAATTAGTATTATATGATGGAACACATGATAAAAAACCTAAGTATTCCAGTGAACACATAAAATTAAAAGATTACCGGTATAAATCAAATGCAGATTTTGAACAAGAATTATATAATATTAAAGATGAAACATTATATGTAAAACCGTTAATATTAGAATATAAAATAGAATTTGCATCAAGCATACATAATCCAATAAGACAAGTTTTTAAAGAAGAATCATATAAACAAAGACAATATGGAGATATAGAATTTTATGAATGGTTGTATGGACAAAAAGACGAAACAATTGCAGTGTTTGCAGAAATAGTGAATGCACCTAAATTGAATAGTAAAATTGAAAAAATGAGAGAAAAGGTTGCATCATTAGATACAATATCAATATTACATTTTGCAAAATGTAAAAAAATAGGAGATAGACAAATTCATTTTATAAAAAAAATCAAAGAAAAATATGGAAATTATATATTAAAATTTTTAAAATTATATTGTTAAAAAAATTTAGTATAACCTAGCAATATTGGACCAAACACAATTAGATATGTAAAGAATAATATAACTAATCCAATACATACATGTATTAAAATTATAACTACAAAGACTAAGAAAATTTTTAGCATTACTTCCCATGATTTTATAAAAAATCCAATAAATCCCTTTTTTTTACTGAGAGGTTTACTAATAGTATCTGCACAAGATTTCATAATTAATAAAATAATTTTTAAAGAATTAAATGTCCAATAAAAAAATAATAATCCATAATAAAAAAACACGATTTGTATTTCTAGCCAAACTAAAAACCAAAACAGTTCAAGACTTTTAAATTTTGCAAAATTTAATTCTTTAAATCTAGCAATAATAACAATTACATTTAATAAAAATAGATTTGTACCAGTGGTAAACTGATCATAAAATGATGGAGCAGCACAGACATTTTTTGCCGGGGCTTTACATTTAGGCTTACAACATTTTACCTTATCTGTATAACTCTTAAGATTATCATTTTTATAATCCATATATATATTTAATAAATATATCTTTGTATTTGATCAAAAATAATAGAAAATGTTTCTACTTTATCTTTTTTAGAACTTCCTTGATTATGACCAAAACGTTTATCAAATAAAATATTTATATCTCTCTCCTTGTTTTTAAATACATCTACCTCTTTCATTGTATTATAATATTCTATTGGTTGTGCACATGGTACTAATGTGTCATAGGCATTTGTGTAAATAAAAATATTAGGGTATACTCCATCCTTTTTAATATTATCAAGTGGAGAGTAAGTTTTAATATAATCTACCATATCTAACTTTGTTACATTACCAAATTCATTGCGACTTTCAATACCTAATGGTGTCTTATAACTTTGCAATGTTTCAATCACTTTTATAAATGGAACTCCTAAAATAGCCAATTCGCATAAATCTGGTCTCATGTTAATAACCGTTGCAATTAATAGACCCCCCGCACTGCGTCCCCATATAGCAAGTTTTTTGCGTGTAGTAATTTGATGATCCACAATATAATCTGCAATTGTAATAAAATCATTAAATGTATTTAGTTTATTAAATAGTCGCCCATCAACATAACCTTTATAACCATAATTTCCGCCTCCTCTTACATTTGCAATAATAACGGTATAACCTTCTTCAATTAATGCAACAAAAAACGGCGTATATTTTGGTTTTTCATATACATTATATGATCCATAGCCCCATAATATGCATTTGCTTAAATGTGGTTTAGATTTAGATAAAACCGTAAAATATAAGTCACTTTTAATATATATTTTTTTCTCATAATATTTGGGTCGATTACATTCACATTTATGATGTAATCCAAAATATTGTGGTTTTAATAAATAATGATATATGCTATATTTAAAATTAGATAAAGTGGTATATTTATTTTTTATGTTAATATATCCTTCCAATTCGTTGTGTAATAGGGTAAGTTTTTTACACGAAGACAGTTCATACAAGGATACGCCTTTTAAATGAGCAAGTGTAAATATAAATTTCTTTTCTAAATAAATCATTTTAAGTATAGTTTCATAGGGATTATCATTTGAATATAAAATAGTAAAGTGTTTAAAATCATTTGTTTTTTTAATGTAATCATGTTGATTGTTTTTTTCACAAATGATCCATTCACCATCTAAATGATCTATGCTGGTATAGGTTACATTATCTTTAAAATCAATTAGAGGTTTTTTAAGTAATTTAATTTTACTATCATCGTTGTCCATAACATAAATGCTTTCGCTGCTATATGTGGTAAGATATACAACTATATAATTATTATCAGTTGTAATATTAATATTACCAAAACAACCATGCGGAATTTTTTTTATTAAATATTTACTTTTATTTAAAATATTGTATACATAAATGCCGCCTTGATTATAATAAGTATTTTGACTCACATAAGCAATTTCATCATCATTGATCCAAATAAAGTAATCTGTCAAATTAGATCCATAAATATTATTTATATTGATTAAAGGTTGGGCGGGTATTTTTATTTCCTTAATTTCATTAGAATAGAGAGATTTAATAAATAAATGAAATATGCGATTTCCTATAAAATCTACACCAAACAACATATGAGTATTGCTTGGATTTAATTGATAATTGCTCATATTAAAATATTTAAATTTGTGTGATAATGAATTTACATTTAATACATTTGTTTTAACGCAATTATGCATAATGTAATAATTTGGATAATTATCCTCTTTATTAAAATATTTATGAATTTTTAGATCATAGAGATCAATTGAATCTTTTGTAACATAATATTTTAGAATTTTTTTTATAAATGCTGCCACATTTTTTTTATGTATAGTAATAGAACTTTTAAATTTTATAGTTGGTGTTGGATATTTATTTGCATAATGGTGCAAGTCGTTTTTACCAACTATTTTATTTTGTTCTGCAGGAGTTAAATATTTATGTAAATTATTTTTAAAATATGAATATGATTTTTTAGTAATATTTCTTTTTAAATATAATTTTTTTGTATCCATTATAAATTTAAAAAGAAAATATAAAAATATGATTAAATTATTATTATGCTATCAAATAAAATGTATAATGTATATGAACGGTGTTTAATAGAAGCGGACAAATCAAGACTTAGATATAGACATGGATGTATTGCTACTTATGGTGGAAAAATTATTGCAAGTGGATATAATACTTCTAAATATGATAAAAATACATGCACATGTCATGCAGAAGTTAATGTTTTAAATGCTTTATACAATAATTATTGTAGAAAACAAAAAAAGGAAAAAATATTAAAAATATTTAAAAAAACTACATTATATATTTCAAGATTAACACAAGGCGGGTTTAGTGATGACTCAGCACCTTGTGTTGATTGTTTACAAGTAATTAAAACATATAATATAAAAAAAATAATTTTCTGCATGAACAATCATTATTTTTGTATTCATCCAGAAATGTACAAAGATGCAAAATCATCGGATGGACATAATTTTGTGCAATTTATTCATAAAGATTAACTACATGTAACTATTTTAAGAAAATCTTCATAGGTTAAATTTCCTACACATTCACTATCTGCACTATTACATTGTAAAAATGGGGGATAATGCTTGTCCTTACCTTGTAGAGGCAAACAATTACGCTCAAGCAATTTAGTTTTTTGATATATTTCAAATGACATTCGTGTTGTATCTTTAGCTGTTGCGGTTTTGTCTAAACATATGCTGCGAGGTATACCATCGCTTCTCTCTTTACTTACATGTAATTTGGCCATATATGTTTCGTAATCAATAGTTTCTTTAGATTTAACAACATTATTTGGATATCCGCCATTTAACCATCTCATTTTATGTGCCAATAATGCCTTATTATTTTTATTTGTTGGACGAGGAACATCAGGAATATCATAATTTACATATTGACTTTTAGTTATAATGGATGGCCCAGTCATACCAGCACTTTTGTATCCAGTACCTTTCATCATAGTTTGAATGGATGTTTCACCACTATGTGACTCAACTCTACGCGCACTATTTAATGAAAATCCGCCTACACCAGAATGATTTTTATAATTATTTGATTGAGTTTTCTTTTTTAAGGTGGCAATAGACATTATATATTATAAATATATTAAACAGGGTTCTTTGCCCATAATATTTTTAATAAAAAAATATGGCTTGCTATAATAGATCTTATCAAGTTCTTTTTCTTTTAAATTATGCTTAACTTCTTTTGTAATTATGTAAAACATAAACAACCCTATTGAATTATATAACATACTTTTATGATTTTTTTTTGAAATATTTATTGGTATAAATTCAATTCCATCTTTTTTTGTTGCTCTATATTCATACATGTTATTTTCTAATTTAACAATATTTTGGTCTCTCATCAAAAACAAATATTGATTAAATACTTTAAAATCATTTAGACAAATATGTGTTAGTGTATACCCATTAAATTCTAAATAAGTAATAATATATAATAAAGAATTTATACATTGCTCATTTAAACTTCTATAAGCATTGGTTAATTTTATATTTGTTAAATTAAATATTTTTACTTGATCTTCATACAAAGTATTTAAATTTAGCGTCATATATAGAGTTTATAAAAAATTGAAATAGAATTATTGTATATAAAATATAGTACAACAGTATAAGCACAAGATGTCTTACGTACCTCCTCATGCACGCAATGCTTCCCGCAACGCTTCTCATAACAATACAAAACCAATTAAAAATGCATTTGAAACAGATTTTCCTGAGCTTGTTTCAAATGTAAAAACTCAAAATAATACTATGGATTTTAAAAGCGTATTAATCAAGGAAGACGAAGTTCCTAAAGATAATACAATTGAATTAAAAAAGGGGTATGTCAGGTTAACCAAGAACGGAATTATTGATAGTTTAACAAATGAAGAGAAAGAGAAAGAAGAAGAAATAACAAATATAAAGACAATGAATACACAAATGATGAATATGTATATTCATAATGAAAAAATAAAACAAACCAGAATGGCGTGGGATAATAATTATGTCCCAGAAGTAGTTGTCGATGAATACAGCAGTAGCGAATATTTTAGCAGCGAAGAAAGCGATGAATACGCCGAAGACCCGGAAGATGATTTTAATGAGTTATAAATAATGAAATAAATTATATATCATTATTAAATGAATTTTTCTTCTTATGATATTAACGAAAATATAGATGAGTTATTAAGTAATTTTAATACTAAAATAAATTTAATAGAAGTACAAAACATATATATCTATTTTTTTTATGTAGTAAATCAAACATGTGACATGTATAAAAGAGAGATTATTTCATTAAGTAACAATGTATTGTTAAAGGAATCATTAATGACAGAGATTGTAAAAAATCGTAATGAGTCAGGCCGAAGATTTAATGTATCAGGTATATACAGTTATAATTTTGACAAAACAGATCTAAAAGAATTTTTAAACAATGGTAGCACAATGAATGAATATAAAACAGTAGAAAATATTCCATTTAACAAGTCAATTGATTTTTTTGAACATCATAATTCTATTTTTGTATTTATGAATAATGAAAAAAATAAAAATACTAAAAAATGTAATATAGTAAGTAAGTCTAAAACAATCAAGGCGACTTAAATATCATCAAAATTAATAGACTGCTCCTCTTTACTAAATAAATCGATATCATCCATTTCTTTAGTTGTATTTGTAATTGTATATTCTTCTTTTTTCAATATAGTAAAATCAGTTGGCGTATCCAACAGTTTGATTCTATCACTATCCTTATATGTTTCTAGCAAATCGCATTTAGGCAATTTACCAGGCGCAACCGTTTCCCAGTCGCGTGTACCAACCAAGACCCAGACACCAGGCTTGATGACATTTTGTGATTTATTCTTTCCTTTAAAACTACCGCGAATAATACATAGACGATTTTTAGCATCATTGCACATGACTTGGCATTGTCCATTCCCAAGCATTTTATTTACAATACCGTATTGTTCTTCATCGCATGTCGATGTTCTTACGCGGCTATTAGATGGTTGGGTGCTAACCCGTTTATTATTTTTGTTATAGCCTCCGGTAATGTTCTTGCCCATTTTGTTGTATATCTAATATGCATATTTTTATAATTCAATTTTATTTACTTTTTTTTTAATCAAAGTTTTAATGCTTATAGCTAAATTACGATATATCTTAGGAGAAATTTTATTAATAGACATGTGTAAACTAGTACTATTGTAATGTTTTTTAAATATATCAATGTATATGTCATATTGATGTAACGATGGTCTATATTTTGGATTTGGATTTATAAATAATAATAATAATAAATAAAAATCAATACTATTTAGATGAATATCATTATAAATTTCAATATAGTGCAATGCAACTTTATAATAGTCCCATGTATACCAGTATTTAAATAAATCAATTAAAATGTCGTATTTTGTAGTAAATGCCGGATTATCTACATATATACTAAAAAATTCATTTGCGGTTACTTTATAATTATCTACAAAAGATTTACCAATTTTTTGGATTATACTATTATTGTCAATATATTCATCAATTACATATTTAACACTCTCTTTTGTTAAATATTCTTGTTCATAATATACAAAACACATAAACTGATATTCTAATGACCAATATTTCCAAGTGGGTGTAAATGGAAAAATACATCTGGTTATATAACTTTTTATGTTTTGCAATTTTTGTAAATTTTTTTCAACAATTGTTTTTTTTTTAATTTGATTAAAAAAATATAAATAATCATTTATTTTTTTGTACATAATCGATAAACCAAAATCAATAACAAACAGATTTTTATCACCATCTACCAATATATTTCCAAAATGTAAATCATGATGAATAATATTAT
>Ga0114973_10002504_pt1 | contig 13285 bp, 19 predicted proteins | sample M_140807_MF_Meta_FD_87025 | JGI IMG/M metagenome (GOLD analysis project Ga0114973, IMG submission 87025) | Freshwater microbial communities from Lake Montjoie, Canada to study carbon cycling - M_140807_MF_MetaG | ecosystem: Environmental > Aquatic > Freshwater > Lake | place: Lake Montjoie... | reverse complement strand
TGAGAAACGTTTTTGAAAAAAGGGATGTAATATGTCTAAACAAACCTAATTTTATTTTACAAACCTACTTTTGCACCTCTCAAAAGCTCTTTAAACCAATTGTTTATGGAAAAGTAAATCATAATGTGTATCGATTACCTTTGATTAAAAATTTGGAAAATTGGGATAACAAGTTTTCTCAAATTTGTATCTTTAATTATCAAATCTATAACAAGTTTGATAAAACATTTATTGTTTTTTATAATTCAGTTTTGAATCAAAAATTTATACATCAAATAGATAATAATAATCTTCTTTTACCGTTGGAAATTCCTGTTACCGTGACAATTTTAGATTTGGAATGGAACGAATTTAATTATTCGACTTCAATTTGTATTATACCAGGTATTAACGAAGGTTCTTGGTATGATGTCGCAGAAGGTTCAATTTCTATACCTGTCAAAGTTACAATATACGATATTTCTTTTAATAGAGACAGTAAACTTTATACGTGTATGACATTTATTGGTTCTTTTTTCCATCAAATTCAAAATAATAATTTAATTCTAAAGGGAGTTCATTCCAATAGTTTATTTGTTTGGTCCTCCATTATGCGGGATTATGAAGATTTTTGTAAACCGCTTTTACTCATGGAAAATTCTTTTTCCAGTAAATTAAAACAACCAATCTATTTTTATAATCAGCATGAACCACCATTTAATTTATTTATAGATCCAGAAAAGGTGGAAAAAGAAAATCAAAAAATGGAAAAATTACCCAAAACAGAATGTGACCCAGAGCCTGAACCTGAATGTGAAATTCAACCATATATAAATAAAGAACCCGAAATTAGAACTGCTCCTCGTCAAGAAACTACCTTTCAAAAATATACCACTCAAGCAAATATATCTGTAAAAAGGGAAAATCCTTTTAAATTAATTTCTTTACAGATTGGAGAATCTGACCAACAAGTTCTAGAAATAGTTCCAGAAACTGTAAAAACGGTTCCAGAAATAGAACATCCGGTAGTTGCTGTAGAACAAGTTGTTGAAGAAAAACAAGAAGTTAAACCCAATATAATAAACTATTTTGCAAATGATGGGTTTTTTCAATATGAACAACCTAATTTGACCAATTTTTCACAGTGGACAGTACCCAAAAGAAATTTAGAACAAGGAATACGACTTCAACGACAAAATAAATATAGTGCAAAAAGAAAAATTTCAATATATTAAAATGATTTTAGATACTTTGGTTACCACTTATTTACCTGTTTTTCTTGTTAATAAACTTGAATATTTACAAAAAGAAAAACAAAAAACCTTGAAAAGTTTACAAAATAAAAAACAAACAGAGCCAAAAACGCAAAGCGGATTGGAAAGGAAAAAAAAGGATATTGAAAAGTATCAATCGAATCTAAAAAAAATTCAATCTAGTTACATCAAATATTCAACTACTGATCAGCTAGATTTTATTATTAGTGAAATGTTGGAAGAAATCCATCAAAAAATAGAATCCGTGTTGAATTTTATTCAAAGAGAAAAAGAAAAGAAAACAAAGCTCGAAATTCTTTTAAAAACAGATCAAGAATATAAACAATATTTATCTAAAAATCGGTTTTTAAATTCTTATCAATCTCAAGTAAAAAAGTCGACAGACATTCCAAAATGGATTTCAAATAATTTGAGTCCTGAAGATTTTAAATTATTTCTAGATGCCATTCAAGATAAAGATATTGATGGATTGGATCAATTATCAAAAAGCGAACCACCTACGAATCCCAAGCAATTTCTAATATATTTAAAACTTGTTAAACCTTTTTATTATTCGCAATTAATGGCTCAAAAAGCTTCAAAACCTTTGATTTCGGATAAACAATTGAAAGAATTTTATCAAAAAATGAAACAACAAGAGAGTAAATATTAAATAATCTAAAAATGGATAAAAAAATTATTGGTTTAATTTATGGATTGACAAGTGTTTTTGTTGGGCAAATTTTAGTCATTAGTTATTACATGTTAATGGTCAAAAAAAAAGATGCAAGTTTGAAAAAAGAACTTGTAAACCATTTTTCAAGAATTGAGGGACTCTTTCTAATTGGAGGATACCTATCAATAACCTATTTATATAATTTAATGCCAAATTCTTATTATTGTTGGAAAGGAAATATTAAGTGGAATCATGTCTTATTCCAATTAATTGTCCAAGACTTTTTTCAATATATTTTTCATCGATTAGAGCATTATTTCTCTATAATTTACAAATATTGCCATCAACAACATCACCAGTATCAATCTCCAAAATTACTTGATGCATTCAAAGGGAGTATTCTGGATACATTGACTATGATTTTAATTCCATTATGGATCACTTCAAGAATTGTTCATACTAATGTTTGGTCTTACATGGTTTTTGGAACCATTTATTCTAGTTGGTTGATGCTAATTCATTGTGAATTAGATAATCCGTGGGATCCCTTGTTTCAAAAAATAGGTTTTGGAACAGCTTTAGATCATCGTAATCACCATAAATATTTTAAATGTAATTATGGTCATTTATTCATGTTTTGGGATTATATATTTGGAACACATTTAAATTAAAAACAAATTTTTATATTTTAAAAAAATGTTGGTTGATGAGAGTCACACGGTATCTGAATTAGAATTTATAGATTGTTGGAATTCAAAGTTTTGTACAAACTTTGTGAATTGTTATGAAGCTTTTTTTGAAACAAGGGATCAAAAAATATATCCTAAAAGTCCAATAAAAATATATCAATACAAAGGTAATGTGTGTAATTATGTATATTCTAATAAAAAATATTATTGTTCTTCATTTCTAATTAAATATAAAGGAATTATATGTATGGAAATAAATTCCAATGTTTATCAATCAAGTACAATATATAACATTAAATATGAAAATTTCAACATTATTCCAATATATGATATTATAGTTAAATTAAAATTACCAGAATTTATTCATAAATGTATTTTAGAATTTGTAATTTAAAAATTTCTAACGTAAATTAATGTCAAAATAAATAACAAAATCAAAATGCAACCTATAATCATCATCAACCAATTTATTTTTCCCAAATTTTTACCAGATAATTTATTTTTCAACCATTTAAATCTGTAATGTAAAATAACATTTTGACCCACGTAACATTTATTTTTTTTCATAATCTTTACAAATGATTGAGGTAAACTTTCACACTGTGAATAAGGTGGTGGTAATGTCTGTAATTCCATCGGGTTTGGAGTAAAGGTTGATTGTAGAGATTGAGGTTCCATAGAGGAAGCTGGAGGCATTGGGGAAGATGTAAGAGGTTGACTTGTTAAAGCTACGCAAGTTGAATCTCCAATAATAACTGGATATTTAATTGTTGCTTTTAATTTATAAGGATCTAAATATTCTGTGATAGGATCAAGTTTATAAATGACTCCTGTAATTTTTTGAGTTCTTATACTTAAAAATACAAGTAATGCTCCTACAATGAGAATAAATAATAAAAATAAACCTTTTGTTAATGTAATTTCCATTTTTTTTGTTTATTAAAAAATTATTTAAAATTTTATTTTTTTCAACAAATGAAAGATCCTCTTATATTCTCATGTCCTCATTGCTACCAAAGTATGATGATTTACCCTACTGAAATAAATTGTGCCATTTTTAGACACGCAGTTTTTAAATCTACTATGGAACCAATACCGCCTCATTCTACCAAAGATACTTGTCAAGATCTGTTAAAAACCAATCAAGTTTATGGATGTGCTGGTCCTTTTCGATTAATTATAGATCAAAGTGGAAAATATATAGCAGAAAAATGTGATTACTTGTAATTTATTTTTATTATATATATAATAACATGAATGCAGTAAAGCCTATTTCCTCTTCATCGAAACGTGTAGAATCCGGAACTACAATTAATATAAATATAATGACTCCTGCTCCTTCCACAACTACACCCATTATTCAACAACCGGTTCAATCTCCTCTACCCCCTCCACCTCCAGCTCCTTTGGCTCCACCTCCTCCACCACCACCACCACCTCCACCTATTTTACCCTATCAAAATCCAGGTTTTTATCCAAATCCCTATTTAGGTAATAATAATTTGTATTACCCTAATACACCATTTAATGATAATTATAGGTTTTATTATATGCCTTGGGGAAATAATTACAATTCTTGTGGCCCGATTCGAGGAGACTACTATGGTCCAATTGGAGGTTATGGTTGTGGTCCTAATATAGGAAACTATTGTGGTCCTAATATAGGAAACTATTGTGGTCCTAATGTAAACTATTGTGGTCCTAATGTGGGAAATTATTGTCAACCCAATGTTCCCAGTTGTCCTCCATGTCCACAGCAATCTAGTTATCCCCCACCTATACCAACCCGACCAATGATAAATTATTGTCCAAATCCAAATTATTAGAAAAAAAAATAGTAAAAATAAAAAAGATGAAAGATTCAGAAAGCATAATGAAAAAATTGAGTCTAATTCAAGATAAAATTAATAGTTTGAAAACTAATACACGAGCCTTGAAAAATAATATTTCAACTGCCAAGGAAAAAGTAACTACAATATCTCAAGCTAAAGAACCAATAGTATCTGTAATTCCACCTCCAAAAATTCCAGTTGAAGAAGAAAAAAACAAAGAAATAGAACCTTGTACATCTATTGAAAAACAATCTGTATTCTCTCCCACACTTTCTGCTTGCATAGTTACGACACCTTCGTTTATAGATATTGAATCTGATGGGTACAGCATTACTAATGATTTTATTCAATTATATAATGGTAAATTATTGAGATGCCCCTCCTTAACATTGGCTGGAACTTTTTATAAAGTGAAAGATAAACCTAATTTATGGGATTTTATGGATGCCGAAATGGTAAATAGAGGTAGGTTACGTAGAATGTCTTCCTTTTTAGAATTAATAATAGAAGGTGGAAATTGGACTCATTTTACTTGTAAAGGAAAAATAAGATTAATTGGAAATTTAGATAATAATAGAGTCCAATTTAATAAACAAATTGTAGCAGCAAAAGGAACTGATGAAAATAATCAACAAAGTGAGCTTGTTGTTAAATCTTACACACCTATAACAATAAATGATATAAATGAAAGTGTTATTTTTGTCATCTCTTTCATGTCAAGACAGAGTCATATCTTGGAGATTATGAAATAATTTTTTTTTATGCTATTTATAGAGAATGTATATTCGTCGATTAATATTTGCGGGGTTTATTCTTTCATGTCAAGGATTTTTAATTCCACGTATGAGCTTACAGGAATTTAATAATTTTAAAGAAATCTATAATAAAAATTATTTAAATCCCAAGAAAGAATTTGAATCCTATTTAAATTTTAAAGATAATTATAATTTGATAAAGTCTAAAAACAATAAAAAATCGTCTTACAAATTAAGTGTGAATCAATTTTCTGATCAATCCATGGATTTTATTTTTAGAAAAATATTGTCTCATGATTTCTCCAAAATGAATTAAAAACAAAATATTCCAATGTTAACATTAGGTCATCAAGAAAAAAAAAATACACAAAAATTGGATTGGTATGAAGCTGGATTAGTAAGACCGGTCAAAAATCAAGGAGCATGTGGTAGTTGTTGGGCATTTAGCACTACAGGAGCATTAGAAACCATGGTTCATGCAAACACTGGAATTCCAGTGGAACTAAGTGAACAAGAATTAGTGAGTTGTTCTAAAAAAAATTTTGGTTGCGAAGGAGGGTGGATGCATACAGCCATGGAATATGTTCAACAACAAAATGGATTATATACAAGTGTTGATTATCCATATAATGCTACAAAAGGAACATGTAATTTAGATATTCCTAAAGAAAAACGAATCATTGAATCTGGTAATTTTGAATATGTTTGGATTAAACCCAAATCTGTTTCATCAATGAAAAAAGGTTTATTTATTAACCCTGTATGCATTGCAGTAAAAGCAGATTTTGATTTCGTTTTTTACAAGGATGGTATTTTTGATACAGAGGTTGAAGAAGAGCCAGCAGTAAATCATGCAGTTTTATTAACTGCATTGGATGAAAATAAAAAAACATGGACCATTAAAAATTCATGGGGAACCTCGTGGGGGAAAAATGGTTTTATGGATTTGACCATACAAAATGGAACTGGAACTGCCGGGATGAATTCTTATGGTATAATACCACTTTACCAACCCAAAAAATGAATGATTTTTAATTATTAATGAATTTTGCTTAAAAATGATTTCAAAAAATACGTTTTGTGTTTTCTTTCTCATTTCATTGTGGGCATTTACCAACATTTTATTTTTTGAACCCTTTAAAAGGGAATATTGTTCTATTTCAACGGTAATATACTGTTTACATGATTTTATTAGACCTCCAAAATTAAGATTAGAATATAAAATTCACCATTTTCTTTGCTTAATTTTAGCATATTATGGTTTAACTGATAAACAGATTCCTTGGCCGTTTATTTCTATTCTTTTTCAAACAGAAATAACAAATATATTTCTAGCTCTTTTGGAATATAAAATTAAACATGTGATTGTAAAATCATGTTTTATTCTTAGTTTCATATATTATCGAATCTATAAACTAGGTTTTCTTTTATTTATTACTGTGCCTAATTATAAAGGATATAAAGGTCCCTTTATTGGTTATTTAACTGTAATATCTTTATACATTCTAAATATTTACTGGATGTTTAAAATTTTTAGATTATTAAAAAAATCTATTAAATAAAATGTTGAACCTGTTTCTTCATCCAAAAGATTTGGAAATTATATTATGTTCTCCTCCTGATTTTGTCGATCGTAAACAAAAATTTAATCAAAGCGAGAAGTTAGCTTGTAAAGAATTATTTCTTAGTCATTTTCAAGATCCAAATCTAATGTATTCATTATCTTGTTATTTACAATGGTTACTCCACTCTAGTTCTTTTCAAAAATACAAAACCACTAAAAAAAAAATTCCTTTTTTAATTCAACAACAAAAACAAAAGTTTCAAAAAGATGCAAAATATTTAAAAAAAGGCGTTTCAGGAGAAGTTTTTTCAAGCGAGTTTATAGATCATTTTCCTATCATCATTAAATATGCCAAACGTTGGGATTCTTTTACCGATATTTTACATGAATATGCCATTGCGATGTTTGGAACTAATAAATTGAGATACATTTGTCCAAATTATAGTTATTCATTTGCCTTGTATCAAAATCCAAATTTTACAAATCGTGGTCTGGTTATGGAAAAAATTCCCGGAATGACATTTTTAGAAATGTTGGAAATTTATATTGAAAAAAGAGATTCTAAATATATAATTAATTTTTTAAAGGTTTTTTTTCAATTAATTTTAGCATTAGAATTAGGACAAGAAACAGTTTTCTTTACGCATTATGATTTACATTATAATAATGTAATGGTAAGAGAATTACCAGAACCTTTACAAGAAATTTACTATCAAGTTTTTAATAAAATATACAGAATTAAAAATGTTAATTTAATTCCAACTGTTATTGATTTTGGTCATGCTTCCATAAAAACAAAGGAAGGTTACATCGGTAAAGGTTTTCATAATTCTTTTTCGGTGGAAGGAATGTATCCATTTTATATTCCAGGAGCAGATTTATTTAAAATAATTATGGGATCTTATTGTAAACTATTTATAAATGTAAAAGATAAAACTATAAAGTTTAAACCTATTGATCAAGCGTCTATAGGATTCAAAATTTCCAATTTTTTTAAAAAAATAATAACCGAGTTTTTTCAAATCAATATTTGGGATGTAGCTTATCCAAATTATGTTGATCCCAAAGTATTTTTTAGACCTCCAGATGTTACTCAATTTAATTGTGTATATAATTCACCTCTTAATTTATTGGATTTTTTGGAGCGTAAAAAAATGGATCTATGCCAAATTTGTGGTATCAGCGACTTTCCTTGGGCTAAATCTAATAATTTTCAATTTATGGGAACATTTATTCCCAAAAATATTCCAGAAATTGCCAATTGTTATCAAGGGCTTTACTGTTCCAAGGTTAAAACTCCCTTTACAATGAAAAATGTATTTGAAACTACATGGAATACAACTGAAATCACTGATAATTCTCCGGCAGAAATTATTTTTGATCGAGTTTATACGACACGACAAAAAATTATCACAAAACCTATTCCTAAATTAAATTTAAATAATGCAAGAGAACTAATGGATTATTTGGGGGATCGTGAATTATGGAATAATTTTGAAATCTATATGAATTCAATTATGACAAGTTTTAGACTGGGGAAACCACTTCCACAACATGTAGGAGAATTTTATTACAAAAATCTCACTACTTTACAATATTTTTATAGAGTATATATTTGTATTAAAGGATTTTTAAGTTATCTTTATGATTTACATGGATCCTCGGTTTAAGAAAATAAACTAGAATGAAATAAAAAAAATGAAATTTTTATTACTAATTAGTTTTGTATTTTCTACGTTTTCTTATCCGGACCAAACATGTCCTTTATTCTATCAACAAAGTGGAATTGTTCAGGATTTAGCGTTACTCTCAGATGCTATTTCTTCTTATCCAATTGGAGCAGACGTTTTTGGAGTGTGTGGTCAATACACTTGTATTGAACAAACAGAAGGAATATATCAAACCAGAATGAGAATTTATAAAAATCAAAATCAAGATCATTTTATTATTTTTAGACCTACTCAACAAACTCCAGAAGGAACCTCTATTCACGTAGATCGACAACTTGTTCCATGTGATTTATGGGAAAATTGTTCTGGATTGGTTATGGATAAATTTCAAAATGCATTTAGGAGTCTAATGGATAATTCATTAAATCTAGGTGAAAATACATTTATATCAGGTCATAGTTTAGGAGGAGTATTTGCTGTAATGATGGGTCTATATTTGTATAATGTATACAACATTGTTCCCCAAATAATTTTAAATTTAGCAGGACCTTTTTTTGGCGACATTGAATTTAATCGTTTATATCTGGAACCTTTGAAAGAAATTATGGGAGAAAAATTACAATTTATAGAAACAATTAATCAATATAATTTATCTGAATTTGATGGAACTATTGAAGGTTATAATACTCCTAATTTTCCATTTATTAATATAGCACCAAATTTAATATGTGGAATTCCAATTAATAAATTAAGTGATAGTTATGGAATGCATGATCTTAGAAATTACCAATTGTTTTTTACTGGAAAGAATTGTTTAATTTAAGAGAATAAAACACACTTAGTAAAATGAAGCTTTCCTTTTTTCTACCATTGTTTTTTTTGCCTTACGCTTTAGGATTTCTTCCTAAACCGTTTGTAACTGATTTACCTGGTATTTCTAAACCTCTTGGATTTTTTGATCCTCTTGGTTTTTCATGTAACAAGAGTCCTATTGAATTTAAAAAAATTCAAGAAGCCGAATTAAAACATGGAAGGGTTGCAATGTTAGCAGCACTAGGATTATTAGTTCAAAATTATTTTCATCCCATTATTGGTAATGACCTTGAATTAGGAAAATCAATTTACCATTACCAAATTGTTTCGACTCAGCTTCCTTGGTTATCTCCTTTATTATTATCAGTCATCGGGTTTACTGAATTTCAAACGATTAACAAGGGATGGGAGATGATTGAAAGTAAAGAACAAATAGCCGAATTAAAAGAAGATTACATTCCTGGAGATTTGGGATTGGATCCTTTTAAAGTTGCCAAGGACACTGACAAATTTAAAGATTTTAGAACTAAAGAATTGAACAATGGTAGACTTGCCATGATTTCTGTTATTCTAATTATTCTTCAACAACTTTAATTGCTTTCTTCATAGTATTCTTGGTCTTCTTGATCTTCAATAGTCTCCATTTCATTATTAACTACGCTTCTAATTTGCATAAAAATAACAATGATCAAGATTAAAATTGCGATTAGAAAAAGGAAAATGAAAACATTAACAGTTGTTTCACTTCCAGTGTTTTTTTTTGACAAGACGGAACTCATTTTTTTATTCTGTACATTTTTTTTAATTTTTTTAAAAGAAATGAGAATAGATCATCCAATTTATGGAGAAATCATTATTCCAGAGTCTTCTCTAGATAAATATACTTTGACCAATGTATATCCTTTAGGATTTGACCCTTATAATACTCCTTACGAAAGTATAAATTGGGCTGAAACATACAAATATTATCCTCCGGGTAACCGTTATTTAAATCCTGTCCAACCATTTATTCCATTTAGAAGAACTCCGCAATTAAAATTTCCATCGGTTATAAGAATTGGAAGCACTCCAATAACCACATTTTCTAAATACAACAGAAATCCTCCTGTAATTACCTATAATAATAGCTTGGGATTTTAAGAAAATGGGGGACCATGAAACCAAAATACCAAGGAATATCGAGTTCCTTCTGTCACTTTTTTTACTCGATGCATAAGATAGGAAGGAAAAAAGATGACATCTCCTTTGTTTTGTGGAGCTTTATGTATGCTACGATGAAGCATAAATTCCAATTCCCCACCTTTATAATCTTTAGGATCACTTAATTGGATACTCATGGACATTTTCCTTGTGCTCCCTTTTCCTCCTCCAATATCCATATGCCAATCATAATGCCCTTGCTGTTCTGCTTCATACACAGAAAATTGTATTTTTTCTTTCAAAAAAGGAATATTAAAATTCCACATTTTTTTATTGGCATCTTTTGCATAATAGGTTATTTTATCGTAAATAAATTTTGTTTCCTCATTAAAAGGCATCCAACAAATGTTTGTTTTACGATAATCATGATTTATAGTTCCACTTACATTTGCATCCAGTATAGTATATTTTTTTGAAATTTCTATAATTTTTTCAATTTGTTCAGAATCAAAAATATTACAATAGTAATAATAATTTACCAAGTTACCATGCTCTGTAGAATCCGGTTCATCCATTTTCATTTCAAATTCATTCATTTTTATTATTTTTATTTATAAAAATGCAATCATTATTTAAATTATTTTTTTACAAAATTATAATTGTCCTTAGTATGATTATAATATTTTCTGTTATTTATAAATTACTTTTACGAAAGAAATATTCTTTTGGAGAAACATTTTTAGCTTCCTGTTTAAATCAAACATTTACCACCAATATTATTAATGAGCCTATTATTAGGATTCCTTTAATTATTCAAAACTTGACAAGCTTTTTTATTGTTGTTGGTGTATTTACAATGTTGATGAATAAATAAAATTTTGATTTAAACTAAATCAAAATTGCCTTCAGTAGGACTTGAACCTACCACCTTACGCTTACTAAGCGTATGCTCTAACCAGATGAGCTATGAAGGCTTTTTATCTAAAAAGTAATTTTTTTAAATTAACAATAAAAATAACTTTTTCTAATAATTAAAAATGCATATGCGCTTGAAAATCCAACAAAAACTTTTATCTCAATTAAAAAATCTAGATGAAAATACTATAAAGTGTATGGAATCTTTTAAAGACTGGGTTTTTAGTAAAACATTTAGAAATGAAAGTATATTTATGTGTGGGCTTGAAGCAATAATAGCAAACTTTGACTTTTTTATGGGTAAAGATGAAATAGATTTTTATAATGACGTTTTTATATCTCATTTACTGAAATCTAAAATAAAACCCCCATCTTCCGAAAAAAGAAAGTATTGTATAGTAATTTTTTTTAAAAAATTAAAACCTCATTTCCAAAATGATTTGTACTTTTTAAGATTTCCTGAAATGCGTCGTGAAATTTTAATTACTACATTAGAAAAGCTTTATAATATTGAGAACATAAACTCTTGGTTACAGGACTTTGAGAAAAAAAAAAGGAAAATTAAAAATGATGAGAAAGACAGGATACAAACAGAGCTTGGAAAATCACAAAAACCTGATGTAAAGTTTTATTTTTAATAGAATAAAAATTTAAAAAATAAAATTGAATCCAATAAAAAATGTGGTATTGTTGTATTTGTTTGAAAAAAACAAAATTTGAAAATGATAGTTATTATAGTCGAACATCATTTTTAAATAATAAAAAAGTAATATTTAATACAAATAAAAATGTCTACGAGATTTATTAAATATTCCACTCCTGAAAAATTAAACGAATTAAAAATGTGGTCTAATCCTAATTCAGTTCTTCAATTAGCAAAAAGAAAAGGATATAATTCTCAATCTATTTTCTTGTCGCCTAGTAAAAATAAAAAATACATGATTATTACTCCAGATGGAAAAAAAGTTCATTTTGGAGCCATGAATTATCAAGATTTTACCAAACATAAAGATCCCAAACGTCGTCAAAATTATTTGAATCGTAGTGCTGGTATTAAAGGTGATTGGGCAAAAGATAAATATTCTCCCAATTCTTTAGCAAGAGCTTTATTATGGTGAAAATGTTATATCTAAAGTTCGTTGGTATGTATATAAACCAGCATCTTGAATAGGTAAAACAATGGCATCAACGTCAGAGTCATTATGATGGGAATGATACCATCCTGGAGGTGTAATGAAAACTCCCCCATTTTCCCAATTAATTCGTAAAGGATTTTTTACCCATCCGTGTTCATCTAATTCTGGTCCCATAAGTGTATAAACATTATCAGATCCACCCGATACACATAAATCCAAAGCTACAGAATTATGTTTATGAGGTCTTTGTCTACTATTTTTAGGTAAACAATTTAACAATGCCCATAAAACATGAGTTATTGTTTTTGTAGATTTATCGGTGTTTTCATTACTCAAAAGAATACCTAATCGATTGTTATTATGGTTATTGGAATCATGAATTATTTTTTCCAAGTTTTCAAATAAAGTTTTATTTCTAAAAAAGGTTGGAGTAAATTTTTCAATATCAAATTTAACACCCAAGTATTCTAATAAAGGAGAATCATTCACCCAATATAATACACATTCGCTATTTTTTGAAGAAAGAGTAATATTACTTTTTCCCGACCATACGAAAAGATCTCCTTTAAAGAACGTTGAGCACATTGAGTCATTACATACAATTCCTTCTCCTTTGATTACATAAAATAAATTAGATGTACATTGAGCATCACAAATTACTTTTTCATTAGGCATAATTTTGATAAAATTGGCTAATAAATTAGGACAAGTTGCAGGAACACTCGTTTTTAAAGTTGATTTAGTATCAAGAGGATAAATTTTTGTTTGAGAACTATTATAAATTTGACTTGGGAATACCCCAGGAGGCACCTCTGTTAATTCTGGATTACAATTTTTTGAATATTCATAGATGAACATTTTAT
>Ga0114973_10002502_pt1 | contig 13289 bp, 20 predicted proteins | sample M_140807_MF_Meta_FD_87025 | JGI IMG/M metagenome (GOLD analysis project Ga0114973, IMG submission 87025) | Freshwater microbial communities from Lake Montjoie, Canada to study carbon cycling - M_140807_MF_MetaG | ecosystem: Environmental > Aquatic > Freshwater > Lake | place: Lake Montjoie... | reverse complement strand
ATTGGTGTTTCGAAAGCTAACTATGGCGCCTATGGTCCTGCGCAGGGTGACCCAGGGCCTCTCGAAACTACCTGGACGAATTGGGGCGTCTCGATACGTATACCTGCAGCTGGATCATACCGATTCCGTGTATTGGGTGCATTATTTTATTATATTTCGGCTCAAGGGGCTCCAGTCGCGGGCATGTTACGGGTTTATGTCAATGGCACAAATTCCAGTGCCAGTGATATAACATTTACAACACCCAATTTGAGTATTGCAGGATCCGGCAATACAGACGTTTTTCGAGACATTACTGGGTTAAGCCGTGGAGACAAGATTGAATTATATTTTAAATGGGCTACTAATCCTGATCCTAATGCAGCCACTATAGGACAGGCCTCATTTACAGTCTTGATTGCTGGGGAAAATTGCCATGGTGTCCATGCATTGTCGGATTACAGTCTTTCAACCACTGCATATCCAGGAATAATATTTCCTACTTCAACATTAGTTTATAATTTTGTGCCTCAAAATTACAACCCTACTTAATCAATAGTCATGTTCCATCCACTAGCGCCTGACCTCGCCTCGCTCAAAGACGAGGAACTGTATAAACGATCCAATGAACTGATGGAAAGGTTGTCTTTCGCTAGAAGATCTGGTAATAATCAGTTGACTAACCAACTGCAAATACTGTATAATGGTTATCAAGAGGAAACACAAAAGCGAGCACAAGTTTGGTTAGAACGACTGAACCGAAAGAAAAAGCCCGACGCAGAAGACCCCACAAATTACGATATAGGATAAAATGAGAACTTTTCATTACAGTGAACAACTTGCACCGTTTGTACTGGACGATGATGTGGAGTTGGGAACTTCCACAATGAAATTGGCTTTTTCACTAACTACCGAATTAACAGACCTAGCCACTGTGGATGTGTGCATGAGTAGAATCTACTCGGTCATTGGTAATATTTTTAGAGGCGGTATAATCTGTACCGATGCTAGTGAAAGTGCCGAAATGCTGGCCAGTGCACTGAGTAATTTTTGTGTACAACTACCTGAAACATTAAACTTTGAAGTGCTGGCTGAATTGCTGTACCACAAGTTTCACGCTGTAACAGATAATCGAGTAAAAATCACTGCTGTTACAGTGTCTCCCGAAAACCACAACTTTGGTATTGAGTTTAACGAGCACAGTGAAAAACACTTTGTTACCGGATACGAAAAACGCTGGTGGTTCAATCCCAATTTAAAATTCAGCGATTACGACGATGCAGATCTCAATGCTGAATTAAAGTGGGCCGATGTTGAACTGTCTTGGCCCGAAACCGAACCCAAAACTAAAACCAAAAAATCACCAAAAAAATCAGATCCGGTGGTTATTGAATTTCCTGGTAAACAATGACAGATGCATATTCTAGACATCAATCATCAACTTGGGACGTAATTGAAGCACTACTAGTAGACCCTACTGTAGATCTCACTCATGCGGTGTTTGCTGATTCAGCAAAATACAATCAATCAGTTCAAGCGAACTACAGCGACTTTGCCCTAGTTGAACAATTCGACGATACTGATACGACACAATTTCATCTACAACGGCAACAGCGCTGGCATATGCCTGCACAGTATCAAAACATGGACATTGCTGCTTATGTAGTTAACTTATGCAAGACCGAGCAACAATTAGCGAGGGTAGCTGAAGAATTGATATTATTCCAAGACCAAAATCTATTTGAGCTGCTGAAATATCTCAAATATTTGGTTGATGTTATTGCAGAAAACCGTATTGTGTGTGGTGTCGGACGAGGTAGCAGTGTAGCCAGTTATGTGTTATACTTGCTGGGAGTCCATCGTATTGACTCTATGCAATATGGACTAGACATACGAGAATTTTTAAGGGAGGAAAATCATGCCTAAAATGTATAGAACAGCACAAGGACGAGTAGTGGATTTTGAAGCCATGCAACTGAAAAATGAGCATGTGCCGGCAGTGGGTAATATGCGAGTAAATGCTCGTGGAGACGAACTAGGTGACAACAATACCGTGGTTAGAACCAATAACGAGCGGGTTGCTGAACACTACACCGCGTATGCACCTACCGAAACACCTGTGCCACAAGCCAACGCAATCGAAGAATCATTACCTGAAACTACAACAGAAAAACCCAAAAGAAAGGAAAAAACCGATGTATGAACCAATTCCAGTAAACTCTATCCGCGCTTTACGTGATGATGTTATTGTAGCAGACATGCACTTTGCTGAACGCCTTACCCACAGCGGCATTCTATTGCGTAACGACAATTCCAAATTGGAAGGTGTTCGACCACGGTGGGGCCGAGTATATGCTATTGGCGAAGACCAACACGACGTCTCAGTAGGCCAATATGTGCTAGTTGCACACGGGCGCTGGACCAGAGGTGTTGACATTGTTGATGCAAATAATGTAAAATCCACAGTACGTCGTGTAGACGTCAATGACATATTGTGTGTTAGCGACGAACCAGTAAACGACGACTACGTTAATAATGGGATGTAAATGGCAATAACCACGTTATGGACGGAAAAATACCGTCCCAATACAGTTAATGGGTATGTGTTCAAAGATGGTGGCACAAAAGGTAAAGTTTTGGCGTGGATTGAGCAAAAATCCATACCAAATTTAATGTTTTCTGGCGCTCCAGGCACCGGAAAAACCACACTGGCTCGAATACTAATCAATGAGCTTGGTGTAGACTTTGCTGATGTATTAGAAATTAATGCATCCCGAACCAACAGTGTTGAAAGTGTACGCGACTTGATTACTCGTTTTGTTACTACCATGCCCTTTGGTGACTTTAGAGTAGTACTACTAGACGAAGCCGACTATCTTAGTAAAAATGCACAAGCTGCCTTGCGTGGGGTAATGGAGCAGTATTCAGAAACAGCTAGGTTTATTCTAACTTGCAACTACAGCAATATGATTATCCCTGCACTACACAGTAGGTGTCAGACGATAAATATTGAGCGACTAGATGAAATTGAATTTACTTCTCGTGCTGCTGAAATACTGATTACTGAAGGCGTAGAGTTTGAACTAGAAACACTGGATTTGGTTACCAAGGCCACTTATCCTGATCTACGCAAGTGTATCAATACCTTGCAAATGAGTTCAGTATCGGGGAGGTTGGTAGTTGAAGTGGATTCAAATAATTCTACTGCCGACTATCGACTCGATGTTGTGGTGTTGTTTAAGCAACGACGCTATCGAGAAGCTAGGAAATTGATCTGTGATCAAGTTAGGCCCGAGGAAGTTGATGACTTCTTTAAATGGTGTTATAATAATCTCAGTTTGTGGAGTGACACCGAAGAGGGTAAAGATCGAGCTATTGTAGTTATTAGAAATGGACTGGTTAGTCATGGTATGATCAGCGATCCCGAAATTAACCTAAGTGCTACTATTATAGAGTTGAGTCAAATTAATGAAAAAGGATAAGAACCCAATTCGCTCCATGTACCTAGGACGTCGTCGCCGTGCTCGCACAGTAGAAGCTGACGGTGCTACACCTGTAGCACCAGTGACTACATTGTTTAGCCTTAAACGCGAGTTTGACGAGTTGCGACAACGATATGAACAACTGCAAGCAACTTGTCAACAGTTGTCTAATGAGTTGCATCGACTCAAATCAAGTGTTAGCATTGTTAAACACGAGGTTGACAATGCTAGGCAACGCAGGTAAGATCTTAATCGCATTATCGTTGTTTATTGCGGCGTCAACTGCGTCTGCAGAGTCAGCAACTACTGCAGCCGTTGCTGACACTGTTACTACCCTAGCAGTGTTGGCAAATGGCGGCAGTGAAGTCAATCCACTAATAGGTTCAAACCCTGTTGCTGTAGTTGTTGTCGGCATTGCTAAAATAGCATTAGTTGACTATGTCAAAGACCGCGAAGAGTATGCAGGTAAAATCAAGTTTTTAACCGGACTATGGAGTATAGGTGCTGTTAATAACATATTATTACTAATTGGAGCCGCAACACCAGTTGCTTTAGTAGGGGGCATTGCTGGTGGAATCATAATTTATAATTCACAGTAGATAACTAAATAAAAACATTGTTGTAAAAGCCGTAAGGAAAGAAGCAAGTCCAAAGACGGGCAAGACGTGGGTTCGATTCCCACCGGTTCCAAGACAGGGGGACCGACCTGGTATCGATTGACGGATGAGTAGATAAGTAGACAACACGAGAGGCGATGGACGTAATCCAAGCAAAATCTATAAATGCAAACGACGCATTTTTCGGAGAAGTACGCCTAGCAGCGTAACCTCTGCGGAGTAGGAAAGACTCTGTAAAATAACCAACCTGTAATAGGCCCCGCGGGGCCTATTATTTTGGAGATAAGAAAAAAGGCCACCAAGTAGCCTTTTTCCATTTGTGTTGTACAGTGTAGTTATGCTTCTCCGTACATTTTTAAGACTTCTCTTACGATGGGATGTCGTTGAATGTCTCGGGATCCAAAATCAATCGCTGCGATTGCAGAACTTCCCGAGCGTTTTAACCTTTCAATGAAATCTCGTAAGCCATTGTCCGTGGCAAACTTTTTGTCGTTTTGATTTAAATCTCCTGTGATCACCATCTTGCTGTTTTCGCCAAGGCGTGTTAGAACCATTTTCATCTGATTAACAGAACTGTTTTGGGCTTCGTCAAAGACGATCCATGCATTTTTAAAAGTCCTTCCACGCAAAAACGCTAGTGGGCTAACCTCAATTATTTGATCTTCTAGCATTTTTGCAACATCACGTGGTGCATAATATTCTTGCACTACATCAAACAATGGTCTTGTCCAAGGTTCCATTTTTTGATTTATAGTACCGGGTAAAAAACCGTGTTGCTCGTCGTCAACGCCTACAGCAGGTCTAGTGAAAATTAATTTGGATACTTGACGTTCCTTGAATGCTTTAACACCGGCCTGAACTGCTAACATGGTTTTGCCTGTGCCCGCTGGGCCTGAGGCAAAAATTATTTTAACGGATTCATCAAGTAATAAATCAACATATTGTTGTTGATTAGCAGTTTTAGGAGCAAGCTGAACGCTGCGGCGTTCTCTACTCTGTTGCTGCTGTTGTTGAAGGTATGCGCTAAAATTAACAGTGTTGTCAACTACTTGAGCTAATGCTCTATTTTTTCTTCTGGACAAAGGTTCAATCCTCCAATTAAGTGGAGTGTAAGCACCTTTGCGCTGTAACTGTGGATCTCGCAAAGGGTTACAAGTTCCACATCAGTATTTAATAATAAAATTTTACAAAATCAGCAAGCTGTGAACTTTCAAATCTTAATCATAAATAACAACCGCATAGCTAAATAATGTTATGAACAAAATGACCTTAACCATCAAGCACATTGCTGAAAATACCAAAGACATTTTCATGAGCGACAGCATGTTGAAAACGCTGTTGGATTTTGAACGTGTAATTGACGAACTTAATGTATATGTTTTTGCCAACTGGAAGTCAGGCGAACTAGTAGAAGGGCCCAAATACGAAAAGTATTTTGTTACCTGTACTTTTATGTGGGCTGAGAAAAACATGCCTGACCCCACAGGTGGTGAACGCTTGTTGCAGTACGGATGCCAAGTTAAATACAAAAAATCAAATCTTTGGGCTCCAGTAAAAATCAAAACACCCGATGATTTTAAACCTGGCACAAAAGTAGCCAAGATGGCCAGTAGTCCCGTTTGGTTAGTTACAATTATCATGCCCAAGAATCTAATGCAGGAAATTCATGTAGGGTCAGTTGAAGTTGGCAATGAAACACTAGATCTTGAAGATATTGAAAATGCGTATGAAATGGGACTAGACGACGATCAATACAAAACTACCGAAAAACAGGAAGAAGCTCAAAGTGACCGACAATAACAAACTAATTGAAGGCTTAAATCGTGATGATCTTGCAAGGCTAGTCAAGCCACGAGTCAACATCGATGAATTTAAAAGCAAAATGGGTGAAGACTCAGACATCGTAGTGCTGAGTTTTGGCGTTGTTGGCAAAGAACCTGCAGATGATCTAGTAGACTTTTTTGAAAAGGGCTATGATTGGATACTGGACAGTGACTCTAGTCCAGGAGAATTTGTTCGTGATGTGTACTTGGTGTTTGTGGAAATTGAACGCACTGAAGAACTACCCAACCAATTACAAATTCTATTAGAGGATCTTGTTAATTTAACCGGCATTGCTGTTGATGAATGGTCCATATATTATGGATCAGACAAAAATCTTAGACCAGTACAATTAGACTCACTGGCTGGATCAATCCCACTCAATCCTAGAGAATACCGTCAATACCAACGCGAGCTTGATGGCCTCAAATCCAATGCAGGACTAAATATCGATACAAAACCAGTTGTTGACGAAGAACTGAAAGGCCTACAGTCAGCAGCTGGCATTAAGTAACTAAAGGAACGACAATGTGGCAGCTTCAATGGATGATAGGACTACTTCCTGATTGGGTATTTCTTGCTGTAACTGCTATTGGTGCTGCAATGATTGTGGCATCCTGGATACTTAAACGTATTCCATTTATTAACCAATACAATTTTCCCATTTATGTGTTAGGCACTGTTGTTACCATTGCAGGTGTGTGGTTCGCAGGCGGACGCACAACGCAAGCAGCATGGGAAGCCAAACTAAAAGACATGGAAGCAAAGGTACAGGTTGCTGAAGCAAAATCAAAAGAAGTCAACACAGTTATTGAAACCCGTGTAGTAGAAAAGGTTAAAATTGTAAAGGAAAAGACCAATGCCAACAAACAAATCATTAAAGAAGTGGCTGGGGCTCAGCTTGATGCTAAGTGCGAGCTGCCTAACTCTACAGTCATGCTCGTCAACAGCGCCAGTAAAAACGAAGTTTCCGGAAGTCCAGCGTTTCTGATGGAGCCAGTTCCGGAGTTAAAGCAAGTGACCTCCTCGACACAGTCGTCGAAAACTACGGAAGGTACAACGAAATCAGAGAAAAATTAGTAGCTTGGCAGGAGTGGTATAAGCAGCAAAAACGTATTTTTGAGGAAGTTAATAAATGAGTGATTTTATCTTAAGTCAGGAGCAACTGGCACAACTTATTCCAGGTAATCCCTATGTAGATCACTGGCACCATGCACTAGAGCAAGCATTACCTGACTATGATATTAACACTCCTCCCCGTGTTGCCGCTTTCATAGCACAATGTTCTCACGAAAGCGGTGGATTTAAATTTCTCAAAGAAAATCTAAACTACAAAGCTGAAAGCCTCTCACGTGTTTGGCCCAAGTACTTTAAAGATCCTGCTGTAGCTAAACAGTACGCACATAACCAAGAAGCTATCGCCAATCGTGCTTATGCTAATCGTATGGGCAACGGTGACGAAGGGACGGGTGACGGATGGCGTTTTTGTGGACGTGGGCTAATTCAACTTACTGGTCGCAGCAATTATCAAGCCTTTGCTGACAGTATTGAAACTGACATTAACGACATCCCTGAGTTTTTGGCCACGTTTGAAGGCGCTGTCCAATCAGCTTGCTGGTTTTGGGAAAGCAACAACCTAAACAAATGGGCAGACGCTGGAGATATCCTTACACTAACTAAAAAGATCAATGGCGGGGTTTTGGGGCTAGCAGATCGTCAAAAGCACTACCAACACGCACTTCACGTACTAGGAGTATAATATGTCATTAATTGAAAATATGTTAAACATGGTAAACAAGCAACCCAAAGATCCGGATGCACCAAAACCACCGGTAGGGTCGCGTAGTGAACGTGAGGCTAAGATCAAGGACAAGGCCGGTCTAGTCATCAACATATTCGCACTGCTGCTAGCGGTAAATGCTTGGTATGGCAGCACATTGAGTGGTACGGTGTTAAACAATACCATTAAAGCCAACGACACTTGGGCATTTTATCAAGCCAAAAGCATGAAACAGACCATGGCTGAATATGCTCGTGACGATGCTGCTTTCCGTAAGGATGACAAACGTGTAGCAGAACTAACTGCTAAAATTAATCGTTATGAAAGCGATCCTGAAAAGGGTGAGGGCAAAAAGGAGTTAATGGCCAAAGCAAGGCACCTCGAAGCTGAACGTGACGAAGCCAAAAAGCGTAGCCCGTGGATTGGATATGCCAGTACAGCATATCAACTCAGTATTGTGCTGCTAAGTGCTAGTATTCTAGCAGTCAGCATGCCTATGTTTTGGGCTAGTTTTGTTGTGGCAGCGGCAGGAATGGTATTCAGCAGCCAAGGGCTGTTACTTTGGATTTAAGGATTTATCATGTCAGTAGAAGATTATGAAAAAATGAGTGACAGTGAAAAGAAGAAAGAAGATTGGATGAATTCCAAATGGCGTCCTATGTGCGGATGGCTATATATGGGTGTGTGTCTATTTGACTTTGTTGTATTTCCTGTTCTATGGAGCTCTTTACAGGCATTCATGCATGGATCAGTTAACAGTCAATGGCAACCACTTACACTACAGGGCGCCGGGTTGTTCCATCTTTCTTTTGGAGCAATTATTGGTATCGCTGCGTTTGGTCGTACACAAGAAAAACTAGCAGGAGCAAACAATGGCGGACTATCTGCACCATCCGGTTTCGGTACAACATATACACCGCCTCCAGCAGGGCCGTCCGGTGGTTTTAGTGCACCCGCACCAGCTGCAGGTGGATTTGGAGCAGCGTCAGCCCCAGCATTCGGCGGTGGTTTTGGTGCAGCAGCGCCAGTAGTAACAGGATTTGGAGGCAAGCCTGCTCCAGTTCAACCGCCCCAACCAATTCTATAAGGAGTAATACTATGAAATATCTAATCGCAACAGTCGTCAGTTTAGCAGTAACAGCAGCATATGCTGAAGCCGAAATGAAAAAAGTTTGCCACAATGAGGAAAAGAATGGCAAAACTGTTGAAGTGTGCAAGACCATCAAAGTACACAAAAAGCTAGAAGGTACAGAAATTCCTCCTGCCAAAAAGTAATTTGAGCCGATAGGCTCTTGCGTTTTATTTTTAATTATGTTACAGTATGCGTACCATGAATAATTATTATGAAACACTAAACCTCAATGAATCGGCTACAGCCGAGGACATTAAACGTGCATATCGTAAAATGGCAATGGATGCTCACCCCGATCGCGGGGGAGATCCAGAACGGTTTAAAACCATTAGTGCAGCATACGAAACACTAAGTGATCCCGACAAACGACAAGAATACGATTTCCAAAGACAAAATCCATTTGCTAATAATAACAGTGGATTTCATCAAGCTGGTCCCCATCACCAACACTTTAATTTTAGTTTTGGGCCAGGTGGAGTCAATATTGATGAACTGTTTTCACAATTTCACGGTGGTGGGTTTAGACGCCAACAAAAAAATCGAGATATTCAGATCACATTAACTGTTGATTTTGCATCAACACTGGCCGAACAAGTCAAGGTAGTTAACGTGCAATCACCAGGAAAAACAGAAACACATCGTATTACTATCCCGCGAGGGGTTGAAAACGGTGCTACTATACAGTTTCCTGGACAAGGTGATTATTCAAATCCCGGCTTACCTAGAGGAGATCTCTATGTAGTTGTGCAGTACGAACATCATCCCGACTTTCAACTGAACCCCAATTATTCTCTGTCAACTGCGCTTAAAATTTCAGCATTTGACGCTATGTTAGGCACAGTCAAACGTATAATTGCTGTAAACGGCGCAACCATAGACCTGACTGTACCTGCTGCTACGGCACCGGGCACAGTATTCAAAGTTCGAGGCCACGGACTATATATGCCCAACACTGGGGCTAGGTCGGACATGATGGTGCATGTTGAAGTTGAAATTCCGCGAATTGACAACCCTGATTTGGTAGCTCGATTGCGCGAAATTGCGAATGCGATTAAATAAACGAGTCTTATACCAAGTAGCTAAACCTGTCGACATCGGTAACACAGGCTTCATCAAAGATTTGGCTAAGGATTTGTTCAGTACCATGACCAAAAACAATGGAATTGGTCTAGCTGCACCACAGTGTGGTATACCTCGACAAATGTTTGTCATGGACACCGAGGGGCAGCGTCGTGTTGTAGTAAACCCACAGATCTTGACTGCAAGCCAAGACTACTGTATAATGACTGAAGGATGTCTAAGTTTCCCCAATGAATATTTAGATGTTAGTCGACCCTCAACCGTCACTGTTGAATACCGCAACAGTGACGCACAATTGGTAACAGAAACATTAGCAGGATTATCGGCCCGTTGTTTTTTACACGAGTTTGACCATTTAAACGGAATTACCATGCACCAAAAAAAGGATCAGCTTTGAATCTTAGTCCTGAATTAGATCATATTATCGTCGATGCAAAATCTATAGCTGAAAACGGCTCTAGTGAGTATGTAACCATTGAACATTTATTATTGGGAATAGTAAATTACAAAAATTTTAATAATTTACTCAGAGATTTTGGAGTTGATGTTGCAGGCTTAACACAAGACCTACACAACTATGTAAGTAACTTACCAAACTTATCAAAAAACAAATCAAACACTCCTAAAAAAACACAAGCACTTGAGCGTGTGTTTAACCGTGCACTCACGCATGTTATGTTTTCTGGGCGCAGTTCGGTAAAATTAATTGATATTTTTGTTAGCATCACCAGTGATGGATCTAGTCATGCTGCATATTTTTTAAACAACTACGGAATTGACATTGTTGAATTTGTAGAGTTCTATAATGACAAATATGTAGAAAGCGTTGATATTGCTAAAACACCAGCTAACGAGTCAATTGCTTTGGCCAAAGCCACCAAAGTATTAAACGAGTATACAGAAAATTTTAATGAGCTGGCTCGGCAAAAGAAAATTAACGAACTCATCGGTCGAGATCAAGAAGTACAAGATCTAGTGGAAATACTAGCTCGCAAAACCAAAAAGAACGTATTGCTGGTAGGCGATGCTGGTGTTGGTAAAACAGCCGTAGTGGAAGGACTGGCTAAAAAAATTGTTGATGGTACTGCTCCCTCAGTACTGGCCGGACACGAAGTACGCAATTTAGACATTGGACAATTGCTGGCAGGCAGCAAGTATCGTGGAGAATTTGAAGAGCGTGTAAAAGAAGTACTAAAGGCTGCAGCCATCAAAGGCAATATAATACTGTTTATTGACGAAGCACACCAAGTTAAAGGTGCAGGATCAAACGGAACCAGCAGTGTAGACTTTGCCAACATGCTTAAACCAGCATTGGCACGCGGTAGTGTTAAAGTAATTGCCAGCACAACTTGGGAAGAATATAATCAAAGTTTTGAAAAAGATCGTGCGCTGATGCGTAGATTTTATCGACTCAGTGTAGACGAACCCAGTCCAGCTGTGGCTAAAGAAATACTGCGTGGTATTCGCGGCAATTTTGAAGAGTTCCATGCGGGTACTATCAGCGATGCTGCAATTGAGTCGGCAGTGGACTACTCAGTCAAGTATATTGTGGATCGCAAATTGCCTGACAAAGCCATTGACCTAATTGACCTAGCTTGTGCTCGTAAAAAGATTGCCAATCCCGATGGAGAATGGACCATTGATCGTCGAGAAATTGCCGAAATAGTCAGTAAGACTGCTCGTATTCCATTGGAAAAACTAGAAAACGAAAAAAGTAAAACTGTTGTGAATCTTGATCAAAATATCAAAGCACGACTGTATGGTCAAGACGCAGTGGTTGATACAGTACTAGAACGTATCTATGTAGCACAAGCGGGACTAAAAAGCGGCAACAAACCCACTGGTTCATTCCTATTCACTGGCTCTACTGGTACTGGCAAAACACTGTTTGCTAAATTGCTAGCAGAAAACTTGGGCATGACGCTGACTAGATTTGACATGAGCGAGTATCAAGAAAAGCACACTGCCAGTAGGCTAGTTGGTGCTCCTCCTGGATATGTTGGCTATGAGGACAGTAATTTGGCAGGTGGACTGTTAATCAAAGAGCTTGAAAAGAACCCCTATTGTGTGTTATTATTTGATGAAATTGAAAAGGCACATCCTGATGTTAGCAACATACTATTACAACTTATGGACGAGGGCCATGTTACTGGCTCCAATGGCAAACGAGCTGACGCTCGCAATGCTATTGTTATTCTTACTAGTAACCTAGGCGCAGCCGATAACGATCGCAACACCATTGGATTTGGCTCAATTGAACGCACTGGTGAAGATGACGCAGCCGTTAAGGAATTCTTTAAACCGGAATTCCGCAATAGGCTAGATGCTGTGTGCAAATTTAATCGACTTGGCCGAGACAGTATCAAGTTGGTAGTTGGTAAATTCATCGACGAGCTCAACGCCACATTGACCGAGCGTGGTATTCGCGTACGGTTAGTGGCCAGTGCAGTAGACTACTTGGTTGATGCCGGATACGACGCTAAGAACGGGGCGCGCCCAATGGAACGTAAAATCAACGAGTTGATCAAAGTGCCATTGGCTAAAAAGATTCTGTTTGAAAATATTCCGTCGGGATCAACAGTATTCGTCAAAGCCGAAGATGGTGAATTAATCATTAACTATTTAAAGACCGAACCCGACACAGTGTACCCACAAATTCCTTTCAACTATCCACATGTGAGTGAAAATGGCCTTATTATCGTCAATACTCCTGAATAATCCTGAAATCAATTTTAAAGAACCTGATCGGCTTTATTATAATCAATTTTCAACTAAATTGGTTTTCGTAGATAAAGACTCGTGTTATTATAATACTCGACACTTTGTTACTGGACAACAAAGTTTTTGGATACGACACAATTGGTCGCCAGTTGCGTTTAAGGATCCCTTTAGATTTAGGCAGGAAGGCGGAACGTTTGCAATTTTTGTTAACGATCGAGCGTCTGCTGAGCGCTTAATTGACCATGTAAACAAAAATTGCCGGCTGATAAAGCCCGACTACAGTATTGAGCAATATCTTACTGCTGTAGAATTCCCGTTAACTAGTGCACATGAACAGCATTTAGCTGACGGTAAGATTTTTCGCAATAAGAATTTCAAATACCAATACCGTGTGGCTATCGCAGATGGACTAATGAAGCGTCATAAAGCAGCCGTAAAAGAATTGCTCAAGTCCATTGATGAAGATCAAGAAAATTTTCGTTGCAACAACGGTATGCTGCATCGTCTGCGAGCATTTAGTTACCTATACAACAACTATTACTACTGCAATGATCTTGGGCATATTACTTGGCTAAAACTGCTGGATCCTGACTTTATCAAGAAGATACAAACTATCGTACAAAAAACATAAATACATTATGGCAAAAATCTTTACAGAAAAACTCACTATTGAAATT
>Ga0114973_10002498_pt1 | contig 13304 bp, 15 predicted proteins | sample M_140807_MF_Meta_FD_87025 | JGI IMG/M metagenome (GOLD analysis project Ga0114973, IMG submission 87025) | Freshwater microbial communities from Lake Montjoie, Canada to study carbon cycling - M_140807_MF_MetaG | ecosystem: Environmental > Aquatic > Freshwater > Lake | place: Lake Montjoie... | reverse complement strand
CCGGTGTAGGTCGCGTAGGTGATGTAGCGGAGAACGATCTCCATGTCGCGCAGGCAGGCAGCCATGCGGCGATGGGTGTAAGCGTTGCCGCCGGGGGCGATCAGGGCGGGCTGCTGCTCGAACAGATCGCGAGCGGCGTTGGTGACGATCTTGGAAGCGTTGGAGGTGATGCGGTTCACGGCATCCAGACGCTTGAAGCTGTCGGCGACCACACCCGAGAGGGCGTCGATCTGACCGGCATTGAGGAATTCGCCGCGGGCGTCAGCCTGCGCAACGACCTTGGTGAAGGCGTCGAACATGGGTTTAGTTCTCCTGTTAACGACGGGGGGCCGCCGGGAGTGGGTGGGTAAGGGGGTGAATCAGGCGGACCGTGGGCCGGATCCCTGATTCGAATCAACAGTCGGATGGCCGGATCGGGGTTCGGAAGAGGAATCCCGCTGGACCCGGAAGGGACCAGGCTGATGACCGCATCTGCTCGAGGTGCGGTGTCGCGCCCGGAACCTGTTACCGGATCCGAAATGCCGAATCCAGACGTTTGACCCGACCATTGTTGGATCCCGGCCCGGGGGACCGGGACCGCCGTAACAAACGGTCATCGCTGCTCGAAACGGATGGCAGAAACCAGCCCGGGGCAGCCAAAAAAAAGGCCCCGAAGGGCCTCCGCTGGTGCGTGGCCCGAAGGGGCCCGTGGCTGGTTGGCAGCCGGATGAACATCCGCGCTTGCGGCGGGTTCAGCAGGATCTGGAACCGTCCAGCCCAACCGCGTCTGGCTCGCTCAATCCTTCTTGCGGCTGCCCTTGCGCGGCGCCACGGCGGTGTCGCTGCTGGTGCCACCTGTGACCACCACGTTGGTGATCTTGCCACCCATGGCGTTCACCAGACGCATGGTTTGATTCATGCGGCTGAAGGGAACATTCATGACCATGTCCGCGGTGCGGGAATAGTCGTTGTTGTTCACGCCGGTCACCACCAGGGAAACCTGGCGGTCGCTGTTCACGCCGGTGCCCCGGCTGCCTGCTGAAACCTTCATTTCGGGAAAGGAGAGGTGGGGAGGGGGTGGCGGGTCAGTTGACCGGGGTGATGCTGGCGATGCGACCGCCTTCACGATGGATCTGTTGCTGGTACTCCAGCAGTTTGTTGAAGGGGATGAACCGCACCCGGTTGCTGCGCTTGTGGAGCCGGTAGTTGTTGAAGCCGGTGATCTCCACCCGGAAGGTGCGTCCCTCCTCGCCCGCGCCCACGCCCTGGCGGGTGACCCCGTCGGTCGGGACCTTGCGGAACACGCTGCCCTTGGCCATCGGGCTCACCACCGGCAGCGGCGATTCGCTGTGAACGGCAGGGTTCAGTCTGGACTGGTTCTTGAGAAGGTCGCCACGCACGGAGGCCCCAGCACCACCACGGGTGAGCTGGAGGATGTAGGAAAACTGCAGCCCCTGCTGCCCTGCGGAGTAGTCCCAGCCGTGGATGTAGGGAACCACCTCCTCTCCGAAGCGTTGCTGATACTCGGCGCTGCCGATGTAGGAATCGATTTCAGCGTCGTAGCCCTGCTCCTGCAGGATCGTGAAGTGGTGCAGCATCTCGGCCTTGTTCTGAGGTGCCCGGCCGAGCAGATGCTTGAAATTGAGCTCGATGAAGCGGTAGGGATTGGTGCTTTCAAAGAACTTTTCCTTGTACAGCCCGCTCTTGGCCACCTGGCGCACCAGTTCACGCACGCTCAGGTAGCCGCGTTTGAACAGCGACTCGGGGCCCTCCAGCCGCTCCGATTTCATCACGTACTGATTGCCGAGCACCTGGCGATAGACAGCCCGGATCAGGGCGGCCTTGTCGTTTTCGGTGGCGTTGCTCCAGTTCTCCTTGTTGCGGTCGAGGGAGAAACGCTCGATGCCCAGATAGGCGGCGTTGGCGAGAGTCATGGGCGAGGGGCTTGGGGGACGCGGTGGGGAATAACGCCGGCAGCCGGGGGTCGCGAGCCCTGAGCGGTGCGTCGCGGCGAGACGCGATGTGTCGCGATGAGACAACCGGATGGAGCGAACCGGGCTGGGTCTCCATCTCCCCCGCAACCGGTGACCGTTTCAGCGTTGATCTGCGGAGGGAGGGCGGATCGTCGCGGGGCGGCACGGCCGGCGGATGGGCAGTTGAAGGTCTCCAGCGCAAGCTGCAAGGCGGATCCTATGGGCTTGCTCCGGAATCGTGACAGGCCTTTCACAATCGTTACAAGGGTCCAGCGGCTCGCCACGGCTGGGGTCTGCCGCCCTCCCCTGGCAGATGGCGGCGGGACCGATACCATCCGGCCATCTGATCCGGCCCCGCTGCCGCCTGCCATGGCCCCAGCTCCTGCCTCCCCAGCCGGCCCCACCCGGCTGGCCGACCAGATCGAGCGGCTTTCCGAGCTGATGGAAACCCTCACTTACCGGATGCTTGAGCTTGAGGAGCGGCTGGTCGTCCAGGAGGAGCGCCAGGCCACCAGGGAAGCGGCCGAGTCCAACCCCGAAACCGTTGCCGCTCTCGAGCGGGGGCTGGAGGAAACGGCGGAGCGCCTCGCCCGGATCGAGGCGGCATTGGCCGGCGCCGACCGGGACCGGAGTGGCGTGGGCCGGCGGGCATCGCGGCTGCAGGTGCTCGAGCCCGCGGCGGCCGCCAGGCCCCAGGACTGGCCGGATCCTGCACCCCTGGAGGAGGCTCAGGATCCAGATCCCTTCTATGACGAAGGCGAGCAGCCGTTCATGGACGAGCGGATCGCCTGAGTCACCTGGCCCCTGGCTTCAGCCGGCGGCCCGGGTGCTCAGCATGGTGGCGGCGACATACAGCACGAAGGCCGTCAGACCGAAACCACCGGCCGTGACCACGCCCTGCCAGATCTTGCGGGCCAGGGGGGAGGGGGCATCCGCCAGCCAGGCGGGCCGGGGCAGGCTGATGCTGCCGCTGCTGCTTGGGCTCCAGGCCGTGCCGAGGCCGGCAGGTGCGCGGCGGGCCTGGGTGTCACGCCAGTAGGCGTCGTAGCGGGGCGCCTGCTGGTTGAAGGGAAGATCGCCGATCGAACGGCCCGGCAGCCGGCGTGAGCGCTGGTGGGGAACGGTGTCGTCGCCGAAGGCGTCGCGGTATTCCTGGGAGTCGAGCAGGTGATCGGCCAGGCCGGTCACACCGTTCTGGGCCAGGAGGATCGAGAGCGCAATCCGTTCCTGCTGGCCATGCACCGGCCGCCCCAGAACCCGGCCCACGAGCTGATCGACCATGCGGGTGTTGCTGTTGCAGCGGTAAAAGTCGTTGCGGAATTTGCTGGAGTGGAGCAGGCCGCGCACGAACTCGCGCACGCTGATCTGGCCGCTGCGCAGGCGTGATTCGAGCACCGGCTCCCGATCCACCTTGAAGGCGTGGAAGTAGATCTGGCGGTAGGCCTGCTCAATCTGCCCATCCACTTGGGCCCCGCCGCCCGTTCCCTCGCTGCCGAGGCTGAAGTTTGGAACCCGGGCGTTGTTGGCGACCGGTGCAACGGTGAGCAGGGGAAGGGGCATGGCGGGCGGACAGAACGAAAGCCAGGGCGAAAGTTAGAGCCGGCCTCCCGTTCCGTTTCGGGATCGCGGCGAACCTCAAAGCTCCTTCACGTTCCAGCCCGTTCACGCTGCCGCAGCAGATCCAGAGGGCGCGGGGCGTGCTCGGCGCTTCCCTGGCAACCGCGCCTCCGCTGCGATCGCGGCCCTCCGGGGCCGGTCAACTCTGGTTTCCGGCGCAGAAGGCCTCCAGCCAAGCCGCCGGGATCTCGTCGCTGTAGTCGTGGGTCTGGCTGAATTCGAAGCAGCCCGCCAGGGCTCCCCAGAGCTGCTCATGGGTCTGGGGGTCATGGCCCCGATCGATGGTCTCCATCCGTCCGGGCAGCAGGGTGAAGCTGCTCACCAGATAGGCGGTGGTCCCCTTGCGCTCCACCAGGCAGCGGCAGCCGGGTTCCACCTCGCCCACGAAGCCCTCCCCCTGTTCCCGCACCACATAGGTGCAACCCTCGAGGAGCCGCAGGTCCTGCTCCTGGATGGCGGCACGCCGTTCGCCGTCCTCCACGGCGCCCCAGAAGCGCTGTTCGTCGTGGAGGGCTTGGTTGTGGATGATCAGCTGCCCCTCGCGCCGTTCCGGCCGCAGAACCCGGATCCGATAGGGCGCCACCGGGTTGATGGCATAGGACTGCTCCAGCAGCAGGGATCCCGGCGCCAGCTGGGGCAGGGGCCGGAATTTCACCAGGATGTGGGCGAAGAGCGGCGGATTCTCAAAGGCCTGGCGCTGGTTGCTGAAGCCGGCGCTCAGCATCCGCACCAAGCGGGCGAGGGAGTTGTCCATGGCCACAACCGGCAAGCCGCCTGGGAAAGCTACAGGCCGAGCAGGCGGATGCGGAATTCGCCCACCTGGCGCGCCATGGCGGGATCGGTCTGGGCGAAGGGATGGTCGTTGAGCTGTGCCAGCACGGCCTCCAGAAGTGCCTCCCGATCCCCGCTGCCGTGGCCACCGCTGAGGCGGTTCCAGGTGTCATCGAACACCTGGGCAAAGCTGTCGGCGTTGTTGTAGAGACGATCGGAGGGGGGAGGCGCAGGCTGCATCGCGGCTCAACCGAAGGAAGCCCGCCGCCAGGGGGCTCAGGGCCTTCGCCAGCGGAGGTGATGCCAGGACCCAGATTTGAACTGGGGACACGGCGATTTTCAATCGCCTGCTCTACCAACTGAGCTATCCCGGCCTGTCGCCGGGGCGACGACCTGATCTTAAGACACGGCCTGATCGGCCCCCCGCTCGCCGGTTCGGGCCAGGCACAGCAGGCCCTCCACGCGCCAGCCCGCCGCTTCCAGGCACTGGGCGGCGCTGGTGGCCGTGGCTCCTGTGGTGAGGATGTCATCCACAATCAGCACGCTGCGGCGGCGGGCCTCGCCAGGCCCGGGGGGGCGCAGGCAGCGGAAGGCGCCGGCCTGGTTGTCGAACCGCAGCCTTCGGCCCAGGAGATGCTGGCCCAGCACCGGCCGGGAGCGCTCCAGAAGATCCAGGCGCCGGAGGCGGCTCCGGCGTTCCAGGGCGCGGCAGACCAGGGGAGGCAGGGGGTTGGCACGCCGTTTCCAGCTCGGGATCGGCACCAGGAGGCGTTGTTGGCCTTGCCCATCCGCTGGACCGCGGCCCGTGGCCATCAGGGCGCCGTGAGCCCGGCTCGCCAGGGTGGCCACCGCCTCAAGGCGGGGCCGGCGGCGCAGGTCGAGCAGCAGGTGCCGCAGCCCGCCCCCATAGCCGCCGGCTGCCCACCAGGGCAGGGGGTCCGTGCCCATCAGGCCGTTCGCGGGCAGCGCCAGCCGCTCATGGCAGCGGCGGCAGGCCAGCCCTGAGCCAGGTTGAGGATCCTCCAGCTCCTGGCCGCAGAGAGGACACGGGGTGATCAGGAACCAGCGGAGGGGGAGCATCGCCGCTTGGGCCGGGGAAGCCTCCTCAGCCTTCCCCGGCCCGGACGGGCCTGTTCAGGCATCACCGCTCAGCTCCTGGGGCAGGGCGCGGAGCATCGCCACCAGGGTGCGATGGGCATCCTCACTGTCGGTGAGCGAATGGTCGAAGGGCACCTCCACCGGCGTGCCATCCACTTCGAGGCGCATGGCCTCGGGACCCACCGCCAGCATGCGGGCCTGGCGGGCGCCGGTGATCCCGCCGTAATGGCGGGCGTAGGCGAGCACGGCGGCCGCGTGGTCGTCGTTCATGTGTCGGCAGATCCGGTCACTCACGGCGGGGGTGAGAGGGTCGGCGGCCATGGCAGGTTTGGGCGGATCTGCCCCCGATTCTGCTGGGATCGGCCTCGGTTGCGGCAAGCCGCCCTAGGCGGCGGCCACACGTTGCCAGAGCAGCAGGCCGAGGCGAATGGCGCTGAAGCCCACATAGCCCGCCAGCACCACGAACAGAGCCATCGAAACGACGGTGCGGAGGCGTTCGCCCAGGGGAGCCGGCATGGCACAGGGGTTGAGGATCCCCCCATCCTGGCCGGGGGGAGCACCCATGCCGCCGCTGCTGCCGGTTGCGGCGCTGGTTTCCGCGAATCCAGGCCGCTCGCCGTGGGCTCGGGGACCTTGGAACGCCAGGCCAGCGTCTCCCGGGCCGTGGGCGGGGACTCCGCTCGGATGGAACGCCAGCGCGGGCTCAGGCCTGCCGATCAACCCCCCCGCAGGGCTGCCAGGGCGAGGCGCGCCATGCCGCTGGCCGGCGTGAGCTGGGGGCGGTTCAGCACTGGCACCCCCAGCGCCTGTTGCCGCAGCTGGCGCCACTGGGGATTGTGGGCCCCTCCCCCCAGCGTGATCACCCGCTCCACCGCCGGGGCACCCAGCTGCCGAAGCCGCTCCCACCCCTGCCGTTCGACCGCCGTCAAGCCCTCCAGCAGGGCCTGCAGGTAAAGGGCGTCGCTCACCGGACGGGGGGCCAGCACCGCTTCGAGGGTTGGATCATCCACCGGGAAGCGCTCGCCCGTGCCCAGCAGAGGCCGCAGCTGCAGGCCGGTGGGCTGGCCGGGGTCGATCTGGCGGCTGAGGGCGGCGATCTGGGCGTCGTTGAAGAAGCGGCGGAGGATTCCAGCCCCCGCATTGGAGGCGCCCCCCAGCAACCAGCGGCCCGCCACCCGGTGGCAGCTCAGACCGGGACCCAGAAGGGGTTCGGGCACGAACTGCTTGAGCACCAGGGTGGTCCCCAGCACGGCGATGCCGTCGCTGGGGAGGGGATCGGCGGCCAGTACGGCCGCGTTGGCATCGGTGCTGCCGGCCACCACCTGGCAGCCTGGCGAAAGGTGGAGCAGGGCGGCGGCCTCGGCCCCTAGCGGCCCCAGCACCGTTCCGCTCGGGCAGATTTCCGGCAGGCCGGCGGACCAGGGCTGGCTGGCGATCGACCCGCCCCAGCGCTGCCCTTGCAGGTCCCAGCCAAGGCGCAGGTTGTTGCCCTCCTCGCCCCAGCGCCAGGTTCCCAGCAGCCAGCCCATCAGCCAGTCGGCCTGGTGGCGCAGCTCCAGGGGGCCATCGCATCCTGCGGCCCGGGCCTGCTGCAGGAGCTGAAGGGCGCGGGCCAGGCTGCCGCTGGCGCTGGCCGCCGGACCCTCGTTCCCGGCCAGCGCGGCGGCCGCGGGCTGTTGATCCGGGCAGGCCTGGTGATAAGGCAGGGCGCAGGCCAGCTCACCCGGGAGCAACTCCCCATCCGGCCGGCAGAGCAGGAGGGTGCCGGAGGTGCCATCGATGGCGATGGCGGCCACCCGCTGTCGCTGAACCGGCGGCACGGCGGCCGCCAGATCGATCAGGGCTTCTCGCCAGGCCAGGGGATCGGCGAAGGGCCTGCCATAGGGGATCGACCGCTCCCAGACCACGGCCGCACCCTGGTCATGGGTTGCCTCCACCAGGGCAAGCCTGGCGCCGCTGCTTCCCAGATCCAGGCCGAGCGCACTGCCCTCGGGTGCGGCGGCCTTGCCCAGTGGGGCTCCCTGGGCCTGAAGGGGAAGGACCATGGCCGAAGCTCCCAGGGCGTTGGGTCCGGGCAGGGGCCCGAAGGCCTGCCCGTGCCGCTTCGATTCAGGCGGGGCTGCCCACCTTGCTGGCGGTGGCCTGGCGCAGGGTGGCGGCCAGCGCGCTCACCTCCTCCCAGGGCAACTGGAGGTCGGCTCGACCGAAGTGGCCGTAGGCCGCCACATCCTGGTAGAAGCGGCCACCGCGTTGCTGGGGCAGATCCCGAAGCGCGAAGGTGGCGATGATGGCGCCGGGCCGCAGGTCCACGTGCTCCTGCACCAGGGCGGTCAGGTCGTCGTTGCTGAGCCGGCCGGTGCCAAAGGTTTCCACCAGGATGCTCACCGGCCGCGCCACGCCGATCGCGTAGCTGAGCTGCACTTCGGCCTTGCGGGCCAGACCGGCGGCCACCAGGGCCTTGGCCACGTAGCGGGCGGCGTAGGCGGCGGAGCGATCCACCTTGGTGGGATCCTTGCCGGAGAAGGCGCCGCCGCCGTGGCGGGCATAGCCGCCATAGGTGTCCACGATGATCTTGCGGCCGGTGAGGCCGGCGTCGCCCTGGGGACCGCCCACCACGAACTTGCCGGTGGGGTTCACCAGGAAGCGGGTGGTCTCCTGGGTGGGCTTGAGCACCAGATCCGCGGTGGCCGGCAGCACCACGCTGGTCCAGAGATCGGCGGCGATGCGTTCCCGCACGGCCTTCTCCTCCGACACACCATCAATCTCGGCCTCGTGCTGGGTGGAGATCAAGATGGTGTCGATCGCCACGGGCTGGTCGTTCTCGTAGACCACGCTCACCTGGGTTTTCCCGTCCGGCAGGAGATAGCCGAGGCTGCCGTTGTGGCGCACTTCCGCCAGCTTCCTCGCCAGGCGGTGGGCCAGGCTGATCGGCAGGGGCATCAGCTCCGGCGTTTCATCGCAGGCAAAGCCGAACATGATTCCCTGGTCGCCGGCCCCGATCAGGTCGAGCGGGTCGCCGTCATGGTCGTCGGCCTCGTTCACCCCCTGGGCGATATCCGGGGATTGCTGGTCGAGGGCCACGAGCACGGCACAGCTGCGGGCATCAAAGCCGCCGGCCCGGGCTCCGCTGTAACCGATTCCCTCGATCACCCCCCGCACCAGGCCGTTGAAGTCCACGCGGGCCGTGGTGGTGATCTCGCCGGTGATCAGGCAGAGGCCAGTGTTCACCACGGTTTCACAGGCCACCCGGCTGGCGGGATCCTGGGCGAGCACCGCATCCAGCACCGCATCGCTGATCTGGTCACAGATCTTGTCGGGATGGCCCTCGGTGACCGATTCCGAGGTGAAGACGTAGCGGCTCATCGGCGCGCGGGCGACAGGAGGAGGTGAGCCTATGCCCCGGCTTCGCCAAGAACCTGTGGTGATGGACACGCCGGGGGGCGGCAAGAGCCCCAGCCGGATCGATCCCTGGCGCCCATCAAGCTGTCACCGCCTCCAGCTCATCCCAGTGGTGCAGCACCAGGCTGCCGGCCTCCAGCCGGGGAGGCTGCCGCCAGCCAGCGCGGTAGCCGATCACCACCGGCACACCGGCGGCGCGGGCCATGCGCAGATCGCTGTCGGCATCGCCGATCAGGGCGCAACGTTCCGCCGGGACCCCCAGCGCGGCGCAGAGGCCATGGACGGCTCCGGCCGCCGGTTTGCGGGGATGGTGCTCGGCGCTCCAGAGGGCTTCGAAGTGGTGATCCAGCCCGTGTTCGGCGAGGAAGGCCTCGATCCCCTGCTCATGGTCGTTGCTGATCACGGCGCAGCGCACACCGGAGCGCCGTAGGCGCTCCAGCAGCAGGGGCAGCCCCTCGGTGGGCTGGGGAGGGCTCTGGGCTCCCGCGCCGTGGAGCCCATCGGTCTGGGCGAAGGTGCCCTCGGCGATGACCAGGGCATCGGGCCAGCTCAGACCCACCTGGGTTAGGGCAGTGGCGGTGGCGATCAGGTTGTGGTCGCGGGCGGCCACCGCCGTGATGCCGCCCGGATGGAGGCCATCGCTGTGCAGTCCGTAGGCCCGCTGCAGCAGATCCCGGAGCTGGCGGAAGTGCCCGGGCTCCTGGGCCTGATGCTCCTGCGCCAGGGCCAGGCAGCGTTCAATCCGGGCCTCCGCCAGGGCCAGCAGCATCGGCTCACTGTGGCTGAGGGTGCCGTCCTTGTCGAAGAGCACCGCCTCGATCGGGGCGGGCCCTTCGGCCGAGGAGCCGAGCGGTTCGCCGCGAAGCAGCAGATGGGCCATGGCCAGGAAAAACCCGGCGGCCTGGGGCCGCCGGGTGAAAGGGAATGGAAGGAGGGTCTGAGGCCGGAGGGTTCGCAGGCTCAGTCGACGGTCACACCCATCGGCTCGCCCTCCTCGGCCTGCTCCAGCAGCATCTGCTTGTAGCGGGCCGCCATCTCCTCGGCCTTGTCGAACACCTTCTGGGGATCGCTGAGCATGTCACCGGGCTCGGGTTCGAGGGCCTTGGTGGAGAGGGAGATGCGGCCGCGCTCGGCGTCGAGGTCGATGATCATCACCTTCATCTGATCGTTCACATTGAGCACCGTGTGCGGGGTTTCGATGTGCTCGTGGCTGATTTCGGAGATGTGCAGCAGACCGCTCACGCCGCCGATGTCGATGAAGGCGCCATAGGGCTTGATGCCCCGGACGGTGCCGAGAACCACCTCGCCCACTTCCAGGCGGTTCATCTTGCGCTCCACCAAGGCGCGGCGGTGGCTGAGCACCAGGCGGTTGCGCTCCTCGTCCACCTCCAGGAACTTGAGGGGCAGGAAGTCGGCCACCAGCTCTTCTTTGGCCTTGCGGGTGCTGATGTGGCTGCCGGGGATGAAGCCCCGCAGACCCTCGACGCGTACCAGGGCACCACCGCGGTTGGTGGCGAACACCTCGGAATAGATGGTGGCGTCCTCCTTCTGGAGCTGACGCACCCGCTCCCAGGCCCGCTGGTATTCGATGCGGCGGATCGAGAGGGTGAGCTGGCCGTCTTCGTTCTCCTCGCTGAGAATGAAGAACTCGCGCACCTCGCCGGGCTCCAGCACGTCGGAGAGGTGCTCCACCCGGTTGATCGACACCTCCTGGAGCGGCATGAAGGCGGCGGTCTTGGCGCCGATGTCGATCATGGCGCCCTTGGATTCGAGCGCGAACACGGTGCCGTTGACCACGTCACCGGGCTTGAAGTTGTAGTCGTACTTGCTCAGAAGCGAGGCGAAATCCTCGAGGGTGAACCCCACGCCATCACTGTCACGACCGGCGCCACGGCTGCTCGAAGAGTCTGCGGAGGGAACGTCTTCCGGAATGTCCAGCTCGAATTCGCTGTCCACTTCCACGCTGGCGGCCTCGGCTGCCAGGGCGCTGACTTCGGAACTGGTGCTGGTGGGGGTCACGGTCATGGAGCGTTGGCGGTCTGCCGGAGGCAGTGCGAAGGAAGGCGCCAGAACTGCCCGCCAGCAGCACCTGGGCGATTGCCCATTGTACGCAGGCGCAGGGACAGAGAAGCGGGCGTCCTTCAGACCACTGCCAGATGCTCCTTGCCGCCGCAGCCACCCACTTCTCCGCCACCGAGGCCCTCGAGGGTGGCCACGAAATCGCTCACGCTTCGGAACTGCCGATACACGGAGGCGAACCGCACGTAGGCCACTTCGCTCATCCCCCGCAACTGCTCCAGCACCAGCTCGCCGATCTCGTTGCTGCTCACTTCACGGTTGCTGCGCTGCTGGAGGGTGAGTTCGATCTCATCCACCACCCCTTCCAGGCGGGCAGGCTCAAGGCCGCTCTTCTCACAGGCCCGCAGCAGGCCATGCAGCAGCTTGGCGCGGTTGAAGGTTTCCCGGCAGCCGTTGCGCTTCACCACCGTGATCGGCACGGTTTCAACCCGTTCGTAGGTGGTGAAACGAAAATCGCAGTTGAGGCATTCGCGCCGCCTCCTCACGCTCCGCCCGGAATCGGCGGCCCGTGATTCAAGAACCCGGCTATCGGTGTGTTGGCAGGAAGGGCATTGCATGCCCAACTCTCAGGCTTGTCGACCGAGTGTAGGCATTGATTCGCGGCTTGAAAAGGGCGGTGCGCCTGATCGGCTGCGGTAGCAAGAAAAAAGCCCCTGCAGTGCAGGGGCTCGGAGGTGTTGGATTGGCACGTTTACTCACTTGCCGATCTTCGGGGGATCGCGAAAGGCGATGGCGAAGAAAAGGGTGGAAATGGCCAGGGCCAGAATCAGGATGTAGGCGAAGCTCTCCATGGGGAGTTCTCAGTAGGGGAGGGCAAGGACCAAAGGTCAGCGAGGTGGCTGGAGGCTTGCCTCAGCTGAGGGTGGAGCCTGCCGGGGGCACGTAACCCTGGGGCAGACGACGGGTGGAGCGGTCGCCCAGCTTCTGGAAGAGACCGAATTCAACCTGTTCACCGAGATCGGGATCGATGCCGGCGAACACATCGCGGTAGAGGGTGCGGGCACCGTGCCAGATGTGGCCGAAGAAGAAGAGCAGGGCGAAGGTGGCGTGGCCGAAGGTGAACCAGCCCCGGGGTGAACTGCGGAAGGTGCCATCGGAGTGGTACTTCTCGCGATCGAATTCGAACGCTTCACCCAGCTGGGCCTTGCGGGCCAGTCGCTTGACGTCGGCGGGATCAGTGAAGGTCTGGCCGTTGAGGGCGCCGCCGTAGACGGTGGCCTTCACACCCTGCTGTTCGAAGGAGTACTTGGCTTCAGCACGGCGGAAGGGGATGTCGGCCCGCACCACACCGGTCTCGTCCTGGAGAACCACAGGGAAGTTCTCAAAGAAGTTGGGGAGGCGTCGCACTTCCAGTTCGCGACCTTCCTTATCGGTGAAGCTGATGTGGCCGAGCCAGCCAGTGGGAAGGCCATCGCCATTCACCATCGGGCCAACCCTGAACAGGCCACCCTTGGCCGGGCTGTTGCCCACGTAGTCGTAGAAGGCAAGCTTCTCGGGGATCGAAGCCCAGGCCTGATCGCGGGTGGCGCCGTTGTCGATCGCCGTCTGCACGCGCCGGTTGATCTCGGTTTTGAAGTAGCTCTGGTCCCACTGATAGCGGGTGGGGCCGAACAGTTCGATCGGGGTGGCGGCTGCTCCGTACCACATGGTGCCCGCCACCACGAAGGCGGCAAAGAACACCGCGGCAATGGCGCTGGCCAGCACGGTTTCGATGTTGCCCATGCGCAGGGCCTTGTAAAGGCGCTCGGGCGGACGGGTGGTGATGTGGAAGATGCCGGCAATGATCCCCACGATCCCCGCAGCGATGTGGTGGGCCACGATGCCGCCGGGGTTGAAGGGATTGAAGCCTTCAGGACCCCAGGCAGGCTGCACCTTTTCGAGATGGCCGCTGATGCCGTAGGGATCGGAGACCCACATCCCCGGGCCGAAGACACCGGTGAGGTGGAAAGCTCCGAAGCTGAAGCACCCCAGGCCGGCAAGCAGCAGGTGGATGCCAAAAATCTTGGGGAGGTCGAGGGCCGGTTCGCCGGTGCGGGGGTCCTGCCAGATCTCCAGATCCCAGTAGGTCCAGTGCCAGATGGCAGCCAGGAAGAGAAGGCCGCTGAAGATGATGTGGGCCGCCGCCACGCCCTCGAAGCTCCAGAAGCCGGGGTCCACGCCGGTTTCGCCGGTGATGCTCCAGCCGCTCCAGCTGCCGGTCACGCCCAGGCGGGCCATGAAGGGCATCACGAACATGCCCTGCCGCCACATCGGGTTGAGGACGGGATCGGACGGGTCGAAGATGGCGAGCTCATAGAGCGCCATGGAGCCGGCCCAGCCGGCTACCAGAGCGGTATGCATGAGGTGCACGGCGAGCAAGCGGCCCGGGTCGTTGATGACGACCGTGTG
>Ga0114973_10002497_pt1 | contig 13305 bp, 12 predicted proteins | sample M_140807_MF_Meta_FD_87025 | JGI IMG/M metagenome (GOLD analysis project Ga0114973, IMG submission 87025) | Freshwater microbial communities from Lake Montjoie, Canada to study carbon cycling - M_140807_MF_MetaG | ecosystem: Environmental > Aquatic > Freshwater > Lake | place: Lake Montjoie... | reverse complement strand
TTTTCTTGATTCTTTACGAACAGTATAATCTGTATTAAGTACTTTTAATGTATCATTAACATAAACAGAAATATCACCAACATCAACTGATTGTGCCAAATAAAATACTGTATTTGAACCATTAGCTACATATGTACTACGAATATCTGTTTCTAACTTTAGAATGTTATCGATAGTCCATTGACCATCAGAAGTTTTTAAAACATTGTTCTTAGGTAAAAGAACTTCAACTTCATCACCAAAAAGTAATCGGAATAATAACTTAAATGATTTTTCATTACCTCTTGCAAGATAAAGAGGCAAAACATTTTTAATTAAAGTTTCTTTACTTACTTGAACATCTCTAGGAATAAGAGATGCGTACATATTGAAGAAACTTTCCTCAAACGTAGTAATAGATGCATCAACATCGGAAAGATATCTTAAATCTTTAGATTGTTTTAATACATCATTCTTTTGAGTACCCTGAGCTTGTTCTAAAAACTCATAGTAAGCTTCTAAAAATGAAATGAATAAAGGGTATTCTTCCCGAACATATTCAGGAACTTGTTTGTTAACAAGTAGCGATGTTTTATAATCAGACATTAAATTTTAATCAAGTCTACTGTTATTGCTGTTGGATCTGTTTCATCGATTGTAATAATTGTATTTCGTACAGTTTCGATAATACCTTTTTCAGATTCAATTGAAAGTCTTATATACCCATCAATTGAATTAACTGACAATATTTTAATATCATATATTTGAATGGTGCCTCTGTCATAGTCAATAAAACCAACGTCAGAATCTACAACTTGTCTTTCTGCATTAGAGTCATAATAAATTGTTCGCAATGAACCTATTCTACCATCAATTACAGCAACAGCAGTAGCGCCATAACCACTTCCACCAGAAATTGTTACAATAGCTCTAGTATAATCTGTTCCTCTTTTTGTAATATTGATGGATTGAATTCTTCCATTCAAAAGAATAGCTTCTGCTTCGGCACCAGATCCGTCACCACTAATTGTAATTGTTGGTGCCGTAACATAACCACTACCAGCATCATTAACTTCAATTGAACTAATGCCAGAAGATGATTGTGGAATTTCGTCAAGAACTACTGTTCGCACAACACCATCAACGTCATAAACAGCAAATGATGTGGATGACAATTTGTTTGTTATTGTTCCACGGCGTAAGGGTGCATTGAATTCAATATTATAATTTTTATTTTCATTAATTAGAGGCAAAAATCTTTTTTGCAATCTAACTGTAGTCTCAGAACCTACAATTGCATTTAAATTTGAACCATCAATGCTATCTTGTAATTTTGACAAAACAAATCTTGCACTAAACTTATTCAAGTTAACATCTCTATATGTTGTGATAGAATTTCTAATGTTTACTTTTATTGCATCCAAACTTAATGGCGTTTTTCTTGGATCATATTTGACATAACTATTTACCAACAGATATAAAAAATTTGGATCAACAAGTTGTGTTTGCACAGCAACAATTGATTTTGGTTTTACAATATCATCAATAATTCTTTTCTTTTCCGTTTCTGAAATAAAGAAACCGGATTTGGGTTTGATAGAAACAAAAACTTTACCATAAACAGGAGGAACTTGATCTTCACCACCCCAAACAGAAATAGAATCTAAGGCTGGGTAATTTTTCTGAATATATGTTTCGTAATCTTTAAATGTAACTAATCTATTTTGTGTTGCAAATTGTGAAGCTGAACTTTGTTTGATTTCATCAACACCTTCCCTATCAGAACCACCAGCAGCTGGATCAATAACATTAACAGTAAAGTTACTTAAACCATTTAATGTAGCAGTTGGAATAATAACATCAACACCATTAGCTAGAGAACCATTTGTTACAAGATACGTCATCGTAACAATAGAACCATCATCTATCTTTTTACCAATAGTATTATCACCAAAATAAATTTGAAACTTACCACTTCTATGTTCTTGTAAAAAATAAACTTCTGATTCAGCAGTAACGTCTAAGATATCTGTTACTTTATTGTATACTGTAGTTTGTGTATTTGCCGATGATGGCTTAACAGATATTTTAATTGTATTTGTATCAACATTGGCATCAGGAATCACAAATGTTTGTTTTGGATTTGAAGAATTATCTTGTGTATATTGATACGTTACCAATTGTCCTTCATAGAAATTAATGTCTTCAAAGAAATAATTACTTCCACTTTTTGTCACAGTAACATCATCTAATAAAACAAAATTGTAATTTGAATTATCAATTTGATTTGAGGAAAAAGAAAATCCTCTTGGCATCGTAATGCTGTCTGATACGGTTGAACCACTATCGAGTACAACATTACAAGTAATTCTAGGTGATGTTATAGAGTATGGTGTATAACCCAATGTCTTTGCATGTGATACAACTGAATCTCTTAAAATAGCAGAATCTAAAAATGATTCATTAGCTACCATGTTCAAATAGTATGCGTTGTAATGCGTGTTGTACGCCAATATGTCTAATAGTACACTAAAACCAGACCCTTCAAAATCGTAGTCTGAAAATTGTGATTGTTGCTTTAAAAAAGACTTTAGATTTTGTTTGATTGAATCAAAGTCTAATTCAGCAATTTCTAAACGGTTTGTTGCCATTATCTTGCCCGTTCAAGGAAAAATTTAATTGTTACTGGATCTGTTCTGTTAACTATGTAGAATTCAAGATTTATACTATAACCATTTTTGTCGAAATCTGGTATTAGTTGTATTTTTGAAATTGAAACCCGTGGTTCAAAGTTGCCAACAACTGTTTCTATTTCTCTTTCCAGAGTTGCAGAAGTTACATTGTCCATAGGCTCAAATAACAATCGTCTGAGATTGCTGCCAATGTCTGGCCTGAATGGTTTCTCATAATGGCCTAACAACATCAGATTTTTTATAGAGTTTATAACAGCATATTCACCAATATGCTTATTGATATCTTTTTTAATAGGATGCACTTTAAACGATAAGTCTAAGTCCCTATATTCTCTCGAAATATTTGAATTTGTTATTGCCATATTCTATTTATAAGTTGTTTTTGAGTTTATCTGTGCCAACAAGCTTATCTATTAGATGTAAAGAAACTTTAGACAATGAGTTGAATTTTGAAATTTGATTAAATTTATTCATTGTAGAAATAGAATTTCTGAAGAAATTTATGTCGTGATTGTATCTATTGTTGATTAAATTGTAACATTCTGTAATATCATTTGTAATTGTAGTAATCAAACCAGCTGACAAATTCGTAGAGTATGTTGTTACTGGATTTTCACCACCAGTAGTTTCTACAATAATACTGGTTGCAACTCTTTTAGCACCATCATTGATTTTAATCACTAAAACACCCAATTCATCACCAATAAACAAGCTTGTGAAAGCGCCTAACGCAGCTGAAGCATCTTCAACACCATCGTATCGATTTGTCAGTTGCATCATATATTCACCAATTGCCATACCACTATTGAAGTCTGGAAAAGCAGAACTTGTAGAAGCAGTCACACCAGAAATGTTATTCGTGTGTGGTATAAAAAACTCAATAATTCCTTTAGTGTGTGTAGTGACGATTGGTGGATTTTCAGCATCTCCAGTTGTTGTATCAAAACCAGCTAAACCACCAGCTGCAGTTGTTATAGCGGATAGTGCGGCAACTGGTTTTGAAGCAGTATACATTGTGTTAGCTGCATTTCTAATTTCTTGTGAAATTTCTAACATTGGATTTTTAAAATATCCATTAATGTCGTCATTAGCAACAGCATCAAATTGCCATTTTTTGTATGGTGAAGGAGTTTTGATTAGACTCTTATTCAAATTACCATATGGGTCCAAAGCTTCGTTGAACTTTTCGTTACTAAAATTTAATCCTAAATTATCTATAAGTCTTGTCATAATTATCTCACAATGCTAATGTTGTAAATGAACCGGTAACAATTGCGTGGCCACAAGTTTCAATATCACCCATGTGAACTACTGGACACCCATTAAAAAATACTGTTGTTGGTGCTGGTAAAACAAAACCAGGAAAAATAAATGGTCCGTGTGGATGTGGAGTTGACATTGAACCAGTTATTAAAGCTGGTCTACCATTTGCAATAATATTTGGATGAGGAAATCCATGAACTCCACCACCCCAATTAACATCACCCAAGCAAGCTATTGGTCTCATACTCCTCCTCCTATATTTTCTGTTAATTCACCAGAATCTTGAATTGCTCTGTTTGTTAATGGGGCAACTTTTGCTTGATTTTCTGCATAGTAGTCTCTCCAAGAAGTTTGTATTCCATCTGCAATTGCTGCTTTAACATCATCTAAACTGCCACCATTGAGTCTAACCTCAAGAGCTGAACCAGCAACTTTATCTATAACATCATCTTTGTTTTGAAACACCCATTCATCAGCAACTTTGTTTGCATTTTTACCTAAATTATCAGTTAATGAATTTGCATTCTCTTTAATTAAATCGACATAACCATCATATGTAGTCGATAAATTATCTTTTATTGTTTGAACAATTTCTGTATTCTTTATGCTACCACTTATTCTTCCAGAAACATCATCTGTTGTTGTTTTTATTAATCCAGTAACAGTAGCTGCAGCTTGTGATGGTATATTTTGTGCTCGTTGTACCAATTCAGTACCGGTTGAAACAATACTTTGCGCGGCCGCCAGTTTTTCTTTTAGTGAACTTGTATCACTGGATAACACACCAAAATTACCTTCTAAGCTAGTTAGATTTTCTTTAAGTGGACCAGTTATACTATCTACAGATCCTTGTAGTTTGTCTGAAATGTTATCTGAAATACTACCAAGTTGTTCTTTAACATTATCAATCATGCTTCCAGCGGCTGCAGTTGCATTGTCAACAATGTTACCAACCAAGTCTTGATTTGCAGCTATTGCGGCATCAAGGTCTCCAAATTCATCAAAGTTTACATCAAAATTGTCTAAATTATTTGATATTGTATCCAAACTTGAACTTACTGCATCAGACACGTTTGTTGCAACATCACTTAATTGGTCAGTTAAAGCACCTGGATCTATGTCTATACCACCAAAATCGGCAGTAATATCATCTAATCCGCCAAACAAATCATCACTAAACTCAATATCAACCGCATCTGTAGCTGCATCTGCAAAATCTATATCGGCACCAACATCACCACCAATTGGAACACCAATCAAATTAATCATGGCACCATTAATGTTTGTAATACCACCACTCATATTTAATACACCTGTCCCACTTACTGACGTTATTGCTTTGCCACTAATTGTTGTCATTAATCCACTAACTTTAGTTTGAGATAACATACCACCTAAAGAACTGGAAACCTGGCCAGTTAATGAAGCTGATGTTCCTTTAGCTGAGAATGTTTGACTAGCATTTAAACTAATACTTGAAGCACTAACACTAAACGAGTCAGCTGCTTTAAATGAAATGTTCTTATTGGATTCAAAACTAATATTGCCATCGACAATAACTTTCATATTGCCTTTAACATACAAACTATAATTACCACCAATAGTGTCGTTCTTGTTTTTTACAATTTTAAATGCACCAGAACCGTCTGCCTGCAATTCAATATAACTGCCTTCTCTGTGATATAACTGCACTCTTTCTTTTTTAGGAGTATCATCAAATTCCATCACATGACCAGATTCGGATTCATATACGTTATTGTATGGATACTTTGTAGCGTAAGTTGTATCTAATTCAAACGGTCCAACTTTATTTTTCTTTTTAGTTTCAACAATCGTTTTGTTAATACTGTCAGTATCATTTCTTGCAAGTCTTGATGTTGTCGGTTCATCCAAAACTCTAGGATAGTTTGTTGCAGTTTCTCCTGGTTTAACAGGCGCATTCTTTAATTGTGTTTCACTTCTTGGATCATTAAAACCTTGTTGCGGATTAGCTGCAGTCAAAGGAATGCCAGGTAAAACACCCATCATAACTGGTTCTTGTGCGTTATCACCATCAATAAAAAATCCAATTACCATATCACCTTCTTTAGGAGCATATGGATTAGTATTGTTTAAAGGCGTCATTTGTTGAGCCCATGGTAAACTCTTAGTTGGTAATTCACTCTTATTTGGTGAATGCCAACCAACAATTCTAACCCTACATCTTCCTAATTTTAAAGGATCTTGTCTATCTTCAACAATACCCATCCACCAAATAAAACCATTTAGGCCTGCAAAATCTTTACTCATTTAAAAATATTCCCCATAATCTATTGATGATTCTTTAAATTCTGAACTGGTTGATGGTGTGTATGGTTTATCACTTGAGTCTCTTGCGACTTCAACGATGGTTTCATGTTTATCATATTTTATAATATGTCTTGTACCAATAATAATATATTTACCATACAATGTTCTATCATAGTTATCTCCACCAGAACAATATCCACCACTATCATAAACAGCTCGAGTTGGTATTTTTAGAAACAAACTAAAACCAGAACTTACTGCAAAATTTCCAGGTAAAACTATACGAACTCTTTGTTGTAATAAATTCGTTAAAATAGCTTTCCTTTGAAAGACAAAATTGTGTGTGTCTTCTAAAGTATTAATTGATTGCGGATCATTCTTCTTTATATATTCACTATATTTTTGACCCTCACTAAAGTTATATACAGTCTTTCTAGACCCATAAGCTTCATATGACAATTGATTGTTTCTATTTAAAACACCACCTGGCAAATTTGGTGTATCATTACCATGTTTAATTTTGTCTTGTATATCTGAGAATGAAAAGTTTTTACTTTCTACTTTTCTGCAAATAGGATCAAAACCAATAAATTGACCAGCAGAAACACCAGATTGTGTAGAATCAATCAAATCATATTGTGAAATAATCCTAACATCTCTTGCACCTGTTAACTCATCAGCAATAGAATCAGATATATTTTTAGGATCAAAATTCACAGAAAAGATTTCATCAGCTTCTGCTAAAGTTGAAATTGAACAAAAGTTAAATCCGTTTTTATTTTGAAAAAATAAGAAATCTGGAACATATTTTTCATTTGTTGCTCTTTTTGACATCCATTCAATAGCTTCTAAAGGTGCTAAATTTGGAACAACAAATTCTTTTATGCCGTATGAGTAATTATAAAAAGCACTTGAGAATGCATTATATGGAACTTTCAATTTGTCTTGCAATATCTTAACTGCAATTTCTGTATATGTTCCGGTATAATGTTGATTTAATGTTTGTTGTGAAGATAAAATATATTCATCAGATACAAAATGCAAAATATACATCTCACTGGTTTGATTAATATTTTTTCTTTCTGATTGTTTAAAGATTCTGAAAGATTTTTTAAACCTCAACTCATCAGCATCTTTACCAATATCCATTTGTATAAATTCACTGCCATCAAAGAACAACTTACTTGATAAACCAATAGCATCAGTAATTAAAATATTACCAGAAATGCAAGGCTGTAGAACAGAATCAAATATGTTCAGTTCTTGAAATAAACCTTTAATGTCTAGTTTACCACCTTTGGTTACTATCGTGAGCTCGTTTAACGCAAACTCAGTTGTTTGTGCAATACTGAATGCCATATTTAATTAGTGCTTGTTCCAGAAGACAATCGTTTTATTTCTTGATCTAAAGGATATACGAATTCCGGTTTTAATAATTTGATAGTTCTTTTACTGTCGTTAGTATCAATTTCAAAATCATAGTAACTTCTTGTTTCTTTTGTCAATACAATATTAAGATTATTACCGTCAGATAAATTTAATGTTGTTGTATATGTTGACGTATTGGCATATGTGTTAGCATCTGTTTCTGTTTTGTCAATTGTAATACTACCACTTGAGAGTGTTCTTGTTTGAATTATAAAATAATTTTTTGTATTATTTTTAGACCAATGAACTCCAGTTTGTCCTACTGTTGCGTTAGCTGAATATTTAGATTCAATGAATTTAATCATTGTTCCTTGATCCATTGGCCATTCCCATTGTGGATCAATAATATCATTTATCAATAAAACAGCCCAATGTTTTTCGGGTGAGTCATAAAATTTTGATGCTATAATTTCTGGAGTATCACTATCTTTTATATCGTACTCATAGTAAGTAACAGAATTCTCTTTGAATGAATTTTCAAATTTAAATCTAGTTAAAATATTTGTTATAGTATCTAAACTCTTTGAGTCTAGTTTAGAGTAATATAGTGTTTTTGGGAAATATCTAAAAAATCGTGCCATCTTACATTCCTATTAAACTACTTCTATTGGATCTAATATAAGAATCTTTAGTTTGAATTTCCGTTTCTTCAAATTCTAAAGATAGTCTTATACCAACTGGCATACCTGTACTTCCTAATTGTGGTCGCAATTGTGATGGAGTCTCATATGCAGCCCATTGACCAACAGCGGCGTAATCAATATCAATCATTTTTAATACACAAGTAGTGATTGGTGGTATGTTTGGATTTACATACCCATTATAATAAAATTTAATATCAAATTCAGATGGTGGTATCAAAAAGAATCCACCGGAACCAGATTTAATTTCTGGTGCTTGATGAAATCTTAATCTTTCTAAAATTAATTGTACCTCAGTAGCTTCACTTTCATCTCTAGGATAAAACATAAAGTCAAATCTAAAACTTCTAAATTGAGGTGCACTATAAATCATTTCCATCATTGGGTTCATAGCAAGACCTGTACCGGCTGCAAATAAAACTTTACCCAAATCACCTGAACTTTTAGCTAAAGCAGCTGCTGCAAATGGTGCAAGATTTTTTACACCTTGAGCTCCTTGAGCATTAGGATTATCACTACTTTTATAAGCATCAATAGCAGCTGCGCCAGCAGCTAAACCACCAGCTATACTCATTACATCACCGCCTGTTTTTGGCGTATCGTAACTTTGGTTATATGTGAATGTCAAAGTATCTGGCATGTAAAGTGCTATTGTATCAGTTGTTCTTCGAATTGTTCTTGTAAAAGAACTGTCTGATATTCCAGCAAAAGCAGATTTAACTGATTGTGATGCACCATTCAATGCACCACTTAGAAATTGTGAGAATGCATTACTGCCTGAATTACCTCCACCAAAAACATTACTAATACCAGCTTTAACACCACCAGATATAAAATTATCAACTGTTTTAGACAATCCAGTTTGTTCAATCTTGTTTAAAAGATCAGAAGCTACACCAACAATTGTACTAATGTTTCCACCAAGATTTGTTGATCCTTTTGTTGTAGCTAAACTGTTTCTATTTTGAAGCACTGTTGGTAAAACACCAGCTACAGTTTCACCTTTAAATTGTGTTTCTCTTTGTTCATTAATATGGATAACCATATAATGACCTTTGTCATAATTACCTAAATCTGATGGATATCTGAATGTGTTAGATTCGTATTTTGACGAGTCTAATTTTTCAAGTGGACCAGACAATCCTTTGCGAATGCCTCTATTTGTATTAAAAGATATGTCTGTTAATGAAAAAAATGCCATTTTTTGTCCTATAGTTAACTAGATATATTTATGTCATATCGAGGAACATTTACCCCTAAAAACACTTCAAAGTACAAAGGGAACGCAAGTAATATTATTTACCGTTCTTCTTGGGAGTTGAGAGTGATGAAATATTTGGATGAAAATCCAAACGTAATTTGGTGGGCGTCTGAAGAATTGCCAATACCTTATGTGTCACCTGTTGATAAGAAAGCTCATCGTTACTTTCCAGACTTCATTGTGCATTTGAAACTGAAGGGTGGCAAGACCACTACCTATATATTAGAGGTCAAGCCAGAAGCACAAACTAAGAAACCCACGCAAAAAAGACGAACAAAAAACTACATTAATGAGTCAATAACATATGCTATCAATCAAGAAAAGTGGCGAGCAGCTGATCTTTTCTGTAAAGAACACGGTTGGGAATTCAAATTGATAACGGAAAAAGAACTTGGTATTTGACATAAATATACGATGGCATATCTTTTAGACAGAATAAATCAGTCCTTACAAAAAGAAGGACTCACACCTCGAACTAATAAATCGAGGTCTTGGCTTCGTGCAAAAATTTCAGAATTAAATCCATCAAAACAAAACTTGATGGCTGATCGTCAAAGACAAAGAAGTAGTACTATTATTGGTAATATGTACTTTTATTTCTATGACCCAAAAACAAAGAATTCGTTGCCATACTACGATAGGTTTCCTTTGGTACTCCCAATAGAACAATACTCAGACGGTTTTCTAGGATTGAATTTACATTACATTCATCCAAAGCAACGAATACTTTTGTTAGATAAGTTAAGTCAATATGCGACAGATAGTCGTTATGATAAGAACACAAGATTGAAATTGAGTTATGCAGCTTTATCTTCTGCATCAAAGGCGTTTGAAGCACAGCCATGTATTAAAAGATATCTATACTCACATGTGCAATCTAGATTCTTGCAAATCTCTGCTGATGAGTGGGATATAGCGTGTTTATTGCCAATGGAAAGTTTTGTTGGTGCGAGTACAAGTAAAGTATATGCCGATTCAAGGAAAAAATTCTAATGTCATTTTCACCGCAGTTATTTCTTTCCAATGTTAAAGCAAAAGATGGCTTAGCAAAACCATCTCGCTTTGAAGTCATACTTCCAATTCCAACATATGTAAATTCTTTTATCGAACAAAGCATTTATGAAAAAATATTAAATGCACCGAATGCATTTTTCACAGACATAACATCTGGCATTAAAAATTTGTTTGGTGTTTCCGGTGATAAAGAAGATGAACAATCACAATCATCTAATGCATCAATTTCAAGATATTTGGCACTTCAATGTGAAACAGCTGAATTACCAGGAAGAACAATACAAGCTCAAGATGTGAAAATATATGGTCCAACTTTTAAAGTGCCATTCCAAACACAGTTTGAGCCAACAACTTTAACTTTTATATGCACAAACGAATTCTATGAAAGAAAGTTGTTTGATAATTGGTTAAACTGCATTATGCCTTTAGATACAAACAATCTTAGATATTCAAAAGGTACAGAGACTAGATATTTAACAAATATTAAGATTGTTCAATATGATGATTTTATTAAACAGATATATGCAGTAGAGTTAATGGATGCTTTCCCAATTGGAGTTGCTACACAACCATTAAGTTGGGGTGAAGATGGATTCCATAGAGTGTCCATACAGTTCGCATACCAAAAAACTAGAGTACTGTATAAGGGTGAATATGATATAGCAGCAGCTGCAACCGCATTGTTTGGAGTAGCTGGTGCTAAATTATTTGATAAAGCTGGAACTTCAGTTTCCAACGCTATCGGAAGAATTATTTTTTAACTAAGTGAGGATATAACATGGCTTTACCAAAAATTGATGTGCCAACGTATGAAACAAAATTAATTTCAAGCGGCAAAATTGTAAAATACAGACCCTTTCTTGTAAAAGAACAAAAACTATTTCTAATGGCATCTCAGTCTACAGATGAGAAAGAAACAGTTGATGTAATTAAGCAAGTATTGAATAATTGTATTTTATCGGATGTTGATGTTGATGAATTACCAACATTTGATTTAGAACATCTATTCATGCAACTCAGAGCCAGATCCGTTGGTGAAGTTGTTAATCTAAGATATAATTGTAATAACATTGTGACGAATGATAAAGGTGAAGAAAAGACTTGTGGATCATTAGTTAAGTTTGATTTAAATATTTTAGATATCAAACCTACAATTGATGAAAATCATTCAAGTAAAATTGAGATTAGTGATAAATTGGGTATTATGATGAAGTATCCAAATCTTAAATTAATTGATGGTATTTCAAATTTAAAAGATGAAGACATTGATACAGTATTGAATATTATTGTTAGTTGTATTGATTACATCTATGATGAAAATCAAATGTATTACGCAAAAGATTCTACAAAAGAAGAATTGACAGAGTTTGTTGAAAGCATGGAACAAAATGATTTAGAAAAAATTCAATCATTCTTTACTACCATGCCCAAAATTAAAAAAGAGTTAGATTTTAAATGTAAGAAATGTGGATATGAAGAACAGATTACCGTGCAAGGTATTCAAAATTTTTTCGTATAATTTTTGATTATGAAACATTAGGTAATTACTATCAGACTAACTTTGCGTTAATGCAACATCACAAATATAGTTTGACTGAATTGGATAACATGTTACCTTGGGAAAGACAAGTCTATATTGATATGTTGGTAAGATATTTGGAAGAAGAAAACGAAAGATTAAAAGCTTCACAGAAGGCAAGAAAATAAATGGCAGATAAACAATCAAGACTAGCAGAGATATACAAAGCCGAGAAAGCAAAAGGTGGTGGTGTATTATCTACTCTTGGAAAAAGAGCTAAAGAAAAGTTTGATCCAAGACAAATGTTTAATCAAAAAGGTTTTGCAGCTGCTGTATTACCATCAGTATTTAAAGCATATGATGCAACTGATAAACAAGGTAAATTAAAACAATTATCTGAAGAAAACAAACAAGCTTCTGTTTCTTCTGCCGCTTTAGAAAGTGGTCTTGGCACACTCATTTCAGAAACTAGAGAATTAACAATACATTCTAAGTTAGCTGCAAAAAATTCAATCGTTCTGCCTTCAATGGCAAGAGATATGAATGTGATGAGACAAAATGTTGGTAAGTTAGTTAAACTGCAAGGTGGAACTGCAACAACAAAAGCAGATATGTTCTTCAAAAGAGCTGGTGATAGAGAAGCTGCTTATGAATCTAAATTCAATAAAGAGAAACCTAAAACACCAACACAAGAAACTGGAAAAGATACTGATAAAAAGAAAAGTATTTTTTCTACAATAGTCGATGGATTGTCATCTATATTTTCATTAAAAGGTGCTTTAATAGCTGGAATATTAGCTGCAATAACTTTAGGTATTAAAGAATATTTTAGTAACGATGAGTTCAAAGGTAAAGTAGATGCATTAGTTGGAGATATGTTTTCAACAATCAAAGGTTTCTTAATTGAACATTGGAAAGAAGTAGCAGTTGGTCTTGCGTTATTATTTCCAAAAGAAACGATGTCTTTGATTTCTTCAGGCGTATCTATACTTTCAAGTACTGTAGGATTATTAACAACAGCTGTTGAAGGTATAATTAAAATTTTAGGATCTGAAGTAGTAAAAGATAGTTTAGCTTTTGCACTAAGAGGTGCAGTAAGTATTTTAGCAAGTCCAGTTGGTTTAATTGCCATGCTTGGTTTAGCTGCTATCGCTGCTAAAAAATTCTATGATACTGGATATGAAGATTATAAAGTTTTAGCTGATAAGAAAAGAAATG
>Ga0114973_10002493_pt1 | contig 13309 bp, 13 predicted proteins | sample M_140807_MF_Meta_FD_87025 | JGI IMG/M metagenome (GOLD analysis project Ga0114973, IMG submission 87025) | Freshwater microbial communities from Lake Montjoie, Canada to study carbon cycling - M_140807_MF_MetaG | ecosystem: Environmental > Aquatic > Freshwater > Lake | place: Lake Montjoie... | reverse complement strand
ATGAGGATAATGATGATTTAAATGAGGATAATGATGATTTAAATGAGGATAATGATGATTTAAATGAGGATAATGATGATTTAAATGAGGATAATGATACTTCAACTTATGAAGTTTGTGAAAATAGTGATGTCTATATTGATGAAATTATAGATTCTAATAATAAAACTGAAGATGAAAATGATGCTGATAATGAAGAAGAATATAATGTTAGTGATGAAGATACAGAATCTGATAATGATAATTATAATGATTTAAAAGAACCTATAATTATTTTGAAAAAAGATGGAAACACTGAAGATAATGATATAAACTCGGATATAATTATAGTTGAAAATATAGAATAGTTAACTATTTAAAAATTAAATATCATACTATTTAGAATGAATAATTATTGTACTAATTGCGGAAAGTCCGGACATAATAATAAAAATTGTACAGAACCTATAACTTCATGTGGAATTATTTGTATTAATATAAAAAATTTACCTATAAAAAGACTTGAAACATTTCTATATAATAAATATATTGATATACAAGATTTTAATTATAAAAATTTAAATTTTTTAAATAAACTTTATAAATACAAAGACGATATTAAATTTTTATTAATCCAAAGAAAGCATAGTTTATCGTATATTGAGTTTATTAGAGGTAGATATAATGATAAAGATATAAATAACTTGACATATTTATTTTCCTTAATGTCTAAAAGTGAAATTGAAAATATAAAAAATAATGAATTTCAAATTCTATGGGATAATTTATGGAAAAAAACAGCACGTAATAAAAACTTTATAAAAGAATTAAATAATTCAAAAATTAAATTTAACTATTGTAAAAAAAATAATTTATTTGATAATTTAAATACTACTTATGAAACCCCAGAGTGGGGTTTTCCAAAAGGTAGAAGAAATAGATTTGAAAAAAATTTAGATTGTGCTATTAGAGAGTTTGAAGAAGAAACTAATTGTAATAATTATGTATTATATAATAGGATAAATTTTATTGAAGAAGTATTTAAAGGAACAAATAATATTGATTATAAACATATATATTATTTAGCAGGTTCTGATTCTGATAATATTGAAAATATTAATGATATTTATGAAATTGGTAATATTGGATGGTATACATATGATGAAACAATACGATTATTAAGAAAGTATGATATAACTAAAATAGATATAGTCAATCAAATATATTTTTTTATAATAACTGTACTTGAAAAAACATCATTGTTATCTCCAAAGAAATCTCAAATTTCTGAATTTATATAAAAGAAAAAATTGATTTATTTAAACAAAGAATAATATTAATATTATATGGAAATTTCGTATGATATAATTATTAAATATTTATCAAAAAATAATAATGAAAAAATAAATTTTTCAAATAAGAAACATATTATTACTTATTGTGATAAGTTTCCTAACAAATTTTCTAATTTACTACAAAATAAATTTTATAAATATGGTGTAACAATCTTTAATAAAACTAATGTAAATATATCATTTTATACATCATTATTAACTTTACTTAATAATAAATTTTTAACATTTACATTCGATGAAGAACTAGAATATTTAAAAAAATTTAAACTTCATCTTAAAGAAAATATTGATTCATATGTATTTTCAAATTACTTTGAAAACTGGTTATCATCCAATAAAATAGATAAAAAAGATATTATAGATAATATAACTTATTGTATTCAATTATTATCAGAAATACTTGATATTAATATACTAATATTTGATTTTAAAAATAAGAATATTAGAATTACATATTCAGATGAAACATGTAATCCATGGAAACCAATTATTATGCTTTCAAATTATGATGAATTATGGGAACCTATAATGTTTGACTCAAAAAGAACATTTTCTTATAATGATATTAATATAAAAAAAATATTAAATGATGAAGAAATTGAATATTATGAAAGCGATTCAATAAATAAAAAATATATATTAAATGAAAATATAAAAACATTAATTGATGATATTCAAATAAAATTAACACAACCGTCTAAATTATTTGATTCAACTGAAACATTTATTAAAATAGAAACTAAAAATAACGATGAAGTTAATACATTGAATAAAAAAAATAAAAACGAACTTATTGATATATGTAAATTTAAAAATATTAAAGTAGCAACAAAAATGTTAAAAAAAGAAATAATAGAATTAATTTTGAATAATTAATTATAAAATTTCTAATAAATACTATTATGGGTTTAGGACCAGATGTTTGGGGACCACATGGATGGAAATTTATTCATTTTGTTTCTTTAGGATATCCAAGAAAACCAACCGATGATGATAAAAATAATTATAAAAATTTCTTTTATATGATACCTAATATACTACCTTGTTCTATTTGTAGTAATCATTTTAAAGAAAATTTAATTAAACATCCATTAACAGATGATATCATGAATGATCGAATTAAACTATTAAATTGGAGTATTGATATGCATAATGAAGTAAATATTATTAATAATAAACCAATTGTTGATTATGAACAAGGATTAAATCTTGTTATTAATAATTTTAATATATCGTCCGTAGAAGAAAATATTAGAAAAGAAGGAAATGTTACTAATAATATAAAAGAACATTTTTCAAATAGTAATGTTAATAATAGTAAAAAAATATATGAACAAAAAGATTATACTAATTATATATTGTTATTTATTGTCATTGTATTAGTTATACTTTATTTATACTATAATGCAAAAAAACAACCGCTTCAACCTCAATTAATGTATTATCAATAAAATAATATTTAAAAACTTATTTATTATTATAATAATGGAACATGAAATGAAAACAATTGAACAAAATTTAGAAATACTTAAACTAAGATTAGAACAATTAAGACTTAGTGGTATTGAAGAACCATTTGATTTAGAAATGGATATTATGAATACACTGCCTGAATTTTATGAGAATTTTCCATCAATTGTCAAAAGACTTTGTAGAGAAAAAGATCAAGATAATACTTATTTATACAAAATGATTAGTTTGTTAAAAGATGTTGAAAAAGGAGAAAGAAGTTTAAGTGGCGTAGAATTATCTTTAGGAAATGAATTAGCCGAAAAGTTTGTCTATCCAGTTGTCAATAAATTAAATAATGATAAAGTAATAGATGATAAAATAACAAATGTAACAGATAATAGAATAACAGAAGTAACAGATGATAAGACAAAATTAGGAGATAAATAAATTATCTATCTTATATTTATCTATTAAAAATTTTAATGGAATATTTTCATGTATTATTTTTTTGTAAAGTTCAATAGAATCATTATTTACAAAATCATTAATATTTTCTTTTTCTAATATTTTTTTAAAAACTTCAGATCCTATTTTATAAGATAATGCTTGACCTGGATTACAAATATATCGTATAATTTCATTTTTAATTATTTTTTTATCGAATATTAAATATTCGCTCATTAAAATTACCATATCATCTATAGTTTTACCATAATAATGTAGATTTATATCTATTATGATGCGCATTGTTCTTAGTATTTCATATTGTATCTGACCTATTTTATCCCAGTCTGTTTGTTCTATACCTAAGTTTTCACTAAATAAACCCCATCCTTCAATAAAACCATTTAATATTTTAAAAAAATAAATATAATCTGTTTTTCTAATGGAAGACATTTGTAAATGATGTCCAGGTATTGTTTCATGTAAAATTAAACTCTCTGTTGTAAATTTAAATAATTTCTTCCAATAATATGTATTTAAATAAAAATTATTATTGCTATAATAACCTCCTCCCATTAATTTATTATCAAATATTATTAAATTAATATCATCAAATTTAGACAAATTAAATTTATCATAATAAAATTTTTTATATTTATTTAATTTATTATTATATAATTGTATTACTTCTTTTTTTGATATAAATTTTTGTGATGGATCTTTTTTAATTTTTGTCAATATTTCTAAATAATTATTATTATTTGGACTAATCTTATTAAATATTTGTATTAATTTATTTTTTAAAAAATTTATTTCTTTAAAAGCCCAATTATAAACTTTTTCAATATTAATACTCATTCCTATATTTGATTCAATACAATATTTATAAAATTTTTTATTAATGTTACTGCAACCTATTATATCATGAGTTGAATTTTTATATAATGAAAGAATACTTTTTAAGTAATTTTTAAAAATTATACAATTTTGATCAAATAAATTCCATAAAGTTATATATTTTTTCCACTTTGCATTTTTATTTTTTTCAGATAATTTTGATACATAAAAATAAAATTTTTTATCTAATGGTTTATTAATAATAGTATCATACCATCTTTTAATTATTTCATAATTATAAAATTTAAAATATTTTTTTATTACTATGTCACATTTATTTATTAAAATTTTAGGTATTTCATTTATATAATTTCTATTTTTATAAATAATTTGAAAAATATCTAAATCAATACTATATGTATTTCGTAAAACAAAATATAATGAATTAAATAAGTTATTTAAATAATTAGAACAAATAATATTTTTAATAATATTTTCTTTTTTTGTATAAAAGTTTTTAATATATAAATCATGAATATTATTTGGATCATAATCATTTAATATTTTTATAAATAATAAATATTTCATTTGAATTTTAATATCATCTATTACGCTTATTTTTTTAAAATTATTTTCTAAATCTAATTTTAAAAAAATAACTTTATTTATTGAATTCATTAAATAAAATTAGATAAAAATTTTTCTTTATCAGATAGGTGTTTATTAACTGTATTTTTTAACATTTGTTGAACCGTTTCTTTATTAGTCTGATAAATATTGTTAGATGGAGGGAAAAATAATCCGACCCACCATTTAGTAGCTTCAATCTGTTTATTTTTACAATCATGAAATCTATCACCAAAATAATTATTATCTTTAATATATTTAACAATTTCATTTATTAAAATTTGTTGTTCATTTACTAATTTAGTATTAATAAATTTAAAATTATTAATAAAGTCATCTGGTAATATATTATCAACGAATATATCATTTAAAAATTTATTGGAATCGATCTTTGATATAATTTCTTCTAACATTTTAATAATTTTATTAATTTTTTTATCATTTGTATCATATTTGTATTTTTTACATATTAAATATTTTTCTGAATCACTTAATCTAGATAATAATGGTTTATTTATATAAACCTCTTCAAATAAACTTGTTAATACGTATATTATTTTTAATGTTATAAATGTAAATGTATCAAAAAATTTAAAAACACAATTACCATTTTTATTCAAAGATGATAAAATTACTAATAATTCACCTAAAAATAATTTATAACTTTCATTTTCTTTATTATTTATTGATGAATAGTAATTTTCTGAATTTGCAATAATTAAATCAGAATATTTCTTTGATTTAATAAATTTTGAAGGAGAATTAAAATTTTCTTTTTTACTAATTTTATTTAAATATTGATTTTTAATTTCTTTATTATATTCAAATTCTTTTTCTTTTGTAATATTTATATTATTAATTTCAAATTTTGAAGAATCTATACCTAATATTTTTTCAGAAAAATATGTAATACAATCAATACAATCAGATGAATCATTTGAAATTGTTGATATTGTTTTAGTATTTTTATCAACTATATTAAAAACAAATAATATTTCCCAAAATTTATAAAAATCATTTCCAAACTCCAAGTCTTTGTTATTTAAATATATTTTTGTTAAATTTGATATATGTTCTGAGTAATCAGGAATTATTGTTTCAAACTCATTAACAACAAAGTAAAAATCATTTTTTGTATCTAATTTTTTTGTTATTCCTAAAGCATCTCTGGTACGATCGATAAAATGATGATAACCTAATTTAAATTGAGGATTTGTTTTGAAAGGAGAAAAAATTGTTAATTCTTCACTTTCTATTATTTTATTTTTTTTATCATCTATTGTCAAGTCAAATATTAGTAATGAATACATTAATATTAATTGGATATTATCTATAAATATGTTTTACAATTTTTTTATTAAATATTTTTAATCAAAAAATTATAGAAATAATAAATTTGCTATATTTTTATAATAAATTTAGAAGGTTCTTGTGATAAGGAAGTTATCAAATTTAACAGCAAGTGCGGCACCAATTAATTGGGCTAAAACATAAGAAATTAGAAGGTTTACTTCCATTTTGTTTTTCATGAACATAGCAAAAGAAACAGCAGGGTTAAAGTGTGCACCAGATGTACTAGCACCAAAATAAATTGCTCCAAGTAAAGCTGCGGCAACACCGATTGCACCAATAGAACTATCGGTTAAAGTACGTAGAATTACTGAAAGGAAGAAAAAAGTTCCTAAAATTTCAACAATAACTTTTACCAAGTCAACCATTATATTAGAAACTAGATTTTTTTTTTAAATTTAAATTATTTTTAAATAAAAATTGAAATTTGTATATAAAAGTATTATATATATTATATTAATGTCAATTAACGTCGAATTAAATACAAAAGAAATTAATATAGAAGTATGTAGAAATGTTTTAAAAATGTTAGAAAGAAGAAGACTAATAAATAATCATCAACTAGTCTTCGATAACATTTTTAATGATATTAATAACAAAGCATCACTTGAGTTTAGTTTGAATAATGGTAATAAATGTAGTATATATATTATTAATGCTAAAGTTAGTTCAATTATTCAAGGTACACCTGTTGATGATTTTTTATCTAATAATATTGATATTCATAAAATTATTGTTATAAAAGAATGTTCAAAAAAAGCAGTAAAACAAATCACTACCGATTATAAAAATGCTGAATTTTTCTTTGAACATGAAATGTTAGAAGATATACCAAGTAAAAGTTTTATTCCAGAACATCAATTATTATCAACTGACGAGTTAAATGAATTACTATCTAAATTTAGTCAAAATGAATTATCAACAATTTATAATACCGATATGATGTCAAGATATTATAATGCAAAAGTTGGAGATGTATTTAGAATTATTAGACCTACAGTAACATCAGGTAATAGTATTTTTTATAGAAGAGTACATAATGGACCTTGGGATATTTTATTTTCATAATATTTTGTAATTTAATATAATGATTAAAGAATTATCAAAACAAATTTTTATTTTAATTAAAGAAAATAAATTTAAAAATTTAGAAGATTTAATAAATAGAAATGATGATATTGATTTAGATATACATGATGAAAATTATAATTATCTTATACATTATTTAATTAATTTTAATCAAGAAAATCTAATTATACTTTTATTAAAAAAAGATATCAGATTAGATATTTTAGATATTGATGGTAGAAATATACTATATTATCCAATTAAATACAACTATATCAAAATATTAAATATATTACTAGAACATAATAAAAAGAATATTGGTATTCCAATAATTGATATTAAAGATAGTTTAGGTAATACTGCTTTACATTATGCTGTAATTTTAAATAATTTAGATATAGTTAAAATATTAATTAATTTTGGAGCAGACCCATTAATTATTAATAATGAAAATGATAATATTTTACAAATTGGAATTAAATACAATCGTAATGATATATTATCCTATTTAATTGAAAATCAAACTTATATAAATTTTGTATCATCAACAGGAGAATCTTTTTTACAAATTGCAATTTCATTTCAAAATAATTATATAATTAGCCTAATACTAAAAAGAAATTGTTTTATAAATAATCAAGAAAAAGAATATGGTATATCAGCTTTACATCAATCTTTAATACAAAGTAATATCAAATTATCAAAAGAACTTATTAATATTGGCGCAAATATCAATTTACAAGATTTTTATGGAAATACACCATTTATTTATAGTGTTAATGAAAATAATAATAATGAATTAATAGAATTCTTAATATCATTTGATGATTTAAATTATAATATAACTAATATTGATGGAAATACTGCATTACATATAATTTTAAATAAAAAAATAAAACTTGATAAATTATTATTAGAAAAAATAATATTAAAAACCGATTTAACAATACAAAATAATTATGGTGAAAGTTGTTTACATTTATTATTGGAAAAAAATCTATTTATAATTTATTCAAATATTTTGGTTAATAAAGAATTAAATATTTTTATTAAAGATAATGATGGTATAAGTGGATATGAAATTATTGAAAAAATGAATAAAAAATACAAAGATTATATTATAAGTACTATAATAGATTCTTACTATAATTTATTAAAAATAAATAAAAATAGGTTAAAAATTGATTGGGAAATATGGTGTGGTAATAATATAACTGAAAAAATTAAAAATCTAACTAAAACTAAAGAATCTGATGAGAATAAATGTAAATCTAAAATAAAAGAAGTTATATACACTGAAAAAAAATCAATTCCATTAATGAATGATATAAATATTACAATTGATAATGGAATAGTAGTTAAATAATGTAGTTATACTGGATCTACGATAGATATACTTTTTGGATTGTTATTTTTATTTAAAAAGTTTAATAATGAAGGTTTAAATATTTTAATAAATGAAACTTTAATTAAAAATGATTTACTTCTTACTTATTATAAAAGTATTGGGATTGATCTTAACTATAAATTAGATTTTATTAATTTTGAAATAATATGGACTTTTCAAAAAATTTTCTTTCCAATTAATTTTGAAGAAAATATGAAAGTATTGATAAAAAAAAGTAAATTTATTGTAGTGCCAATTGGTATTGAAACAAGTAAGGGATCCCATGCAAATATTTTATTTTTTGACGTTAAAAACAAAATACTTGAAAGATTTGAACCAAATGGTGCAAATGAACCAAAAGATTTAAATTATAATTCAAATATATTAGATCATCTTATTTTAAATAAATTTAAAAAAATAGATAATGATATTATTTATAATGTTCCAAAAAAATATTTACCTATTATTGGATTTCAAATAATTGAAAATTTTAATGAAAATAAATGTAAAAAAATTGGAGATCCTAATGGATTTTGTGGAATATGGTGTATATGGTGGGTTTATCAAAAAATTAAATATTATCAAGTTGATTCTTCGAAATTATCAACAGAATTAATAAAAGAAATTAAATATAGAAATATTAATTTTAAAGAACTTATAAGAAATTTTAGTAAAAATATAACAGATTTAAGAGATTCATATCTAAAAAAATATAATTTAGATATCAATGACTGGATAGTTGGAAATTATACTGATGAAATATTAAATAAATTAGATAAAAGTATTTGTAAAGATTTTTCTTAATATTTATTAACAGTTGCTATTAGAAATTGATAGTTTTTAAATACGTCAATGTTAATTGGAGCAAATATAATACAAAAACATATTAAACAATAAATATGAAATGAATTTCTAATTGAATTAAATAATTTAGTTATTGATGACAAAATAAATTTAACTGGTTATAATACTAAAAATACTTGAAAATGATGATAATATATCAAATTTTTCAATTACTTTATATTTTTCATAATAATTATATAATAAAATTAGTTTGATCTTCTTCATTAGTATTAACATTAATTAATTCATCGTTATTATTTATAAAATAGTCTTTTACTTGATTTTCACTTGCAAAGTCAAGCAATTTACAAATTGTTTTAATTTGTGTATCTCGACTATTAATACGTTTATTTAAAATTTGTACTAATACATAATCACCTATTTTTAATTTTTCATTTGCTTTATTTTTATGTTTAAAATTTTCTAAAATATCCCAAACCGAAGTATCGATATTATCTCTTGGAATGAAATTCATAATAGGACCATTAATGGTAATAACTAAATCTTGATTAATTACTTTTACTTGTGAAATAATAATGGAATTTTCAATAGGTAAACATAGTTTACAATGATATTTTATATTATATAAAACATTCCCTGATAAATTCTCTGGTTTCATAATTCCATCACCATATTCTAATATTTTATAAACTTCATCTACATAACCATTTTTATTACATTTTTTCTCAACTTTCTTTTTTAAATTTGCTTTTAAATGAATTCTAATATCAGAATTCATTTGATATGGTTCTAACAATATTTGAGTATATTGTTCAACATTTTTATATGGAGATATTGGTTTCATTATAAGTATAATAGTATATTTTTAAATATTTTTTTCAATATTTTTAAACTATTGTTAATATAAAAATATTGAATAAACTCTTTAATCTTCATCTCTATCTATTGATCTTCTTTTTCCTGAAAACATGAAAAATATAATTATTAAAAGAATCAGTAATCCTACACCTCCTCCAATATATAACATCATATTATTGGTAGCTGGAGCTGTTGCTGTTGTAGTCACAGTAGTATTTGTTGCTGCAGTATCTGTTTTTACAGCGTCTGGTGTGACAACTGGAGGTGGAGGTGGTGGAGGAGGTTTACCACCATCACAACTTTGACTCATATTTACATTACCTGAATCAGTTGCTGTAATATTTGCTGTACTAATTAGATTAAAACAAATTTTTTCAGCTTTATCTTTTTGAGGTTTCCATGCTGCTGTAGCTGCTAATGTACATTTACCATCATTTGTTTGTGCAAGTGTAGATGGACTAATTTGATTTCCAGCAGCATCTTTAAACAATTGCGAGTGAACTACATAAACACTATTAACACAGTTACAATCAACATATGGATTAAGCATTCCACCATTTGTACCATCTGCATCCCAAATATCTGGTGTTAGACCAGATATTTGGTCTCCTAATGGAGATTTATATAATTTTGTTGGATCTGTTTTTAATGATTTATTTTTATTAGAAGGTTGTGTAGGATCTGAATCATCATTTGATCTATTTCTCAATACATATTGGGCAAAACCTGGTGCATTATTGTCAGGATTTTTTTCATAAAAAAGTCTACAACCCTGAGATCCATTATATTTAGTACTTCTTTGATTAGGATCGCTATCAAAAAATGATGTTTTATTTGCACTTTCGTCCATTTTAAATTTACAATTTTCATCATTTATTACTTGATCTGCTACTTTAATTGGTTTACCATCAGGTCCGTAGAAAGGATTAATATTTACTTTATATTGAAGTATTTTACTAGCACTATTTGGTTTAAGATCACCATTAACTCCGGCTATACCAATACCTACGGTAGCTGTATATGAACAACAAGCTCTTTTCTTTAAACTATCTTTAAATTTATCAGGATAGTTTTTAGAAGCTTCTGGATGTATTGTATAATTATTAAGAGCCCATGTTTGTATAAATTTACCTAATTCAGTATCTGTATTTAAACTTAAATCAGATTTTACAATAGTATTTCCCATTTATAATATTAAGTATAAAATAATTTATATAAAAATTATATCTAATTATTTAATATAAATGGGAGGTAAATCAAGTAAAGAAATTAGTAAAACTGAGATAACTAATGAAATTAATACTCAAATTACAAATTTAACTAAAAATGTTACAAATATATTAAACGAAACTATAACAAATAGCACAATGAATGTAGTTAATAAAAATGCACAAGATATTACAGTATCTACAGGAGGAGGTAATACTTTTGCAGGAGGTAATTTAAATGTTTCTGGGAAAGGCTCTGTATTTAGATTAAATCAACAAGTTAATTTAGAAGTAACAAATAAAGCTGTTGCAAATATGACACAGGATGCGACAGCAATGGCAAATTTAGCATCACAAGTTAATTCAGGTGTTATGAATAAAATTCAAAACGATTCTACTATGCAACAAGCGATGCAAGCAGCAGCAAATTTACAAAAAGCTACAAGTACTGCAGGAGGTATGAATGATATGATTGGAAATGTTACAAAAATGATAGGTGATGTTATGACACCTGGTACAACAATGAATAAAGACACACAAACTAAAATTACAACAAAAATGATGGCATCACTTTCTAATACAACTATAAATGAAAATACTATTAAAGCAATTGTTACTAACAATGTTACAAATAATATTTCACAATTAAATAGTGCAAGTTGTAATATTACCACAAACTTTGATAATAAAGTTACTATAGGTGATATAAATATTGATCAAGGTGGCGTAGGTGAAATATTACAATCAGTTAATGCAAAAGCATTAAATGAATGTATATTAGGCGCAGTGCAAAAAACAGATTTAGGTACTGCAATTACTTCTGGTAGTGCTGTATCTGCAGGTACAGATACTTCAAATAAAAATGCATTATCACAGAGCCAAAAAACTGATACTGCTATATCAGAAAAAACCGAAACACATGATGCATTTGGTCAAATGATATCTTCTTTCAGTCCATTTGCTATGATGGGATCGATGGGACCTATATTTGGTATTGTCTGTTTGATTGTATGTATTATCGCTGTTGTAATGATGGTTTTACCGATGATGAAACCAAGTGAATAAGTTATGTAAATAAATTATTATTTACTATTAATTTTTTATATTATTTTATTTTAAAATAAAATAATATAAAAAATCTATGATATTTTATAATATGACTGATTATATTTTTTTTATAATTCTATTTGTAATTTTATTCATATTATTTACAAATGCAATAAAAACTAAAACTAAAACTAAAACTATAAATACTAATGAAAAATTTGAAAATACAAATTCATCTAACTATCATAAATATATATTGACTGATGGTAATAATATAAAATATCAATTAACAACATTTTCTCAATTAAATTTTGATTTACAAAAAAAAATATTAAATAAAATAATTAATAATGAAATATTAAAAAATGATGCTACCGAAAATTTTCAAAATACTAATTCAACTTCAAATACTCAATTTGATATAAATAATATTTTTAATAATACATATTCATTACCTAATTTAAATATTTTTGGCAACAATACTTCTAGTATGCCCGATTCTACATATAGTATGCCTAATTATGTATCACCAACTACTCCTTCTACATATAGTATGCCTAATTATGTATCACCAACTACTCAATTTGATATAAATAATATTTTTAATAATACATATTCATTACCTAATTTAAATATCTTTGGCAACACCACTTCTAGTATGCCCGATTCTACATATAGTATGCCTAATTATGTACCACCAACTACTCCTTCTACATATAGTATGCCTAATTATGTACCACCAACTACTCCTTCTACATATAGTATACCTGATTATGTACCACCAACTTCTACCTATAGTATGCCTAATTATGTACCACCAACTACTCCTTCTACATATAGTATGCCTAATTATGTACCACCAACTACTCCTTCTACATATAGTATGCCTAATT
>Ga0114973_10002489_pt1 | contig 13320 bp, 10 predicted proteins | sample M_140807_MF_Meta_FD_87025 | JGI IMG/M metagenome (GOLD analysis project Ga0114973, IMG submission 87025) | Freshwater microbial communities from Lake Montjoie, Canada to study carbon cycling - M_140807_MF_MetaG | ecosystem: Environmental > Aquatic > Freshwater > Lake | place: Lake Montjoie... | reverse complement strand
GATCGTGAGCACCACCGCCAGGTTGGTGATCAGGAAGAGAAGAGTGCGCAGGGCCATCGCGGGTTGGGGGGCAGGAAGGCAGGACATCGGGGCGACAACGCTCCGGTGTCTGACTGGGGCGTTGGGAGGGGGATCCGGTCGCCATACCGTCTGCGGAAAAGGTAGCGATGGCAAGCCAATCTGCTGTTTGTTGATTGGAGTCTTCCCGCCTCGCTGGGCGATGGCCTGCTCCTGCGCTCCCGGTTGAGCGCCAACCCATCACGGTCCCATCACCGCGTTCCATTTAGGAACCCGCCGTCCCACCCCAGCCAGCTGGGGCACCGGTCCCAGCCCTGGCGCGCCGGCAGCGGCTGCGACAGCATTCCTCCAGGACACCGCACAACGTCGGCATGATCCGTGAGCACGTGCTGCCCGTCCCGCTGCGCCGGTCCCTCGCCCCCGTTGTGTCGACGCCGCAGGCCGATGGCGCCACCCCGCCTGCACGTCCCCGGCTGGTGGCCCTCACCCCCGGCATACCTCCTGGTGGTTTGGAGGCCGGTGTGATCGCGCGCCTGCTGGAGGGAGATCCGCTGGCCGACCCCCTAGGCGACTCCCTGCTCGACACCCTCGCCACCCTCACCGCTGAAGCCCTGCAAGAGGCGCCGAATGGTGCCGCAGGTTCCACCCCCGCTGAGGTGCGCGGCGTGGCCGCCCGCATCGCCACCGGCCTGGCGGTGGCCTTGCTCGAATCCGACCTGGCCGAGCGCATCACGGCCCGGCTGGCGCAGGAGGCACCCTTCGCCGAGGGCTGGCGCTCCTGCCCGGAGTAGCCCCCAGGCGCCGCTCCTTTCGGTCGATCTCACCCCCCTCGGTCCCGGTGCGCGGATGCCGCTCCGCGCGGTCTCGGTGTGGGTCACTTGCGGCCCCACCCCCCGGCACCCGTAGCCTCAGCGGCACTTCCCCTGGCCGCCTTATGCCCGTGCTCAACCGCTGGTCCGATGCCGAGGCCGCGGCGGCCGTGGCCCACTACGGCGCCCAGGGCGTGGCCGAGCCCCTGGCCCTGCGCACCTATTCGGCCCGCCTGCTGGGCGCCGATCCGGATCTGGTGCTGCACGGCGGCGGCAACACCTCGGTGAAGACCACTGTGACCGGCCTGCTGGGCGAAACGATTCCCGTTGTGTGCGTGAAGGGTTCCGGCTGGGATCTGGGCACGATCGAGCCCCCCGGCCACCCGGCGGTGCGGCTCGAGCCCCTGCGCGCCCTGCGGGCTCTGAATTCCCTCAGCGATGAGGCAATGGTGGCCGCCCAGCGCAACAACCTGATCGATCCGGCCGCCCCTAACCCCTCGGTGGAGGCGCTCTTGCACGCCTTCCTGCCCCACACCTTCGTGGATCACACCCATTCCTCGGCATTGCTGGCCCTGGCCGACCAGCCCGATGCGGCCGAGGTCTGCCGCCAGGTGTTTGGCGAGCGGGTGGTGCTGGTGCCCTACGTGATGCCCGGCTTCGCCCTGGCCCAGTCGTGCGCCGATCTCTACGAGGAGGCCGCCGAGCGGGCCGCCGCGAGCGGCGTGGAGCTTGAGGGCATGGTGCTGCTCAAGCACGGTCTCTTCTCCTTCGGGGCCACGGCGAAGCAGAGCTACGCGCGAATGATCGAGCTGGTGCGGCTGGCCGAGCAGCACCTGGCCACGGGGAACCGCCTCAGCCAGCCGGCGGCGGTGCCGGAGCGCCAGGCTCCTGCGGCGGCGCTGCTGCCGCGCCTGCGTGGTGCCCTGGGCCGGGCCGCCATTGCCGCCGGCTCCCGCTCCCACTGGCTCCTGGATCTGCGCGCCACACCCCTGGCCCGCTCCGTCAGTGACGACGCCCGCCTGCCCGACTGGGCCCTCCGCGGCGTCGCCACGCCGGACCACGTGATCCGCACCAAGGCCCATCCCCTGGTGCTGCCCGCCGCCCCCGCCGCTGGCGACGCGGCCGCCCTGGAGGCCTGGAGCGCCGCCCTGGCGCCGGCCCTGGAGGCCTACGCCGCCGACTACCGGGCCTGCTTCGAGCGGCAGAACGCCAGGGTCGGCGGCATCAAGAAGCCCCTCGATCCCCTGCCCCGGGTGGTGGCGATCCCGGGATTGGGCCTGGTGGGAATCGGCAAATCGGCCGCCGATGCGGCGGTCACCGCCGATATCGCCGAAACCTGGGCCACCACCTTGTTGGCTGCCGAGAGCATCGGTCGCTTCGAACCGGTGGGGGAACACGACACCTTCGACATGGAGTACTGGAGCCTGGAGCAGGCCAAGCTCGGCAAGGCCGCTGAGAAGCCCCTGGCCCGCTCCGTGGTGGTGGTCACCGGCGGGGCCGGCGCGATCGGGGCCGCCACCGCCCGCGCCTTCGCCGCCCAGGGTGCCGATCTGGCCGTGCTCGACCTCGATGGTGAAGCCGCGGCGGCCGTCGCTCGGCGCTGCGGCTCCCGCGCCCTCGGCCTGGCCTGCAACGTGACCGATCCGGCCCAGGTGCGCGAAGCCTTCGCGGCGGTGGCAGCCCACTTCGGCGGCCTCGATATCGTGGTGAGCAATGCCGGTGCCGCCTGGGGCGGTCGCATTGCCGAGCTCCCTGAGGCCGATCTGCGCGCCAGCTTCGAGCTCAACTTCTTCTCCCACCAGCACGTGGCCCAGGCGGCCCTGGCCCTGTTCCGCCTCCAGGACACTCTGCCCAGCCCGGCGGATGCTGCTGGGGGAAATGTGAGCGCTGGTCCGGATGCCGCGGCCGGTGGCGCGGGTTCCGGCGAGGGGGCAAACGCCCGCCTCGGCGGCCAGCTGCTCTTCAACGTGAGCAAGCAGGCCCTCAATCCCGGCCCCGGCTTCGGCGCCTACGGCACCAGCAAGGCCGCCCTGCTGGCCCTAGTGCGCCAGTACGCCCTGGAGGAGGGCGGCGCCGGCATCCGGGTCAATGCCATCAACGCCGATCGGATCCGCTCCGGCCTCCTCACCGACGCCATGATCCGCGAGCGCTCTGCTGCCCGGGGCCTCTCCGAGGCCGACTACATGGGCGGCAACCTGCTGGGGGCCGAGGTGCGGGCCGAGGATGTGGCCGAGGCCTTCGTCGCCCTGGCCCGGCTGGAGCGCACCACCGGCGCCCTGCTCACCGTGGATGGCGGCAACGTGGCGGCGATGGTGCGTTAGGGCGCCGAAGGCCAGATCCCGTCTTCGATGCCTGGTCAAATTGCCTGACTGCCTGAGGAGAAGCGCCTCGCCAGGATCAGGGCCAAGCCCATCCACACCAGCACCAGCACCAGGCAGAGGCCACTCCAGAGGGGCAGCCCCAGCCGGGTCACGGCCAGGGGGGCGACCACGGTGATCACCCCTCCCGCGATCAGGGGCTGGAGCAGCAGTTGCTTGATCGAGAAGGCCGGCAGGGCGTCGGATTGGTCGTTGGGATCGGCCATGCGCAGCAGCAGCAGGCCGCTGGCCGCCACGCCGGTGGCCTGGCCGAATTCCAGGATGCCCCGCTCAAACCATGGGGCGGGCAGGATCCGCGGGCCCAGCAGCAGCACCACCCCCAGGTTCCAGGCCAGGCCAGCGACCGCCAGGGCGGTGAGGGGGATCCAGTCCTGGGCGAGCAGCGAGAGGTCGAGGCAGGCGGTGGCGGCGGTGATCAGCAGATCGGCGGCGAGGGTTGCCACCAGCCCCTGGATCGCACTCGAAGCCACCGAGGCGTTGCCGCTGCGCTCCAGCACCAGCCGCACCAGCAGCGAGCCGATGATCGCCAGGGGAAACACGGGGAAGGCCTCGATCACGGCGGCAAAGCCCCCGCCCACAGCATTGGCCCCCCAGCGCAACCCCTCCAGGGCCAGCCAGCCGATCCCCACCCCGATCCCAGCCAGGGCCAGGTTCACGGCCCAAGCAGCCAGGCTGTGGCTCAGGAAGCCGGTTCCGGCGCCTTTGGTGTTTGGGGGTTCAGGACGATCGGAGGGGTCAGGCAAGGAGCCGGCAGGATCCGCCAGCGATCCCCCCTCCCTGGTGTCGCCGGTGAAGGCCGTAGCCCCTCCCCCCATCAGCGCTGGTGCTGCGGCGGTCGAATCCGCTACCCGGACCGCTCCGCCCTCGCCAGGGGGGGCGGTGATCCCGGGCGCCTTTAGGGCCGCCGCCGCCGGGGCCGCTGGCGCCATCAAGGTTGCCTCCGGCACCGGGGCCGCGAAGGCCGCGTCCATGACCGGATCGGGCCCGCCCTCTGTTGCCACCGGCAGTACGGGCGCCACCACCTGCAGCCAGCCGACTCGACGGGCCACCACCACCACGATGCCGCCCACCAGCGTGGAGCTGAGCAGTCCCACCGTGGCCATCGCCAGGCCCAGCGCTTCGCCACCCGGAAAGCCGAGCCGCGCATAGGTCGGTCCCATGGCGGCGGCGGAACCGTGGCCCCCTTCGTAGGAGACCTCGATCAGGCAGGCCATCAGCGGATGCACCCCCGCCAGGCGGCTCTGCAGGGCCAACACCACCAGGGCCGCCACCAGGTATTGGCCGAAGGCCAGGGTGAGGGCGAGCAGCACCTGGGCGGAGAGGGGTCGCCAGAGCCCCCCCGGTCGGGGCAGGGGTTTGCCCACCAGCAGGGTGCCGAACACCAGGGTCAGCAGGATCAGCGGCAGCTCCTGCCACACCGCCAGCACCCCCGGGGGAATCAGGGGCAAGGGTCCGGAGGGGGCCAGCAGCAGGCCAATCACCCCGGCCAGGAGGGCCTCCGGCACCCCCCAGTTTCGGCTTCCCAGGATCCTCCCCAGGCCGGTGCCCAGGGCCAGTACCAGCGCCAACACCGCCATGCCCAGGCCCCAGCTGGCCGCTGGCGTCAGGGCTGCGGTGGCCGCAGGGCTGAGGGAGAGGAGCAAGGAGGGCGCGGTCACGGCATGAATCCTGCACCCCCGCGGGGGCCGGTCCCGTGCCCTTCGCTGCCTCAGGGCAGGTCGAGATGGCGGCGGAAGAAGGCTTCGGTGGCCTCCAGCACCCGCTGCTGCACGGTCGGGTCGCGGAAGCCATGGCCTTCGCCGGGGAAGAGATGCACCTCCACCGGGATCCCCCGTTCCCCCAGGGCCAGGGCCATGCGTTCGGTCTGATCCGGCGGCACGACTGCATCTTCCAGGCCCTGGAAGAAGATCACCGGCACCGTGATCCGCTCGGCGTGCAGCAGGGGGGAACGCTCCCGGTAGGTGGCCGCGTCCTCCGGCCAGGCCCCCACCAGACCATCGAGGTAGCGCGCCTCGAAGCGGTGCGTGTGGCGCACCATGCCCTCCAGATCGGCCACGGCGTAGCGGCAGGCGCCCGCCCGGAACACCGTGCCGCCACAGAGGGCCGCCAGCACGGTGAAGCCGGCGGCGCTGCCCCCCTCGATCGCGATCCGCCGCGGATCGGCCCGCCCCGCCGCCACCAGGGCCGCCGCCGCTGCGGCGCAGTCGGCCCCATCCACCACGCCCCACTGCCCGTCGAGCCGTTCGCGGTAGGTCCGGCCGAAGCCGGTGGAGCCGCCGTAGTTCACATCCACCACCCCCCAGCCGCGGCTCGTCCAGAACTGGATGGCCAGGTTCAGCCCGGTGCGGGCCATCCCCGTGGGACCGCTGTGGCCCTTCACCAGCAGGGGGGTGCTGGGGTGGCCGCTGCCGCGGGGGGGGTAGTACCAGGCCTGGGTTGGCTGGCCGGCGTGGCCGTCGAACCAGAGGGGCTCGGGCCGGCTGATCGCTGCCGATCCCAGGGGGCTGGCGGCGGCCGGGGTATGGCGCCAGCGGCCGCTGGTGGTGTCGAGCTCCAGCAGGCCAGCCGGGTCCGTGGGGGAGGCGGCGATGGCCACCAGGTGGCCCCGTTCAGCCACCACGGCGGCCAGATCATCGAAGCGCAGGTCGTAGGGCTGCCAGCGGAAGCCGGCGCTGCTCCAGGCGCTGTTCTGCTCTCCCCCCTGAACGAATTCCAGCCCTCCTGGGGGAACGGTTTTCTGCCCGCTGGGCGCAACGGCCCGCTGCTCTCCAGCTGGAACGATCTCCTGGCCTCTTCCTGAAACGATTTCCTGGCTTGTTGTCGAAACGATTCCCTGATCTGCTGGCGGAACGCCTTCCTTCTCTCCTCTCACGCCGGCTGATGCACCGGCGTCCTTCGCTGCGGTGGTTGCGGAGTTCTCCGCATTGGCGGCTCCAGCGTTCTTCGTGGCGGAGGCTCCGGCCTCCTCCCAAGTTGATCGTCGGCCGTCCTGCCCGGAGGTCGCTCCAGCGCCCGGTCTTTCGTTGGCCCCGGCCGTGGCTGCGTCGCTTGATCCTCTGGTTGTTCGCGTCTCATCAGCGCCGTCTGCTTTGATCAGCCGGCCCAGCCGCCAGCGACCCTCGAAACAGCCGGCCGCCACCAACGCTTCGCCATCCCATGCGGTGGTGGCCATGCCGTAGACCCACTGGGGCATGCCGAATTCAGCCTGCAGCGGTAGCAGGGGCTGCCAGGCGGGCTCCTCGCCGGCATTCAGGGCCTCAGCGGCCTCGAGGCGCTCGAGGTTCCACCAGCCGCTGCGATCGGAGCTCACCACCAGATCGGCCGGCTGACCTTCCAGGGGAACCCACAGCGGCTGGAACACCGAAACCGCAGGACCCTCGCCCGGCGAGGAGCCGGCGATCGGCCGGCAGTCGCAGAGTGCGCCCTCCGGGGTGAACCGTCCCAGCCAGAGCTGGCTCCGCTCCCAGGGCATGGCGGGCCGCTGCCATTCCACCCAGGCCAGGTGGCTGCCGGATGGGCTGAGCACGGCGTAGCCGCAGAAATCGGCGGGCTGACGCAGCAGCTGCGGTTCCCCGCCCGCCAGGGGCACGCTCACCAGGGCCTCTTGTTCGCCGGTTTCGAGCACGCCGATCCAGCGGCTGCGGGCCGGGTCGATCAGGCCATCGGCGAAACGGCGCTCCGGATCGGGCTCGGTGAGCCGCAGGGGCGAAGCGCCGGCTGGCGTCTGCAGATCCTCCCGGCCCGGGTGCACGTCTGCGGATGCGCCGGACTCCAGGGGCGGCAGATCGCGGCGCCAGAGGCAGCGGTCGCCGTCATCGACCCACACCACCACCGTGCCGCCGGCAGCAGCACCCGACGGGCCAGCCGCGCTTCCGGCAGCCGCCTCGTCAGCGAAGTGAGCTTCACCATGACCTGCAGGCGAGCCGCCCAGCACGGCATCGAGGGGCTCCCTGCCGGTTGAATCCGCTGGCACGTCACCGGCTGGCGAGCTCCCTGGTAGGGAGGCGCCAAGTTTCGACCCACCGGCCTCGTTGCCGCCGCCGGGCGCCCCGTCGCCGGCCGGCATGCTTCCCACCGCGTAGGCACCGCCGCCATAGGCATGGATGCGGCTGCGCACATCGGCGCCGACGGGGGTGATCTCCCAGCCGGGTGGAGGGTCGGCGGCGAGGCGATTGTCAAGCCCCACCGCCACCGGCCCCGCCGGTCGCATCAGCAGGTGGGTGCGGCCGCGATCCTCGGGCCGTCGCTCCAGCCAGAACAGCCTTCCCCCCTGCAGCCGTGGCTCGGACCAGATCGGGATGGCTCCGACCACCTGTGCTGCCCCCAACGGGCTCTGCCCTCCCACCAATGCTCCCGCCCAAGGCTTCTACAATCTCTAGCAACGTTTCAGGGACTGCCAGTTGGCGCGCAGCTTCGCCCAGATGGCCCGGTCGGCCGAGCAGGGCAATCGCACGGTGCAGGTGTCTAAGGAGCCGCTGGCCGAATCCCCGCTTCCGATCCACACCCTCGGCGCCCGCGAGCTTCGCACCCCCGCCCGGCGGATCAGCAAGGTGGATGAAGCGGTGCGCGATCTTGCCCGCGACATGCTGCGCAGCATGTACACAGCCCGCGGCATTGGTCTGGCCGCGCCCCAGGTGGGGGTCCACAAGCAGCTGCTGGTGATCGACCTCGACCTGGAGGAGGCCGCCACGCCGCCCCTGGTGTTGATCAACCCGGAGATCACCGCCGCCAGCGCCTCGTTCAACACCTACGAGGAGGGCTGCCTGAGCATCCCCAAGGTGTATCTCGAGGTCGTGCGCCCCTCCACGGTGGAGGTGAGCTTCCGCGATGATCAGGGCCGGCCGCGGCGGATCAAGGCCGATGGGCTGCTGGCCCGTTGCATCCAGCATGAGCTGGACCACCTCAACGGCGTGCTGTTCGTCGATCGGGTCACCGACGAGCTGAGCCTCAACGAGGAGCTGCGGCAGCACGGATTCGAGCGTGGCCACGTCCAGTCGATCCTCTGAGTGATGCCGATGAAACCCCTGTCGGGCCTGTTCCTGGCCCTGGCCTGCGTGCTCGGCATCGCCGCCACAGGCTCGGTGTTTGAGCTGGCCTATGGCGATCCCGATCTCGGGGTCACCACCACCCGCCTGATCCTGGGGGCGTGCCTGCCCGGCACCGTGGTGGCTCTGGTGCTGGCGATCCGCATCAACCGCCCGGCCTGAGCGCCGCGAAGGCCGCCACCGCGCAGCGTTTCGACCACGATCCCGCTGCCGGACAGATCGCGATCAGTTCCGATCGACCCTGCTCCAGTTCCAGCAACTCCACAAGCGGACCTGTCGAGCCTTTCCGGCCGGCCGGAGGAGGGGCCACCGCCACTCCTGGGGCCGCAGGGCTCCTGCATACGATTCGACCCTGCCGCCATCCGCCGTGAGGTTCCCTGTGCGTCTTCCCTTCCCCTGCCGGATCGCTCCACCCGAGCAACGTGCCGCGGCGGTTGCCCTGGTCGGCTGCCTGGCCGGTGCTCTGATCGGCCCCGCCACCCTGCCCGCGCGAGCCCAGTCCCCGGAGGCCTCTTCCTTCGCCAGGCCGGCGCCCTCGTTGTTCGGCATGGCTGAACTGGATGGCCAGAAGTTCCTGGTGGTGGCGGCGCCGATCGGCAGCAGCAGCCGGTCCCAGTTGAACATCTATGAACAGGTCAATGGCCGGCGTCCCTGCTTCGCGGTGGCAACCGGCCGCCCGGCGGTGGTGAACCCGTTGCTGAGCACCTTTGACTTCACAGGTGTCTGCGGCCGCTACATCGATGCCAACGGCTACTCGGTGCGGGTGGGCGACACAGATCTGGCCACGGTCTATCGCCTCAGTGTGGTGAATCAGGACAGCGATATCCTGTTGATGGCCCTGCCCACCCGGCCCGGCGTTGGGCCGGAGATGGTGGTGGGCCGCACCCTCGGCAGCGGCACCGGCTTCCTGAAGCTGGAGCTCGAACCCGGCTGGCGCCTGGCGCGCCGCACCTTCCGCGGTCGTTCCCTGGGCCATGTGTACCTCTACCGCGACAGCTGGCCGGCGGAGTCGCCGGCTGCTACTGCGGCTCCGGTTGGGTCCATGCCGCCCAAGGCGCCGACACCATCGTCCCGTCCTGCGGTTCCGGCTTCCCCGTCGCCTGCCACGAAGTCCGCGGTCCCGAAGCCCCCCGCTCCACCGTCCCCGCCGCCAGCAGTGCGGTGAGGGTTGGTTGCTAAGGTGTATGGCTGTTTGCGTCTCTGCAGCGTTTCATGACCCAGGTCACCGTCGGCGAAAACGAAGGGATCGAATCCGCCCTGCGTCGCTTCAAGCGCCAGGTGTCCAAGGCCGGCATCTTTGCCGATCTGAAGCGCCTGCGTCACCACGAGACACCCACCGAGAAGTACAAGCGCAAGGCCCAGCAGCGCCGCCGCCGCCGCTGAGGGTGCATCTTGCGTCCTCCTATGAGGTCGCGGTACAACCCTCAGGCTTTTCAGCAGCCTCCCAGACGCGGGTCCCACTTCTGGAGCCTTCGCAATCATTCAGGGGTCCTGGGTTTTCCCCGGTCCCTTTTGTTGTTGAAGTGATGCGCGGCCAACCTGGGCTTCATCAAGGTCTTGGTGCTGCAGTGAGCGGCGTTGCGGCGGGCAGCACCGTCCATCGGCTGAGACCAGCCAGATCAGTTGAGCCCAAGGGAAACGGATCGCTCACGAGATGCGGTTGTGCGGTTCCCGCCGGGTTCAGCGATGTTCCACCGATCCCGCCGCAGAACCGGTGCTCCTATCGGTTCCCTGGCTTATCCGCCGGATCCAGGCTGGAGGAGCCTCGCCTGACATCCATGGCTTCGCTCTCCTCCCCTTCCGCCCCCTTGGCCCGGTTCGGCATGTGGCTGGCCGAGGCGATCAATCATGCCTTCGGCAATCCCCGGGAGGAAGGGGCCCATCTCCCTCCACTGGTGGGGGTGCAGCCCTATCGCGACCGGCCGCGGCGCCGGTCCCGCTGAGCCCGGCCTCCGTGCCCATCCCCAGCCCATCGAAGCTTCGGTAGGTGAGGGCCTCGGCCACCGCCGCCGGCCCCACCCGCTCCTGCTGCTGAAGATCGCTGATCGTGCGAGCAACCCGCAGCAGCCGCGCGCCCGATCGCGCTGAAAGATGCCGTTGGCGGATGGCCCTCTCCCACAGGGCCAGGGCCGCGGCATCCAGTTGCAGCGCCTGGGCCAGGCAGCCCGCCGGCAGTTCCGCGTTGCTGCAGCCGCCAGGGTTGCGGGCGGCCGAGCGTTGCCTTGCCGCCAGAACCCGCTCTGCCACCTCGTGGCTTCCCTCCGGAGCGCCGGTCGCCCTGTCGTGCTTGTTCCCCTCTGCGATGTCCTGCCGGTAGGCCCCCGCCAGGTCGTGGGGGTCGCAGCGGCGCATCACCACTTGCAGATCGATCCGATCCAGTAGGGGCCCAGAGAGCCGCCCCCAGTAGCGCCGCCGTTCCGCTTCGCCGCAGCGGCAGGGGCGCTCCGGATCGCCCCACCAGCCGCAGGGGCAGGGATTGGTGGCCCCCACCAGGGTGATGCGGCAGGGGAAGCGGCAACGCTGGCGGGTGCGGCTGATCCACACCTCCCCCTCCTCCAGTGGCTGGCGCAGCTGGTCGAGCACGGCGCGGCGGAACTCGGCCAGTTCATCGAGGAACAGCACACCGTGGTGGGCCAGGCTCAGCTCCCCCGGCCGCGGCAGGGTGCCGCCGCCGATCAGGGCCGCAGCCGAGCAGCTGTGGTGGGGGCTGCGGAAGGGGCGCCGACGGATCAGGCCGGCCCCGTCCGGCAGCAGCCCCGCCACGGAATGGAGCTGGGTGAGTTCGAGGGCCTCCTGGTGCTCCAGGGGCGGCAGCAACGAGAGCAGCCTTCGGGCCAGCATCGTCTTGCCGGTGCCCGGGGGACCGACCAGCAGCAGGTGATGGTCGCCTGCTGCCGCGATCTCCAGGGCCCGCCGGCCATGCATCTGGCCTCGCACCTCGGCGAGATCGAGGCTCTCGCTGCCCTTGGCGGCAGCCATTGCCAGGGGCGCCCCGCAGGGCTGGGCCGGCGGCGGCTCCGCCAGGTGGGGGTCCGCCAGCACCGCCAGCGCCTCCTTCAGGCTTGCGGCTGCCCACACCGTGAGGCCCTCTACCAGGCGGGCCTCGGCGGCGTTGGCGCTGGCCACCAGCAGGGCCCGCACCCCCTGGCGCCGGGCTGCCATGGCGAGCGCCAGCACCCCCCGCACCGGCCTCAGGCTGCCGTCGAGGCCCAGCTCGGCGGCGCTCCACATGCTCTCCAGCTGCTCCTGGGGCAGCTGGCCGCTGGCGCCGAGCAGCCCCAGGGCGATCGGCAGGTCGAAGGCCGGACCCTCCTTGCGCAGGTCTGCCGGCGCCAGGCTCACGATCACCCGGGTGAGGGGTACCTTCAGGCCGCTGTTGCGTAGAGCGCCGCGGACCCGCTCGCGGGATTCCTGCACCGCCGCATCGGCCAGGCCCACCATCAGCAGCCCTGGCAGACCCGGGCCGATGTCCACCTCCACCGTCACAGGGAGGGCCTCAAGGCCCCGCAGGCCTGCACTGCCGCATCGTGCCAACATCAGATCAGGGGTTGGATGGGGGGATGGATCAGGGGTGAATGGATCACGCGAGGCCGGCCCGGTTGATTCCAGCCGGCTTCATCGATCCGGTTGGTTGCATCGGAGCGTGGTGTCGCCGGTCCGCTCATCGGGTCTTCGGAGCTGGTGTTCGGAACTGGCATTCGGGGTTGTCGTTCGGCTCTTCTCTTCAGGGCGATGCCCGGCTCTGGGTTTCGCGGACCGGTCGGCCGGTGCGATGCCGGTACGGTCCAAGCGTCATCAGTCGCGCCATCGCCCGACGCGCCCTGACTGACGCCTCGCCATCTGGCGCCCCGTCACTGGTTGCGGTGATCATCCGTTTCGCCGTCCACCCGTTGCCCAGCACACCAGTTCTTCAACTCACCCCTCCAGTTCCACCCCCTGTCCCACCCCCTCTCCCAGGGCCCCGATGAGCAACCTTGAGGCCATGTCCCCCGACCCCTCCCAGATCCCGGATTCCGCATCCAGCAACGCCGCCGAGCTCCAGGCCCCCGCGGCCCCTGATCCGGCCGCCGTTGCCAGCGGGACTGCTGCCAACGACACGATCTTCGGCCGCATCTTGCGCGGCGAGATTCCATGCGATGCGGTGTATGCCGACGACCTCTGTCTGGCCTTTCGCGATGTGAATCCCCAGGCGCCGGTGCATGTGCTGGTGATTCCCCGCGAGGCCTTGGTGAACCTGGCCGACGCCGGCCGGCAGCACCGCGATCTCCTGGGTCATCTGCTGCTGGTGGCGGCGAAGGTGGCCCGGCAGGAGGGTCTGGAGGGCTGGCGCACCGTGATCAACAGCGGCGCCGAGGCGGGTCAGACCGTGTTCCACCTGCATGTGCATGTGATCGGCGGGCGGCCCCTGGCCTGGCCGCCCGGCTGAGCCAGGCCAAGGCGCTGGCTGGGGGCCACAGCAGGCCAGGTCCAACCCTCACCCCATGCACGGCGGCTTCGCCGTTTCCGGATCCAGAAGCATCCCGCCCGACGCCGCCACTGCCCCGCCAACGGCGACAATGCCGGTCATACGCCCGCCGGCCCCCTTTGAATCCCCTGAAGGCCCTCCGTGAGCAGCTGGGCAAGCTGCAGCGCCTGGCCCAGCCCTATTTCCTGCCCCTCGATGCCAACGGCCAGTCGGCCAGCGGCGCCCAGTTTCTGCTGCTGATCCTGGCTCTGGTGGCCGTGGTGGTGGGGGTCACCCTGCTGCTGCTCACGGCAGCGGTGGCGGTGAGTGGCGCCCTGATCCCCGAGCTCCAGAGCCGCTTCCTGCCCGGCGTGCCCCAGCAGGTGGCTGCGCTGTGGAAAGGGCCAGCGGGGCCCGTGATCATGATCCTCGCGGCGGCCGGCGCCGCTGTTTTCTGGTGGTTCCGCGGCCGCCTGCGCCAAGGCCGCTGGCTGCCGTGGCTTCTGCTGGGGGTGATCATCCTGCTGATCCTGGTGATCAACGGCATCAATGTGGGCATCAGTTTTGTCGCCCGCAACGTTGATAACACCCTGGTGGCCTACGACAAGGATGGCTTCTGGAAAACG
>Ga0114973_10002486_pt1 | contig 13334 bp, 13 predicted proteins | sample M_140807_MF_Meta_FD_87025 | JGI IMG/M metagenome (GOLD analysis project Ga0114973, IMG submission 87025) | Freshwater microbial communities from Lake Montjoie, Canada to study carbon cycling - M_140807_MF_MetaG | ecosystem: Environmental > Aquatic > Freshwater > Lake | place: Lake Montjoie... | reverse complement strand
AATATTCTAAATGGAAGAACTATCTAAAAAAAAAAAAAATTTATGTTAACCGGAGGAATTAACGAAATTTTTGCACGAATTGAAAATATAGGAACAAATCTTACAATCGATATTATTAAAGGAAAATACAGAATTTATAATCAAAATTTAAAAGATTCCGTCATGTACAAACGAAGATCTTCGAAAGATAGTGAAATTACATTAAACGAAATTAAAAATAGAACTGGTCAATATTTACTTGATAAAATTCAAATGCTCGAAGATCCATATCCCAATGCGTACATTAAAACTAAAGATAATAAAAAATTACTGATAAGATCAGCTAAACTAGTGAATAATTAATAATTATTTTTTATTTCAGAGTTAATTTCATTTAAAAGTTTCGGTAATTTTATTTGAAATATTTTTTCAAATTTTTTAACATTTAATAACATATTCTTTGATCTTTTAACCTTGCATATAGTATTAATTTCAGCTGGTATAAAATAATTATTATAAATCAAATTCTTTTTAGCAAAAATTTTTGAGAACTCAATTTTGCTTAAACCGTTATTTGATCCGAGGTTAAAAATACCTTTTATATATTTTTTTCTAAAAATAATATGCCTAATAATTTTGCATACAGTTTTAATTCTTAGAGGGGAAAAATATTGATCAATAAATAAAAAAAAAGTTTTTTTAGATGTGAATGATTTAAAAACCCACTGATCAAAACTATCTTTGTATTTTGATCTTCCAAAAAAATTTGTTCTGAAAATTGCAGCATTTTCTCTTAAACAAATTTTTTCTACTGCTAATTTCTGTTTGCTGTACTCGTTATTTGTATATGTTTTGTCAGTTTCTTTATTAGGTATTTTAGCTTTGTTATCATAAAGCTGATCTGTAGAAAATTGTATAAAAAAAAAATTAAGTTTAAATTTTTTTTTTATTTTAAATATATTTTTAACAGTTGAAACATTTATTTTATATGAGTTTTTTTTATTTTTCTCGCAATAATCTATATTTGTAACGCCAGAAGCATTTATTATTAAGGAAGGATTTGAATCAAATATTATTTTTTTTAAATTAAATTTATTATTAATATTCAATTTTCTCGACTTAAGTCCATTGTGAATAACATTGATTTTTTTGTAAGATTTCAAAAATTCAAACAGTTCTCTTCCTAACAATCCAGAAGAACCTAAAATTAAAATATTCATTTATAGTTATTTAATATATATTTTAATGACATAAGTTATTATATTAATCTATAAATTATTAGAGTTTATGAAAAAATTTAAAAATAAATCAATTTTAATTACAGGTGGAACTGGCTCTTTTGGTAAAAATTTTGTTAATTATTTACTAAAAAATAAATTTCCATTTTCTAGAATTGTTATATTTAGCAGAGATGAATTCAAACAAGATCAGTTGCAAAAGGAGTTAAACTTAAAAAAACAACAAAATTTGAGATTTTTTTTAGGAGATGTAAGAGACAAAGACAGATTGTTATACGCTTTTAAAGACTTAGATTTTTTGATTCATGCTGCGGCATTAAAGCAAGTCCCTGCTGCAGAATACAATCCGATAGAATTTATTAAAACTAATGTTTTGGGAGCTCAAAATATTATAGAAGCATCATTAGAAAGAAACGTTTCTAAAGTAGTAGCTTTGTCAACAGATAAGGCTGTTGCCCCAATAAATTTGTACGGAGCAACTAAATTATGTTCTGATAAACTTTTTATTTCAGCCAACAATATTACCGGAAAAAACAAAACTTGTTTTTCTGTTGTTAGGTATGGAAATGTTCTTGGAAGCAGAGGATCCGTTTTGCCAGAATTCCTGAAGATAAAATCTAAAGATAAAATTTTCAACATTACAGATTTAAACATGACAAGATTTAATATTTTAATGGAAGACGCTATTAATTTAGTAGTTGTCGCTTTAAATAAAGCTGCGGGTGGAGAAATTTTTGTCCCAAAATTAAAATCATTTAAAATAACCGATTTAGCAAAAGCAATTGATGGGAAATGTAAATTTAATATTACAGGAATTAGACCTGGTGAAAAACTTCATGAAGAATTAATTACTACAGCGGATAGTTACAATTGTTTTGACTTTAATAATTACTTTTTAATCATACAAGAAAGTTTCCAAAAAAGATATGGTAAAAGAATAATTAATAAAAGAATTAAGTTTCCTTACTCTTATAATTCCGAAAAAAATATTTTTTTAACCATTAAAGAAATAAAAGACATTATATTTAAAGACTTTTCAAATCTATAATTTTAAATGATCGTTGCAATTATTCCGGCCAGAGGAGGAAGTCAAAGAATAAAAAAAAAAAATATAAAAAAATTCTGCTCAAAACCAATTTTATATTGGACTATAAATGCTTTAAAAAAAAGTAAGTTATTTTCAAAAATAGTTTTAACTACTGATGATAATCGCATTAAAAAAATTGGAAAGCAATTGGGATTTGATTATATAATTTCAAGACCAGCTTTTCTGGCTGGCAATTATACTCCAACAAAGCCTGTAATAGAACACGCTATTAAAGTTTTAAAAGTAAAATTAAAAATTAAATACGTTTGCTGCGTGTATCCTTGCAATCCCTTTTTGAACTCTTATGACTTGAAGAAGAGTTTTAAGGTTCTTAAAAAAAATGAAAAAAATTTCATATTTCCAGTGACAGAATATGCACATCCAATTCAGCGTGCATTTAAACTTGGTAATAAAAAACAAATAATTTTTTTTAACAAAAAGAACGATCTAAAAAGAACTCAAGATCTGCCCAAGTCTTATCACGATGCTGGTCAATTTTATTGGGGATCTGTTAGCACTTGGTTAAGTAAAAAGAAACTTCATTCAAATAGCATCGGATTACCATTACCAAAATGGAGGGTAGTTGACATAGATAATACTTATGATTGGAAAAGAGCCGAACTATTATTTAGAATAATAAAAATTAATGAATAATTTTAGAAATTTTATAATTAAAAAATTTAATAATAATATTTTTCTTTTAAAGAGAATAGGAATTTATGGTTTTATTAAAATAAAATTTTATGTCATATTAAATTTTTTCATCTCAATTCCATTTTATGTAATATTTTTTTTTTTTAGTTTAATTTTAAGAATTTTAAGTTCTTCTATCAAGGTAAGATTTCAAAGATTATTATCAGAACGTATAGGGCATTATGCTGCTCAAGTAGAAATATATTTATGTGAAAAGAAATTAGATATTAATCAGCCAAAATTTAAAAATATAGATATTTTTTTTAATCTTGGAATCGTTTGTAATAAATATCTATACAAATTGATAAAAAAAAAAATAAGAATTTATTCAGAATTTTTTATAAATAATTTATTTCAAATAAATAAATTTTTTAATTTTTTTTTTAAAAATATAAATTCTTCCGAAGTAAATTTGTATGACAAAGATTTATTAAATTTATTTCAAAGATGTGAAATACAATTAATGATTCCTGATTTTGATCAAAAAAAAGGCATAAAAATCTTAGATAAAATGGGCATCGAGAAAGAAAAAAAATTTGTGTGCATTGCTGCTCGTGGTGATAGTTATTTAAGAACTAGGCATCCTAATGTTAATTGGGACTATCATGACTATAGAAATTCAAGCATATATAATTTTCTTGATGCGGTTCGTTATCTAAATTCCAAAGGTTATTATGTTATTCGCATTGGGAAGAATACAACTGAAAAGATAAAAGATCATAATTTGATGTTATTTGATTATGCGGATTCTAATTTCCAAGATGATTTTATGGATATATTTTTACCCTTTAAATGTTCTTTTTTTATTTCAACAGGCTTTGGACCGGATCAACTTCCCTATATTTATAGAAAAAAAATTTTATATGTAAATTGGTCAAGATTTAATGAGATTTGTTCTTTTTCACCTAACATAATTACTATTTTTAAACATTATTATTCCGAAGAAACTAAGAAAAGGCTTTCTATGAAAGAAATTTTTGAACAAAATCTCGAGGGAATAGTAGATAGTAAAATTTTTAAAGAAAAAAAAATATCTTTATTAGAAAATTCTTCATTAGAAATAAAGGAACTTGTCCAGGAATTTATAGAATCTCATGAAAAAACATTTTTAACTAATGAAAAAGATATTTGCAGTCAAAAAAAATTTTGGGAAATTTATAAACATTATATGACAAAAAATAATTTTACAGAATTTCACTTAAATTTTGATAATGCAAGAATTGGATATAATTTTTTACGAAAAAATGAATATTTGCTTAATTAAACTATATGGTTTAAGTGTATTTTTAATAAAAAATAATGTAGATTTTTTGGCATAATAATAACTATTAGTTTTAATAATTTACTTTGATTATTAATGAAAACATCTGATTTCATAGCAAAAAAACTTTCCACATATTCTAAATTTGCATTTACAGGACAGGGCGGATCCGTTGTTCACATTTTAGATAGCTTGAGTAAAGTTAAGAGAATTAAAATTATTCCATCTCAAAATGAACAGGGAGCATCTTTGGCTGCTGATGCTTATTACAGAACTACTGGTAAAATAGGCGTAGTTGTTGCAACAAGCGGACCCGGAATTTTAAATGCTTTTCAAGGGATGGCTTGCTCTTACTACGATTCTATCCCTGCTCTTTATATCTCGGGAGCGCCAGTAACATCTGCCTTAAAAAAAAATAAAAAACTTAGGCAGTTAGGTTTTCAGGAAATGGAAATTAAAGATATGGTCAGATCTATAACCAAATATTCGGTAAGAATTACTCACACAGACCAGGTAAATTATGAAATTGAAAAATGCATTAGTATAGCAATGAGTGGCAGGCCAGGTCCTGTTTTAATTGATTTGCCTGATGATATTCAAAGGCAAAATTTAGACTTGAAAAAACAAAAAAAATTCTACAAAAAAAATGATAATTACAAAATTAATACTATTCAACTTGTAAAGTTAAAAAGTTTAATAAAAAACTCAAAGAGACCATTGATGATTTTAGGCAATGGTGTGAAAATTTCTAATTCGTCAAGGGCTATTAAAAAAATAATTAATAAATATAAGATCCCTTTTTCGACAACATGGGCCACTACCGATTTATTTGATATAGATTCATCATTAAATGTTGGAAGTTTTGGAGTATACGCAACTAGACACGGGAATTTCGCTGTACAAAACTCAGATCTATTGATTATTTTTGGATCTCGTCTTAATGGCACGCAGATTGGATCTTCAAATCTTTTTTCTCCTAATTCTAAAAAAATAATGATTGATATTGATGAAAATGAATTGAATGAGGAAAATAAAGTAAAAATTGATTTGAAATTAAATTTAGATATTGGTGAGTTTGTTAAAAAAGGTGGGCTTAAAAATTTCAAAAAATTAAAAGTTTCTAATAATTGGCGATTAGCCATAAAAGAATGGAAAAAAAAATATCCTATAATTGATAAAAATTTTTACAAAGAAAAAAAATTTTCAAATCCATATGTTTTTTTTGAGAAACTTTCAAAACATGCTAAAAAAAATGACATACTCATACCAGACGCTAGTGCAAATCTTGTTTGGTTTTACCAAGCATTTAAACCCAAATTAGGGCAAAAAATTTTTACTGCTCTTAATCACTCACCAATGGGCTATTCAATAGCAGCAGCTATTGGAGCTAGCCTGGGGTCTAAAAAAAATCAGAATGTTATTGCCTCAATCGGAGATGGATCAGTACAGATGAATATTCAGGAAATAGAAAATATAAAAAATTTTAACCTACCAATAAAAATTTTTATTCTAGATAATTCCGGATATGGAATGGTTAAGCAAACAATAGATACTTGGCTTAGTAAAAATTATGTTGGATGCGACAAAAATAGTGGTCTTTCAATACCTAATTTTTTAGATATTTTTAAAGCATATGGAATAAAATCTGTTGAAATTAAAAATAATAAAGAAATAGATAAAAAATTAAAATACCTTATGAGTTATAAAGGACCTATTATGTGCAATGTAAAAATAAATCCAAATGCTAGAATAATTCCTAAAATAAAAGCCGGAGATCCATTAGAAGATATGATACCAAGGCTATCAGAAGTAGAAATTTTGAGAGCAATGTTGCTATCTAACAAAATATAAATAATTGAAAAAATTTAAAATTAAAATATTCGCAGACGGAGCAAATATCGAAGAATTTTTTTTGTTAAACAAAAAAAAATTCGTAGATGGCTTCACCACTAATCCAACTTTAATGAGGGCAGCAGGTGTAAAAAATTATAAAATTTTTGCCCACTCTGTCCTTTCTAGGGTAAAAAAGAAACCCGTATCATTTGAAGTATTTGCAGATGACTTTGCGAATATGGAAAAACAGGCTATGGAAATAGGAAAATGGGGACCCAATGTTGTAGTTAAAATTCCAATTACAAATACAAAGGGACTTAGTTCCTCAAAATTAATAGGAAAGCTCTCAAGAAATAAAATTATTTGCAATGTCACAGCAATTTTTACAATAAAGCAAATACAATCTGTTTTAAAATTTATCAACAAAGAAACCGAAATTATATTTTCTATTTTCGCTGGCAGATTGGCTGATATAGGAAGAGATCCAGAAGTAATTATGAAGAAAGCAAAAAAAATTATTAAAAGATATCCAAATGCTAAATTATTGTGGGCCAGCACCAGGGAAGTTTTTAATATTTTTCAAGCCGAAAGATGTAGGTGTGATATTATCACTGTGCCTCATGAGTTTTTAAAAAAACTAAAATTTTTAAAAAAAGATCCAAATAAATTTTCCAAAGAAACAGTTCAGATGTTTTTTTTAGATGCTAAAAAAGCTAATTACTCTATTAATTGATGAAATTTGATTTTTTAAATAAGTACTCTCATAAGATAAAAACATTAAAAGAAATAAAAAAAATTTTACCCATAAATAAGAAGATTATTTTATGCCATGGTCATTTTGATGTAGTACATCCAGGACACGTAAGACATTTAATCTATGCAAAATCAAAAGCTGACGTTCTTATAGTTAGTATAACAAGTGATATTCATGTCACAAAAGGAATTCATAGGCCTCACGTTCCGGAAAATATTAGAGCTCTTAACATAGCCGCATTCGAAGCAGTCGACTATGTTTTGATTGATCAAAATTATAAACCATTACGTTTACTAAGTTTTTTAAAGCCAGATTATTTTGCTAAGGGGTTTGAATATTCTTCAAATAGACTTCCTTTAGCAACAGAAGAAGAATTAAAGATTGTCAATTCTTATGGAGGGAAAATGATTTTTACTCCAGGAGATGTAGTTTATTCATCCACGAGTATTTTAAAAGAAACTCTCCCAGAACTTAAAATTGAAAAGTTATTATCAGTTATGAAATCTAATAATATTACCTTTGAAAAATTATTGAAGATTATTGAAGATTTTAAAAATCTATCAATACACGTTGTTGGCGACGTTATAGTAGACACCTATACAGAAACTTCATTAATAGGCGGTCAAACTAAAACGCCTACTTTGAGTGTTTTAAAGAATAGCGAAATTCATTATATAGGTGGCGCTGGAGTCGTTGCTCTCAATTTAGCCAATACAGGAGCAAAAGTTTTTTTGTCTACCGTAATTGGAAAAGATTTTTTTGGTAAACTTGTTCAAAAAAATCTTAAAAAAATAATTTTATTGCCAGTTATTGACAACACACGTCCAACCACTAATAAAAATTCTATAGTTTGCAAAGATTATAAATTAGTCAAAATAGATACTTTAGATAATCAACCAATCTCTAAAAAAGTATTAAATTTGCTATCGAAGCAGTTAAAAAAATATAATACTTCCGGAGTAATATTCAGCGATTTTAGACATGGAATATTTAACAGGGGAAGCATCGAAAGTCTTGTAAAGAGTATAAAAAAAAATATCTTTAAGTCAGCTGATAGTCAAGTCGCTAGCAGATGGGGGAATATAACTGATTTTAAAAACTTTGATTTGATAACCCCAAACGAAAAAGAAGCAAGATTTTCAATTAGCGATCAAGACTCCAGCCTAAGTTCACTGGCTAGAAAATTAATAAAATCATCAAAGTGCAAAAATATGATTTTAAAATTAGGGGAAAGAGGCGCTTTTGCAGTAGAAAATAAAAAAGATCTCAAATCATTTTATATTTCATCTTTTGCAAACAAAGTTGCCGATGCAGTTGGATCAGGAGATGCTCTTTTAGCATATTCAACTTTGGCTATGATTTCTTCAAAATCTTTGGCCGCATCAATAATTATAGGAAGTATAGCAGCAGCTTGTAAATGCGAGTCCCAGGGTAATAGCGCCGTAACACTAAATGAAGTCATTGGAAAAATAAAAAGTATTGAGAAACTAACCAAATACGACTCTTTATAATATAATTTTCTAAATCTTGTAATTATGTATAATAAAAATATCAAAATTATTGGAGGCGGTTTTCTATCAAATCATTTATTCGAATATTTGAAAAATAAGAAAATTAATTGCAAAATTATTGATAGGGCAAAATGTGATCTGTCAAATAATAAAGACATAAAAAAAATAAATAAATATATAAAGAAAAACGATATAATTGTTTTTATTGCGGCAAAAGCCCCGGCAAAAAATATATCTGATTATAATTATAATTTATCTCTGTGCTTGAATTTTTTAAAGATAATTAAAAAAGATAGCTTTGAGCATTTTTATTATATAAGTTCTGATGCTATATACTCAGATAGTAAAAAAAAAATAAACGAAACATCTCTTTCGGTCCCAAATTCAATCCATGGTTATATGCATTTGACAAGGGAGATTATTTTTGCGCAACATTTTAAAAATAAATTTTCAATATTTAGACCTACTCTGCTTTATGGTTTAAATGATCCTCACAATGGATATGGACCAAATAGATTTTTAAGAGAAATTTTAAACAAAAAAGAAGTTACTTTATTTGGAAAAGGAGAGGAACTCCGCGATCATATTCATGTAAGTCACGCAGCGGAGCTTATTGGAATTCTAATTGTTAATAATTTTAGAGGCACTATGAATATCTGCTCTGGAAAAGTTATTTCTTTTTATAATTTTGCAAAGCAGTTATTCAGAATTAACAACATAAAAATCAAAATAGTTTTTAACAAGAGATTAATACCAATGCCTCATAATGGATATAGAGCATTTGATAATTTGCAGTTGCAGAGAAAAACTGAAAATTTTTTTGATTTTAAAAATATTTATGAAAATGGGATTAAGTTAATGAAGCAGAATAGGTAGATTGCAATTTATGAGGAAAAAAAGTTTAGTCTTAATAGGAGCCAATGGGTTAATAGGAAGATCATTTAATGATAAGTATTCCAAAAAATACAAAATTATCAAATGTCTAAGAAAAGATGATCTTAGTAAAGTTCTTCATAAACATAAGCCGTCAATAATATTTAATTCTTCGGGAGAGCCTTATGATGAAAAAAAAATGTTTTTTACAAATGTATTAATAGTTAAAAAAATTATTGATTATTGTATTAATAATAAATCTTTTTTAATTCATTTAGGTTCTTCAGCAGAATACGGAAGACATATGGAGCCTACCAGAGAGACCAGTGAGCTTAGACCAACTACCGTGTACGAAGGTACAAAAGCAGCAGCATCTATGCTTGTAAGAGGTTATGCTCATAATTACAGTCTTCAGGCCGTAATAGTTAGACCATATTGTGTTTTTGGAAATTATAGTAAACCAAATTTATTAATACCAATGATTATCGAAGCAATTCGAAAAAATAAATTTATGAAGATATATAAAGGTGTTCATGATTTTATTTATGTAAAAGATTTTATCAGAGGTATCGATAAAATTATTCAAAAGAAAAATAAATGTCATTCTGGAGAAGTAATTAATTTGGGCTCTGGTAAGCAACTCTCAAATTTTAAGGTATTGAACTGTGTGCAAAAAATATTTGGAAAGCAAAACGAAAGTAATTTTAAAATAATTAATAAAAAATACAGGTCTTATGATTCTGATATGTGGGTTGGAAATATTAAGCATGCTCTAAAAAAATATAAATTTAAATGCAAATATTCTTTTGAAGAAGCATTATGCGACATGAAAAAAAATTATAAACTTAATAAATGAAAACAATTATATGTTTTGATCTTGATGGAGTTATTTGTTCAACCAAAAAAAACTATTATCATTTATCAAGGCCGATAAAAAAAAATATAAAAAAAATAAATATTTTGTTTAATAAAGGATTTATTATAAAAATTTTCACTGCAAGGTTCATGGGGAGAAGTAAAGAAAATGTTGTCGTAGCAAGGTCCCAGGGTTTCAATATGACGAAAAGACAACTTAAAAAATGGGGTGTACGTTACCATAAATTAATTTTCGGAAAGCCTAGTTATGATTTATTTATTGATGATAAGTGTATTTACTTTAAAAAAAATTGGATTGATGTAATAGATGAAAAAATAAAGAAAATATGAAATTTTTTTAAAAATACTAGTATCTTTACCAAATTTTTTTTATTCTATTTTTTCTTGTATAAGAGTTTTTATACTTATTTTTTTAAAGTTATTAGGCCTTCCGTATTAAACTTCGTAATATTTTTATTTACAATTAAATCAAAAATTTTAATACCTCTGCTTATCTAACTAAAGTCTTTTTAAAACTGCCTTATTCAATTTAGTTATTCCAATTCGATATATTCTTAGTCCCTAAGCTGTAAATATGATAAAATTATTTATTAATACTTTAATAAAACAGATGTGAATAAAAAGTATATAGAATTTAGAAATAAATTTTAGATTTAAATTTAATGTTTTAATCTTTAATATTTTGATTAAAATATCCACCATGAGATGTTACGGCCTCAAAGCCTATAACTAAGTTAAATAATTCCTCAAAGGAATAACGCGTATTTTTAACTTTTTTATACAATCTTGGTATCGAAAAAATATCTTTTCTATTCACTAAATCAAATTTCTTAATTACCTGATATCCAAATATTTTTTCAAATACTTCGTCGTAATCAATTATATTCCTACCTGGTTTTCTTTTATTAGAGTCTCTAAAATACATATATCCACCATTTTTAAGAACTCGATCTGCGTTTATAATAAAATGGACAACTCCAGAGTCGTTAATTTCATTTAAACATCTCGTAGAAGTTATTAAATCTTGAGAGTTATTTTCAATATCTTCAAAAAACCAACTAGGTATTTGTTTAATATTAAAATTTTTTGAATTAATTAATTTTGTTAAATCAGAATCTTCTAATGAAAATGTCTCAGCTGCAACCAAGTCTAAATATTTTTGTTTTTCGTTTAAAACTTTTCTATAGAATAGCCTTTGTATATTATAACAAAATTTGTGTGCTTCTATAGAAGTAAAAATGCTATTTAGGATTTTCAAACTATATATTGACGCCCCTCCAAGACCCGGACCAAAATCTAAGTGACATAAATTTTCTTTATTAAATATATCTTTGGCATAATTTTTAAGAACGCAAAGATCTTGAGCGCTGCTCAGACTATTACATTCTATATAATTAGCATATTCTTTATTTTTAGAATCTAGAAAAGGAAAATAAAAATCAAATATTTTCTGATATTCATTTTTAATTATTTGAAAGTCTTTTTCATAGTCGGGATATAAAAATTCTTTTAAAGTTGGATATTTTTCATAGAAACCAGAATACCACTGAAGTAAAGCGACAATGCCAGTAAAATCTTGATTAGCTAACCCAAGCTCTCCATCGACCCATTTAAATGGATCTCCAATTCTAAAATATTTATCTCCAAATACCCATTTTTTTTTTTGTACATTTTTCTTATAAGAAAATTCAAAATCCCAACTCATAGTGTAAATTTATATTAAACTTTTTAAGATTTTAAATTAAATCATTTGCTTTAGTTTACAAGTATATAAATTATATTTATAAACTATACATACTATATCTTTAGAAGCCCTAAATTTTCTCTTTGTTCAACAACCTCTAAATTTTCAATTTTATTCTAGAAAGATAGAAAAAATTTATTTAATTAAAATTTTTTAAAGCTAGTTATTATTGACCTTATTGGTATTTTTTAAAGTTATTAGACCTTCGCTGTTAAATTGCGTAATTCTTTTTTTTTTATATGAGATTAAATCTAAAATTGTAGAAATCTCATTCATCCAGCTATAATCTTTTTTAAAAATCTTTTTTTCTACTTTTGGCACACCGCTAGGATACGTTCTTAATCCTGTAGTAATGACCTGCCTACCCCATTTTGGAAGAGAGTCTACTTCAATAAACCCTTTTGATCCATAAACTTCTAATAAAAACTTATTTTTCCAATTACAGAAACCGTGGTGAATAAAACAAGTTAATTTATTTACTTTAAATAAGCAAAAACCATTATCTATTTTTTTTTTGTTTAAAAATTCGTTTTTTTGATTTTGGCAATAATTTAATTTCATAAGGGGCTTCTCAAAGAACCATTCTATTAAATTTATTGCGTGTGTTCCCATATCAATAAGACTCCCAACCGCATTAGTATTGGATCTTGCTGTGCCGTTAGCGTAGGTTAATTTGCAGTAATATATTTTTCCAATTATCTTTTCTTTTAATTTTTTTTTTACAATTTTTAATCCATTATCAAATCTTAAATTATAACCTGTTTTTAGAACTTTATTATTTTTATTGGAAATTATTAAAAGTTTTTTCATAATTTCAAGATTTGTTGTTATGGGTTTTTCAATCAGCAAATGATATTTTCCGACTAGTTGCTGAGAAATTATTTCGGAAATTTTTGTTGGCGTAGAGATAATAATCAGGTCTACATTAATATTCTTTATTTCCTTCCAGCTTCTAAACCATGTAATTTTTTTATCTTTGATATTTTCATTATTAACGTCAACTATATATTTAATATTTATTTTGTAATTTTTTATTTTAGTTAAGGCATAATATCTTTTTTTTCCAATATTTCCGAATCCAATTATCCCTATAGAAATATTTTTCATATTAATGATGAATTTGTAGCTTTAAAAAAAATATTTATTATATTTACTCCCTTAAAATAATATTTTTTTTCGTTAGATATATTAATTAGTTTTTTTTCTAAATTTTTTTTTATATACTTATTTATAATCTGAGTATTTTTTATATTTGCGTAATTATAAATAATTAAGTCGTATTTGTTAATATTTCTGAGATTATGAATAAAAATGATATTTTTTATTTCTTTTTTCTTAAACTGATCATCAAAAATATGTACATTAAATTTTTTGTTTTTAAAAATTTTAGAAAAAATCGTATTTGTTAATGAAAATGATTTTTTTTTGTAGGAAACACCTATAATTAATATTCTTATTGTGTTATTGTGAGTAATCTTTTTTATT
>Ga0114973_10002483_pt1 | contig 13341 bp, 19 predicted proteins | sample M_140807_MF_Meta_FD_87025 | JGI IMG/M metagenome (GOLD analysis project Ga0114973, IMG submission 87025) | Freshwater microbial communities from Lake Montjoie, Canada to study carbon cycling - M_140807_MF_MetaG | ecosystem: Environmental > Aquatic > Freshwater > Lake | place: Lake Montjoie... | reverse complement strand
GATAAAAACAATATAAGCAATTATTGTGAAAAACTTGGATATATCAAACCAAAACAAGTTGTTCAAAAATTAATAAAAGATAAAAAATCAATAGATGAAACAACAAAAGATGCTAAAAAATTATTAAAAGAAGCCGTTAAAATTATTAAAGATGAAAAATCAAAAAAAGTTTAACATATATTCATTAATTTTTTCATAATACTCTTGTAATGTTGCTTTATTGCATATTTTATAATCTATAGTAGATATTACTACTTGCTCTGATTCATGAGAATCATTTGGACAATTAAATCGATCAATGTAAACAATTTTTCCTCCTAGCTTTAAAATAAGATTAGCTTCATTTTGAAAACGTACATCGGAGCAAACAATATTTAGATTAGGATTTTTTTCCAACTTTTGAGAAATTTTATTTTCCATTAATTTGACCCAAAATTCGGCATCAAAATGTTTTCTAAATAAATCGGTTCCTACTTTTTGTAAAATTTCACGAGGAGATAAAGACCAAAATTCAATCTTTTGTTCTTTTAGTTTTCGATCTGTTAATTGTGTTTCCGACAAATCGAAAAGAAACCTACATATATCTTTCAATGGATCAGCAAATGCCATCTTTTCGAAATTATAATGAGATACCAGGTAATCAGCCATTACATCTTTTCCAGATCCTTTATATCCAATTAAACCTATAATCATTCTTTGGAAAAAAATTTAAAAGTTTTTAAAAATTCAATTTTTTTTATTTTATAAAAATAAAAATATGCAACCTTCAAGTCCTTTTTTTATACATACTAGAAAAACTCCCTATTTTTCCAAAAAAATTCCTACCGTTGAGAGTAAAAATAAATCTCCTTTCCAAGATATTCAAAAAAATTTCATGTTGGAACCCGATAATAATGAAGATAAAAATATTTATAGATTTCATTTAAAGGTGAATAAAGATTCAAAGCTTCCAGTGACTCTTTCTCAAGTAAACACTGTTTCTTCGAATATTTTAGAAAGCGTAATGGCACTGTCAAATAAAGAAAAAACTGTAGAAAGTATTCCTACGGAAACAGTGGAATCAAAAGTCAATGATAAAGTCGACACTACAACTATCGACGATAAAGTCATCGATAAAGTGGAATCTATTTCAAAGGAAACAGTCGAGACCGTTCCTAAGATTGTAGTTGAAGAGGAAAAACAAAATCCAGTAAAATATCGTTTAGAAAAAATTCTAGATCCTATTTCTGGACAATTCAAATTTCAATTAAAAAAGGTTGCGTTTGAAAACTTGGAAACTGAAAAAGCTCCTGAACCAGTCCCAACAAGAACACTTACCCTTGAACCAGCTCCACAACCAAAAACAGAAATTGAACAACCTCCCGCAAATAAACGTTACCGTTTAGAAAAGGTTACTGACGAGTTTGGAGTAAGTAAATATGTTTTACAAGAAATTTTTAATCCAGTTGTTAAATCTACCCCTACTGTACCAAGCACCCCCGCAGTTAAATCTATCCCTATTGTACAAAGCACCCCTATTGTACCAAGAACCCCTGCAGTTAAATCTACCCCTATTGTATCAAGCACCCCTGCTGTACCAAGCACCCCTGCTGTACCAAGCACCCCTGCTGTACCAAGCACCCCTGCTGTTACAACAGATTCAAAAGAAACTACGGACGAATTTACCAATGATTTAAATGACGATGAATCTTCCAGCATTCAAATTAAAGAACTATACAAACCTTCTCAACAAAATATTCAACATAGTATTTTCACAAGAAAAGTCACTATTAATCAATTTATAAGAACAAAAGCATATAGTTTTATGCTTGGGGACCGAGTTATTCAAGATGAATTTACAATGAAAAATATCGTCGAAAATTCAATTTACTTGTATAATTCACATATTATTGATTATATCACGATAAAAGTGATCACTGGTATTTTAAATAAAAAAATACGAATCGAATTAAGTCTATTTGAAATGGAATTTGAAACCAATAAACCTGTCAAAATTCAATCTTTTGATCTTGGACACTATGAAAATAACAGTGCCCGGGTTTTTACTAAATTAATTGAAAAAACTACACCAAAAAAGGGATGCTTTTTGATATCCATTTTAGATGTATTTTTAGAAAATAATCAAATACTTGCTCAAGGTTCTTTATGTATAGAAACAAATATTTATGTTACCAATAAAAGATTTTCAAGAGAAAGAGCAGTGAATTTAAATAGAATGAACGAAAAACCGCTATTTAATAAAAATTAACTTAGCAAGAAGTGCAAGAGTAGCAAAAAGCTTTTAAAACTTGAGGATAGGTTTTTTCAGTAAAAGCACGAATTTCGGCTTGAACTGGGTTGGAGTAGAGGTTAGGACCACTTGCACTGCATGCAAGGTTTTGATCAAATGGATTGCAAACATTAATGGCACATCCATTTCCGTATTTGCGATAAATACAGTTATAGTTGCAAGAATCAGAAGTATCTTGTGGTTGACCACAAGGAGAAAAGCAATATGGACTAGGATCAATAAATGCGTTTTGGTATCTATATTTATTGGCTTTAATAACTGCAGATCCATAAACTTGAGCAGCAGCTGCATCAGCGTAAACCTCTGCTACCGAGGTAGGAAAACAATTTTGTTGAGCAATGGCAAAACAATCAGACATCTCTATATTGAGTAAATATTTTTTTTTTAGCAAATTTTTGCAAGACAAGAAAAATTATCCTTCTCAAATCTAATTTTATTCAACTCTGTAGTAATGGAATTTCCTTTTTTTATAGTCAACTTGGGATCTTTTTTGCTTACAAGAAATAATCCTGTAAAATCTTGTTGGACATTCCATTCCGTTTCACACATTTGTATAGGCACTAGAATTTTGATTTTTTCAAATCCACCAAAAACACCGTGGTTAAATACAAAATCAACATTCATATTTACTTGGTCTCCTATATTTGGAATATAACTTTTAACTCTTACTTTTAAAAGGAAAAAGACATCAGGAACCATTTTCATAATTTCTTCATGAATATATTCATTAATATCAATCACTTGATCAATATATCCAATATTTTTTAAACACGTTTTTTCAAATTGAAATTTAACCTTTTCTAATAGTTTGTCCTGATAATTTTTATCTAATTCTTCGGGAACAAGACAAACCCTTGTTTCTAATATAGCATCTTTGAATAAATGATCATTCATCTTTAATAATTAATTGTAATTATTAAACTATTTCATTTTTTAGAAGGAAGCTGATTGGTTATTTTTTTTAATAAATCAATGATGAATTCACTAATGTCTTGATTTTTCATTCTACTATATATTAATTTTATTTTTTTCTCAAATAAAATGATTACTATTCTTACTTTTGCTAATAAAAATACAGCTGGTTTAATTAATTTCAAAAATTCTTTTGCAAAATTTCCGGATTGGAATTTACAAATTATTGGTATGGGTCAAGAATGGAAAGGTTGGATTACAAGAATGTCCGCTTATCGAGATTATGCTCAACAATCTGATCCAGAAACCTTACTAGTTTGTTTAGACGGATATGATGTATTATGTTTAAGAAATTCTAATCAATTTTATGAAAATTTTCAAAAATTTAATCGAAAATATGTTTTTGGAGCTGAATTAGATTGTTCTAAAAAAACATGTAAACGACCAAAAAATTGGCAACGTGAAAATGGAATTTATGATTTTTATGTCAATGGAGGTTGTGTAGTTGCAAAAGCAAAAGATATTTATTTTTTATACAATTGGTGTATTCAAAATGGGCATACAAGAGATGATCAAATTGCTTTAGGATATTTTATGGATAACTTTCCTACTCAAGTATCCCTTGATACAAATAGAAATATTATTGTTATTCATGAAATGTTATTTATAACTAATCCAAAGATTAAAAATAATAAATTATTTCTAAATGGATTTTCAAATTTACCTTATTTTATTCATTATCCTGCTATTATGTCAGCTACTTCTATTCCGTTATTACAAATAAGACCACCTAAAAGTTATTCTAAAATTGCTAAATTTCTTTTAGGAGATCAAGCTCTTTTGGATTTGGAAATGAATAAAAAAGTTTACAAAAAAAGTTCTTGGATTATAATTTCCTTTCTTATGCTTCTAGTTATTTTAATTATTATTTTTGTTATTCTTTACCTCAAATGTAAACAAAAAAAAAGTTCTTGAGGATATATAGAGAATGTCAAGAGACGCTATCATTAATAATTTGATTGAAAAAACAAAAGAATTTATTCTTCAAGAATTAATTCCAATTATTCAAAAATCAGGAGAACCATTAGAAGGAAATTTATTTATGGAACATCATCATACCACTTTTACCAATAATTTTAGCAATAAACAAAAAAATCTTGTTGATTTGTTGTTAGATTCTACGGATATTAAAAAAGTATTGGAAATTGGATTTAATGCTGGATTTTCTGCTCTACTCATGTTGGAAACCAATCCCAACATAAATTTAACATGCGTTGATATTGGGCAACACAAGTACACAAAACCCTGTTTTGATAAAATTCAAGAAAAATTTGGTAATCGTATTCAACTTAAAATTGGTGATAGTACCAAAGTTCTCCCAAGAATTCAAGAAAAATTTGACATGATCCATATTGATGGGGCTCATGATGTAACCGTAGCAACCAATGATATTATTAATTCTTATCATTTAGCTCTCGACAATTCCATTATGATCATGGATGATTATAATGGTGATCTTGAAAAATTATGGGATTCCTATGTCCAAATTTTTAATTTACAACATGTAAATTTAACTTATGATACAACTATTGGTTCCTCTCCTCACGATGTTAAAAGAGTGTCTAAATAGAAAATCCACAAGGACCCATGGCAATTCCACATGTTCCACCTGCAACATTACTATTACGTTCTAATTTAACATATCCATTTTCTCCCCACCCTGCTCCCCAACTATTTCTAACTAACCAATAATCCATATTATTCTCTGTTCCGTAACCAACTAATTGCACTGCATGATCAAGATTTTGTCCACAAGAACTTGCCGTAATCACACCCGACTTGTAAAATTGAAATACACGTTGATCGGCTTCAATAACTACGGTAAGAGGAGCTTTAGAAACCGCACTCTTGAGTAATGCCTCATTGTTAGCAGGCACATCAAAACATTGATCAAGTTTATATTGAGTATCGGTTGCTTTACAAACTCCATCGGTTGCCGAATAGGGATATTCCGATTCAAGTTCTAATCCATGAGCTTCAATATATTGAAGAGCTAATTCGGGGTAACCACCAGAGCATCCAAAACTATTCTTATCACAATCAACTAATTCTTGTGGGGCAAGTATCTCCAAATTTCCAGTCTTGATTGCATATCCACTCTCTAGTGTTTCAGTAACCGCAAAAGCCCAGCAACTACCACATTGTCCTTGATCTTTGACTGGGGTAACCACGTTTTTAAGACGCCAATCTAAAACATCAGGAGCAGTAATTCCAGACTCACTAAATTTAGTACATTGACTAGAATTAGTTTTTTGGAATCCACAATAATACTTTTTAAATTCTTCAGGAGTCATGTCAGCAAATTTATTGATTCCTAATGAAAAAGTTAGATTGTCATTTTGATTAATTTGATGAATAAATTTGTAATTTTCAACAAAAATTGGAAATCTGTTATTGAAAGCAGTCTCGTCATAACTTTTATTATAAGTATTTAGAAATTGGTAGAACAAGTAAAAATATTGAAACAATTGCATTTTTTTTTATATTATGAATCAAGTCTTTAAGCCAAAAAATACCAAGTTACAAATTAATTATTTTTTTAATAAAAGATTATGCAACCCACAATTTTTGTATCCATCGCTTCGTATCGAGATCAGTTGTGTCCAATGACAATTATAACTTTATATGAGATGGCTCAAAACCCTGAAAATATATATGTAGGATTGTGTCAACAAAATGATACAAAAAAAGATACAGAATGTGTTTTTCCGGAAGGTCATCCATTGACAGAAATTGCCAAAAAAAATGTAAGAAAGGTGAATATTCCACACACCCAAGCCAAAGGTCCAACTTATGCAAGATTTATTTGCGCATCTCTTTATAAAAATGAAGACTTTTTTATGATGATTGATTCTCATTCATTATTCCCCCAGGATTGGGATATCCACCTTGTAAACATGCATAAATCTTTAATCGATGCAGGACACTCTAAAATAATACTTTCCTTTTATCCTCCTAAATTAGAGGAATATCAGTCAGAAGTGGAACAAAATACGTATATCACTGTATTACAAAAAACACAAAAAAATAATGATGGTATTCCAGTTTTTCAGGGAGCTGGATGGCAAATGGCTCCCGATTTACCTACGTTGAATTATTATGTAAGTGCTAATTTTATGTTTGCAGCAGGAAACATTGTAAAAGAAATTCCTTTTGATCCTCACCTACCATTTTTATTTGAAGGAGAGGAAATTTTATATTCAATTAGAGCCTTTACTCATGGTTGGAATGTATTTTCCCCGAATAGAAATATTATTTTTCATCATTATACAAGAAAAGGAGAACCCAAATTCTGGGATGACCTCACCTTGGAAGCAAAAGATAGTATTCACAAGGTTAGATATTTGCTTGGAATTGAGGATACACGATCAAAAATTTCATCTTCCATTATACTAAATAGTATTTATAAATATGGCTTGGGTAAAGAAAGACCCTTGGCGGATTATTATAAAAATACAGAGATTGATATTAATGTAGAAATTAATAATCAATTAGAAAAACCTCCAAGTCGTTGGTATATTTATTTAATTGTTGCTGTATGTATTATTGTTATTTTGGTAATATTATTTTTAGCAATCAAGAAATAAAAATTTTTTATAAAAATATAAAAAATGAATTCTCATCGAGCTGCTCAATATTTAAACACTCCTCATCTTTCTGATAATAATTTGTTGGCTGACGGAAAATGCCCTATATGTGGAGAACGACTAAGTCATGTTATTGAATTTTTAATTAATGAAAAAAAAGTGCGAGTGTGTTCCCACGACTGTATGATTCGTGTAAAAAATATTTATAATTATCTACGTTAAACCACTTTATTATCAGACCCAATGGTGAATTTTTCCAAACATAAATTATTCTTATTTTTGGTAAATTTTTGTATATTTTTGGTCAACATATCTTTCATACTTTTATATTCCATAGAACGTATATGAACACAAAGATCACTAATACTAGTAGGAACACCAATATTGGAGTAATGCTTTATAATCCATTTTGGAGTATTTAAAATTTTTAAAAAATCTTGACAACACTTGATATGTTCATTACATTCTCTTAATTGAGGATGTAAACTACCCATTCCAAAATCCCACAATACAAAAAGAAACCCCTCATTTTGAATATAATATTCCTCTCCTTGTATATTATAGCACCAACATCCTCCTTTTTTTATAGGAAATACAAGAACGTTTCCCCAATGAAGATCATTATGTAAAAAACCTAAATAATGTTGTAAAACGTACAAGGCAAAAAATATTTGTAAAAAACAACTAATAAATTCATTATGGCTTCTGGGACGGCAACACCAAGATTTCAAATCTTCTGCAGCCAATTCATTAAAACTATATATATGAGGACCATTTTTACTTAAGCTTTTATTCCAGCTGTTGGTTCCCGAATAAACATAAAAAAAATGCAAGGGTAAATGAATACTTTTTTTAATTTTGACAAGTTTGGTGCACATTTTTAAAATATAAATTTCTCTCCATACTGTTTTGGTGGCAAAAATAACTTTACGATTGTTATGTTGATTTTGTAAAAATAATTGAAGATCTTCAATACTTAGTGGAACTTTTTTGATTGAAATTGGATGTTTTTCTTTCAATTTTGTCAACATGTGTCCTCTAAAAATTTCTCCATATTTACTTTCATTGCCCATTTTACCTTCAATATTTGTATTCTCTAAAATGTTGTTGTATTTGTTCCAAGATTGGTCATCTTTTATAAAAATTTTGTAAGCCTCATAAAACGCATTATTTTTAATCCTTTCTCGAGTAGTAGCCATTTTTTTTATAAGAAAAATAATAAAAATTGAATTCAAAACATTTTAAAAACTCAACTTGTATATGATTCGCCAATTTCCTAAACATATTATAGAAAATATAAAGTCTTATCTTGAAATTTGGGAAAAATTGGGCATTTCTAAACAATTCATTTCAAAAATACAAGATCAACTAGAATGGCCAAGAGATATTAATGGGTATGCTAATAGTTCTATAAGTTATTATAGTAATATTCGTCTACCAAAAAATATTCATGTCATTGATTTATATTTAGGAAACTACAAATTAGTAAAACATCCTTATACTTTTAACTTTATATTCAAAGAAAAGTCTGCTTTTATGGGAATTAATTTTAATTGTCCAATTCAACATATATTGAATGCTATTTGGTTTGCCAAGCCTTTTCCAGACAAAATAAATATATTTGGAACTTATCTAACAATAAATTATTATATTACGCCATGCATTGGTTATCAGGTTGAAACATCTATGGTAGGAGAGGCTCAACTCTATAATCATTTTATTAAAATTGTCAAAAAAATTACAACTTAATGAAAGGTTTGATTACAAACAATAATTTCTGTATTGTCTCTATTATACCAACAATTGGATACATTAAAATAAGGAACGGTGATATTAATTTTTGGAATTACATCGGGAATAGTAATATTAATAATAGGGACAGGAATTTGCTCTATTTCATAAACAGAAATAGAATTATTAGACCTTAAGAAAAAAGCTTGACAAACAGTAATCAAAGTTAAGAAAAGAAAATTTTTCATATTTTGAAATATTGGACAAAAATATAATGTAATCATCAATTTTTCAAATGTATAAAAAATGATAATTTATATTTTTTTTACAAAAAAGTAACTTTCAGTATTGCAAGACCTTTTTATTTTAAAAACAATTATTTTTAAAAACAGGCATGGATAAAATCATCAAATTAGAAACACTAGATCATGATGGATTCGACGAGCTAGGACCGCAATCAAATCTTTGGGATCTATACTACATCTTTATTGGCGAATCCGAGGAGTCTACCGTAGTTCATCATTTTCATCGGGAATATTGGTTTCATGGTCCAGATAACGAACCTTACAAGTTTATTGAAAAAACAACTTTATCTAAAATTGCAAGTGCAAATCCAAAAGTAGCTGATCAAGTAGAAAATATTATTGAAAAATGGTTTTAATTCTTAATTACCTCCTCTAAGTCTGAGAACCAAGTGGATAGTAGACTCCTTTTGAATATTATAATCGGATAGAGTACGATTGTCCTCTAGTTGCTTACCAGCAAAAATAAGGCGTTGTTGATCAGGAGGAATTCCTTCTTTATCTTGAATCTTTGCTTTCACTGTCTCAATGCTATCGCTAGGATCAACATCAAGAGTAATAGTTTTACCAGTTAGAGTCTTTACAAAAATTTGCATCTTTTAATTGTACAAAAGATTTTTTTAAATCAATCAATTTTTATTTTCCCTTCAACAGAACCCAAAAACATTCACATCAAGTATTTTCATGGAAATTTTTTACAACCACTTTCATTAATTAATTTTTGGATATAATTACAGTTTTGGGTGCTACTTTTGGCGTAAATAAATGGAAAAATTGCATGTATAAATGCTTGGACACTAGCTTTAAAAAACATTCCAGACAAATTTAGACTTAATTTTAAATGTGAAAAGTAAGTCATACAAACTTGGGACGGGTGATGGGTAAACGAAATCATCCTTTAATAATAATAAATATTATTTTTGCGTCCAAGGAAAATGTCCTTTTGCATCTTGTTTATACATTGGATAGTATTTTTCTCTATTGTTGAAAAATTCAAAGGGTCGCCAACCTGATCTTAAAGCTCGTTGTCTTTGAGATGCCATTATATCTTCTCTAAAACCACATGTATCTCTTACAAATGAATAGTCATACAGATAAGTATTTTGATTAGTAACTGGAATTCTTTCATAATAAGGTTTTATTGAGCCCATTGGATCTGTCATTAATAATGGTACAGTATAAGAAGGAATTGAAAAGTTAATGACCCCAAAAGGAGCACTAAATAATAAATCAGAATAATATTTGATATTTCCTCCTCTAATTGATTCATAATCCTTATAAAAACCTAGATGATTCCCTTCTATATTCTGTAAATATTCTTGGGGTTGAGTTTGTAACGAAACCAAGGGTGGACGATTTAGTTCTAAACGCTGAGAACGAGGAGAATCATAGAGTCGGGGATCTAAAGAAGTGTATTTTCGGTTTGGAAGTTTTACGAAATCAACGTTTGTTGGGCGAATGGATGTATCTGTATTAATAAAATGTATACTTTGATCATCAGTAACAGTTGTATATGGTTTTAAAACTTGGAGAGGTAATACTTGAATATTATTCATGAGAGTTTTATTATACAAAATGAATTTTATTAAAAAAGTCATTTTTAGGAAAATGTAACAATTTACATACCTTTGAGGGCCTTGAGTTGAGCGCGGGCACGGGCGAGTCTGTTCTTGTGGGCTTTACCCTCACCGTACAAGTCCTCAGCTACTTGCTCACCAGCGGCTTGAGCGGCACGGTATTTAGCTACAGCTTCTTTGACGGCTTTACCGAAAGCACCTTTGGGGGCGCCGGTTGGTACACGTGGACCTTTGGCAACACCGGTGGCTTTGTATTGGTCACCGATTTTCTTCATAGCCTTACCGAAACCAGCTTTTCCGCCACCTTCAGCATCAATGTATTGAGCAAGTCTGGCTACACGGAACTCGTCCCAAGGGGTGTGGGCACGGGTTTTCTTTGGTGCCTTTTCAAAAGGAGCACCCCAGGTTTGCATGGTAAGAGCAGCAATGAGGGTTGGCTTGTCCATCTTGGAGCGTCCTTTAATTTCACGAGCAGAAGCGATCTTTCTGAGATCTTTGAGGGAATATTCCTCAGCAGCGTGGATATGTTCATGGTTGTTTACGTAGTCTTCTTCGAGAGCAAAAGTTCTATGTCTTGGGAGTCTTTCCATTTTTTTATATTAAAAAAAATAATTTTTTTTTTTGTTTTTTTTAAATTTTTAATAATCTAAAAAGATTTAAAACAATAGTATAAAAAAAATATAAATTTTTTTTTATAAAACATACTCTTATGAATCCTAATTATCCACAAGAAATTTATAAGACATCGGATCTTGAAGAATTAAATCAAAAAATTCAAAATCGGTTTATCAGAGACGTTGTTAAACCCTATAGTAATAGCATTAAACGTTCCGCGCATGCACCAGCTAGGTATAGAAATCCTAAATCCTATGAAATTCCAAAATCATCTGAATTTTTTACAAGTGAAAAATTAGATTTTACTTCAAAAACCATGGAACCTTATATTCCTTTTACTTATGATTCAAGACAACAGCAACAACAACAACAACAACAACAACAACGTAGAGTAGTCAATCATGATAAAAATCCTTATAATGAAAATTACGTTGCTCCTCAACAATCAAAATTTACTCCTATTGTTTCTGCATCAATGACCCCAGCAATGACACCTGCCCCCTCAAACCGAATTTCTAGAAATACGCCCAGTTTTGCTCCCACTACAGTCCCAGTAATTGTAAAAGAATCGGTAGATTGTAGAAATGTCCATCAACATGCATCCAACTGTCCAGTTTGTGCAAAAATTTACCGGTCTAATTATAGTATTTTCATGGTTATTATTGTTATACTTGTTTTGATCATATTATTTTTAGCCAAGAAATGTCTAAATACATCTTAATTTTCAGAAAAACATTTCAAAACAGCATCTTTTAAACTCATTTCTGGAGAAACGAGGTATTCATCAAAGTGTACAGGGCTAACATCGTCATTGTCATTGTCAAAATTATTTTTTTCTTGACCGCAAGAATGTTCTTTAATAAAATTTGCCAAAAATTCTTTACTTTTTTTTTCATATGATTTTTTAAATCCTGTTACTTGTCTAGCTTTTTCCAAAAGATTTTCTTTTGATTCGTTAATAGTGTGTATTTCAAAATCAATTTTGCCATGTTTGGATTGAATTTCATTGATAAACTTTAAAAGTTCTGATTTATTTTTACCATGGACTGTCTTTTTAAAAACAATTTTATAATGATCTGCCAATTTTTCGGCATAATTTTTTAAAACATCCGTCTTGGCTTTTGTAAAATCCATATTCCACCAATAATTTTATATGTGTAGAACAAATATAAAATTTAATCAATTTTTTGATTACTTAAGAGTGTTGATCAATTGTTGAACGGAAGTGGGAAGACCAGTCATGTTTTTACCAGTAAGAGTGGATACAATGTAAGGGAATCCTTGAACATTGGAAACTTCTTTTTGGTTATCAGGAGAAAGTCCATTTTTATAAGTAATAAATGTAGCATAATCTTGTAATAATTCCTTAAGCTTGTTACAGTACATGCAGTTATCCATGGTGTAAACTACTAAACCTAATTTTTGAATCATTTCAACATCTTGACTAGCATTTTGTTGAGACAAGGTGGAAATAATTTGTTGAAGAGGCATGTATCCTGTGACAGTGTTGTTGGTAGCACGAGAAACAAGGAAAGGAACGGCATAGCCACCAAAGTTTGTCAACTCTTGTTCATTATTGGCATCAGCAATATCTTTAAGGAGAACAAATTTATTGAAATTATCGGCTCCAATTGCTGATACAAAAGCTTGATAAGTTTTTTTGCTGAAATCACAGTTCTTGTCAAAATAAAATACGAGATTCAAGTTTTTAATTTGATTCATCATATCTGGAGAAGCAGCGTAACCCTCAGAAACTAATTCATTGTTAATTGGGCAAGCAGAGGGGGTGACAACTCCTTCAGATCCATTAAGGAAAGAACGAATGAATTTGTTATTAGGGCATTTGGCTACATAATAATTTGGGTTGCAACTTTTTCCATAAGCAGAAGAAACATCATAGTAGGTAGTTCCATCGCTATCATGGGTAAGAGCATCGTAACCATAAATATTACTTTGTTCTAAAATTACTGGGAAATTCATACTTGGCACTGTAGGAGGAAGCTTTTTTGCAAATAAAGTATTATATTTGCTTGGAGTGTTGTAATCATTGTATGATGAAGTTAAATTGTTGTTATACTCTGGTGAGGAATACATTCTTTTTATTTTGAAAAAAAAAAATTAATTTTTTACTTGCAAAAAAATTATTTAAAAAAAAAAAAAAAAATTAAAAATAAAAAAAAAAAATATATTATAAAAAAAAAATTAATACGCCAAACATTGTTAACAGCACCTAAAAATCTTATAAAATTCTTACCAGGTTCCCATTT
>Ga0114973_10002480_pt1 | contig 13348 bp, 9 predicted proteins | sample M_140807_MF_Meta_FD_87025 | JGI IMG/M metagenome (GOLD analysis project Ga0114973, IMG submission 87025) | Freshwater microbial communities from Lake Montjoie, Canada to study carbon cycling - M_140807_MF_MetaG | ecosystem: Environmental > Aquatic > Freshwater > Lake | place: Lake Montjoie... | reverse complement strand
GTCGGTTTCGGTTACGGATGCAAATATTCAGCGTGATAATAGTACTTCCATTTTTTCTAACCTACTATTACAAGGCGATATCAAAGGCTATATCCCTAACGCCAATTATTATTTTTCTAGTAACGATGTGGACGTTCCTGCTAAATTAGATTTAGTGATGCTCACGCACGGATGGAGAAAATACAATTGGGAGGATATGGTAAAAGGACAAACGCCTACTTTAAAATACCCCATCGATAGTGATTACTTACAAATAAAAGGGTCTTTGTATAATGGCTCTGTAGTAAATAATAAACTTATACCTAGTGTAACGCTGGTATTACAATCTCGCGATAGTAGTAAACAGTATTTTTTTACACCTATAGCCGCAGACGGAAGTTTTACCCAGCGCGGTATTATATTTTTTGATACGGTTCGTGTGTTTTATAAACTCAATGGCGATAAAAAAGTAACGCCAACTACCGCAGCTAACTTTAGCTACAGTTTACCTAATTTGTCTTACCCTTCTCAAATACAACTCTATCATTTTGCAAAGCCCGATACTACCGGAATGGCTTATCTAGCCTACATGGAGGCGCAGGCAAAAAAGATTAAAAAAACCTTTGATTCGGTAGTGGTATTAAAAGAAGTGGTGGTGCAAGCAAAAGCAAAATCGGTGATTGATGTACTAGACGAAAAATATACCACCGGACTATTTTCGGCAAAAGATAGTTATGCGTTTGATGTAGCGGGTGATAGTCACGCAACCGGCTCTATCAATGTGTTTCAGTATTTACAAAATTTAATTCCGGGGATGACCATGTCCCTTCCTATACTTGGTGCTAATGGTGCAGAAGATGCCAATAGCAACAATGTGCCAGGTTTAAATTGGCGTGATGGCACACCTGATATTTTCTTAAATGAAATGCTTTCTGATGCAGAACAAACGATGGGTATTCAAATGAGTGATATTGCGTACATCAAAGTTTTTCGTCCACCGTTTATGGGTTCTTCTGGCTCTGGTCCATCAGGTGCCATTGCTATTTATACCAAAAAGCCATCGGATCTTAAAAACGAAAGTTTAAAAGGACTGAGTAATGCGCTTTTAACAGGGTATACCAACTATAAAGAATTTTATAGTCCTAATTATGCAGCTGCTCCTACAAAAGTGCCAGATGTGCGAACCACTCTTTATTGGAATCCATATGTATTAACGGATAAAAAAACCAAGCTCGTTAAACTTGATTTTTACAACAATGATATCACTACAAAATTTAGAATTGTGGTAGAAGGTGTGAATGCTGCAGGTAAATTAACGAGGATAGAAAAAGTAATTCAGTAATGAATCGTTACTCCGATTCTTTGTCAAATTCAAAGTCGTCGCTGTCTAATAATTCGCGTTCAATTTCTTCCATCATTACAATGTCTGAAGCTTCGCTGAGGGTGAGTGTAAGATTGAGTATTTCCAATAGTCCCATGCCGTCAAATGCATCTTCAAGTTTGGCAGAGAGGCAGCAAATAACAAATGAGGCGCTTTTGTCATAGAAGGCCTGTTGTAAATCTGTTAAGGTTTGACAAGCTTCGGGGTCAATATCAATCACTTTTTCTAGGTTAAGCACCATGTTTTTTTGGGCCGATTCTAGACATTTAGTGCAAATAGCGACGATTTCTGCTGCTATATTGGCAGTAATAATAGTTCCAGCAGGGGTTAAAAGCTGGTATTTTTCTTTGGTATCAATTTTGAGTTCCATAGGATGACGGTGAAGTTAGTAAATGTGGATAATCCACACACAACTTCGCTCAAATATTTTCGTTATAATTGTATAAATCCAATTTTCGTTATGGATAATAATTTTTCACCACAGGTTAAAGAGATCATTTCTTATAGTAGAGAAGAAGCCCTAAGGCTCGGTAACGACTTTATAGGCACCGAGCATTTATTGCTAGGGTTGATTAGAGATGAAGAAAATACAGCCATTAAGGTGCTTAAGCAGCTTAATGTAGACCTGTATGAGCTGCGCAAAGAAATCGAACTTGCTGTTAAGGACAAAACGGGTAAAAACATTGCCAATATCAATAGCCTTCCTTTAACCAAGCAGGCCGAAAAAGTAATTCGTGTTACTGTTTTAGAAGCTAAAGCCCTTAAAAGCCCATTAGTAGAAACAGAGCACTTAATGCTAAGCATTTTAAAAAACAAAGAAAATATTGCCACTCAAATATTAGGTCAGTTTGATATTGATTATGATTTGTTTAGAACTGAGCTTGGCATGGTGGGTAGTTCAAGTCCTCAAAACGAGTTTCCGGAAGATAATGACAATGACGATGATTTTGATGAAGAAAAAAGAGGCGGCGGGTTTAGTCAGCCAAAAGCGGCAAAACCAGGATCTGGTGCTAAAAGTAAAACACCTGTACTAGATAATTTTGGAAGAGACATTACCAAATTAGCGGAAGCAGGTAATTTAGATCCGATAGTTGGGAGAGAGGCAGAAATTGAACGCGTGAGTCAAATTTTAAGCCGTCGTAAAAAAAATAATCCTATTTTAATTGGTGAGCCAGGTGTGGGTAAAACGGCTATTGTAGAAGGCTTGGCGCTTCGAATTGTGCAGCGCAAGGTAAGTCGTGTTTTATTTGATAAGCGTGTTATTTCATTAGACCTAGCTGCACTTGTGGCGGGTACCAAATACCGTGGTCAGTTTGAAGAGCGCATGAAAGCCATTATGAATGAGCTTGAAAAAAACAGAGACGTTATTTTATTTATTGATGAAATACATACCATTGTAGGTGCTGGTGGCGCTAGTGGATCACTAGACGCGTCTAATATTGTAAAACCTGCGCTCGCAAGAGGAGAGCTCCAATGTATTGGTGCTTCTACGCTAGACGAATACCGTATGCACATCGAAAAAGATGGAGCACTTGATAGACGTTTTCAAAAAGTATTGATTGAGCCACCAAGCGTGGATGATACCATAGTTATCTTAAACAATATCAAATCTAAATACGAAGATTTTCACAACGTAACCTATGGCGACGATGCCATTGAAGCTTGTGTGAAATTAAGTGACCGATACATGACAGATCGTTTACTTCCCGATAAAGCCATTGACGTATTAGACGAAGTAGGCGCCCGTGTGCACTTAAAAAACATCAATGTTCCAGAAGCGATTGTGGAACTTGAAAAAGAAATTGAAGCCGTTAAAAACGAAAAAAATAAAGTGGTTAAAAGTCAGCGTTTTGAAGAAGCGGCTGCACTTAGAGACACAGAAAAAAAATTAGGTGAATCTTTGGAACAAGCAAAAAATGCTTGGGAAGAAGAAAGCAAACACAAGCGCTATCCAATTTCTGAAGAAAACATTGCTGAAGTAGTAAGCATGATGACAGGTATTCCTGTTAAGCGTATGGTGCAAGCAGAAACAGACAAGCTGCGCCGTATGAACGAAGAAATGAAGGGCATGGTGATTGGTCAAGACGAAGCTATTTTAAAAGTAGTAAAAGCTATTCAGCGTAATAGAGTAGGATTAAAAGATCCAAAAAAGCCAATCGGCACATTTATATTTTTAGGCCCAACGGGTGTTGGTAAAACGGAATTAGCACGCGCACTTGCACGCAATATGTTTGAATCGGAAGATGCACTGATTCGTATTGATATGAGTGAGTACATGGAAAAGTTTACCGTGAGCCGTTTAATTGGCGCGCCTCCGGGTTATGTGGGTTACGAAGAGGGCGGACAATTAACAGAAAAAGTAAGACGCAAACCTTACTGTGTAATTTTATTAGATGAAATTGAAAAAGCGCATCCAGATATTTACAATATTTTATTGCAAGTACTTGACGATGGTCAATTAACCGATGGTTTAGGTCGTAAAATTGATTTCAAAAATACCATGATTATCATGACTTCTAATATTGGCGTACGTCAATTAAAAGAGTTTGGCGATGGTGTTGGTTTTGCAACTGCTACTCGTGTTCAAAACGCCGAGGAAAATAATAAAGCAGTAATTGAAAAAGCTTTAAAGCGTACATTTTCTCCAGAATTTTTAAACCGTATCGATGATGTGGTGGTGTTTAATTCTTTAACCAAAGAAAACATCTTTAACATTATAGATATTTTAATGAAGGGCGTAGAAAAACGTTTGCAAAATTTAGGCTTTAGTTTAGAATTAACAGAAGCAGCCAAAGATTTCATTGCAGATAAGGGATATGATGTTCAGTATGGTGCAAGACCACTTCATAGAGCCATTCAAAAATATTTAGAAGATCCTTTAGCCGAAGAAATACTAAACTTTACCATTACCGCTGGTGATACACTTGTAGCTGACCTTGATAAAGAGGCAGGAAAAATTGTTTTTACCATTCGTAAAAAAGTTATTGAAGACGAAAGCGCTAAAGTAGAGTAGGCGCAATTCTAATTGTAATTAGCATTGTATCGATTGGGGTTATTCACCCCATCTAAAACTGTCTTGTTTTAGTCCAGCTAAATCAATAACACGGTCTACAACAGTAGCTGCTGCCTCTTCAATGGTAGTAGGTTTACTGTAAAAAGAAGGCGTAGCAGGGCAAATAATGCCTCCTGCTAGTGTTACCGTTTCCATGTTTTTGATATGGATAAGATTGTAGGGGGTTTCGCGGACCATTAAAATAAGCCTACGTCTTTCTTTTAAAACAACATCTGCGGCCCTAGTGATTAAATCATCACTAATGCCGGTTGCAATGCGCCCTAGGGTGCCCATGCTGCAAGGTGCTACAATCATGGTGTTAAAACCCGCTGACCCAGAGGCAAAGGGGGCGCTAAAATCAAATTTTTCGTAGTAATTAAACGGGTATTTATTAAAATCGGTGTTGCCAAGTTCGGTTTCCCAAACTTCTTTGGCATTCTTGCTCATGACTATGCCCACCTGTGCTATTTGACTGTGTAAGCTATGCAGTTTATCCAACAACAATTTGGCATACATAGAGCCACTGGCTCCTGTAATAGCAATAACAATTTTGTGTTGCATGGGCATCTTTTGTAGAATAACAAAAGTAGGCCTAAAAAGTTAAACTTATTTGTACATCAGTTCGTAGTACTCTTTGGCCATTCTGTTAGAATCAAACTGAACTTGTACATCACGCATCCCATTTTGAATCACTTGTCGCCAAGTGTCATAGTTGTCGTAATACATAGGGATAATTTGCTCCTCCAAAATTTCGTAGAGCTTGTTTAAGTCATACTCATCCTGCTCGTGTTGGTGCATGTTTTCGTAATCTGCTTTAGGCACCACAAAACCATTGTTACCATGGTTAATAAATTCTGGTATCCAGCCATCATCTGTAGAAAAGTTAACCGATCCGTTCATTGCAGCTGTCATACCACTGGTACCCGATGCTTCACGAGGTACACGTGGATTGTTGAGCCAAATATCTGAAGCTTGTTTGAGACGTTTACTTAAACCTAATTCGTAGCCAATTAATACCGCTACATTTTTATAGTTCTTACTAATTTGAACAAGGTCGTTGAATTCTGAAATAGCAGGATAATCTACCGGATAAGGTTTACCAGCCCAAATAATTTGAATAGGATATTTACTATTGGATAATAATTTTTCAAAACGTTCCATGTCGTAGGTGAGCATGCTGGCACGTTTGTAACCGGCAAATCTGCGGGCCCAAACAATGGTTAATACGTTCGGGTCAAACTTTTTTCCTGTTTGATCGGCAACAATTTCAAATGCTCTTTTTTTGAGGTGCTTTTTGCGGTCATCAAAAATAAAATCATCGTTGGTGTCCATCGCTTTATAGAGCTGCTTATCGGCCCAGTACTGCCAGTTTTGCGCATTGGTGATAGATACAATTGGACAAATACCTTCGTATTGTTTCCACATTTCTCTACTCACATGACCATGAAGTGCAGACACACCATTTGCTTTTCTTGCAAATTTTAAAGCAGCGAGTGAGTGGTTAAATAAATCATTTGTGATGCCTGTTAATTTGCGCACTTCATCGATGGTTAGGCCGCAGAAATAACTCATTTTATGACATAGGTAAATATCATGTTTTTCGTTACCTGCCTCTTCTGGCGTATGGGTGGTAAATACGAGTTTCTCTCTAACTTTTTCTACACTCTTATATTTGTTGAGTAAATAAAATGCAGAAGAAATACCGTGTGCTTCATTCAAGTGATATACATCAGGATTAAAACCAAGCTCATCAATTAATTTAGCGCCACCCACACCTAATAAAATAAACTGGGCCACTTTAGTTGCAACGTTTGCATCATAGAGGCGGTGTGTGATGGTTTGAGAGATATAATCGTTTTCAGGTAAATCGGTACTTAATAAAAAGAGCGGCGCACTTTTAAAAGTTTCCGGATTGAGGTAAAATGCTTTTACCCAAACTGGATGCTCATGAATAAGTATTTGAAATTTGATGCCAGTGTCTTCTAAAAAACTGTACATCTTTTCCATAAATGTAACTTGTAAAGTTTGGTCTTGGTTGCGCGCTTGATCATAATAACCATACTTCCATAAGATACCAACACCAATCATGTTTTGACGAAGTTCATATGCACTACGTAAGTGTGAGCCCGCTAAAAATCCAAGTCCACCACTGTATATTTTTAGCGGTTGGTGAATGGCAAATTCCATCGAAAAATAGGCCGCTTTTTTGCTGTATTCTTCGGCTGGTTGGTAGGGCAATTGATAATTCGTAAAAGACATAAAGGCAATTTAAGTGCTTAAATAGGCTCGCAATATAGGGGAAATATTTAAAATGTACTTTGTACACATTAAATTGTGGGTAAACAGTATTATTTGTGCTTTTTTTTGCTTTTTGGAACCTTTTTTCGGATAAAGCTGTCGTCAAAAAAGCATTTGATACCCCTATGGTTACCACAGGTTCCTTGTTCTTTAACCCTTACGGTATTACCAGAAAATGAAAAATCAATGATGCAAGGGTCTCCATTTTGTGTAAATTGACCAGCTGTTGGGGTGGTGAGGGTAAAGCTTCCTTTTAGTTCACCAATACAATTGGCATTGTTTTTTTCAAAATGGATAAAAAATAAATACGTTTTTGCGTCTTTGCCATCTCTAATGGAGATGTAATTTTTTTCATTTCTAGTATAATCGCCACTAAGTTTTGCGATACTTGGAAGCGTGTCAAGTGGATTGATGACCACATTGTTTTGTGGTGTTTCATTGCTATCATTTACCACTATCATAAACCCAGCACCTGCACTAAAAATCCATCCAGACCTAGAAAATTTTAGCTCTTTATTGTTATCGTAAGTTTCTTTGCTAATAACAAATGTAGGCTCTTTGTTAATGGAAACAGAGCGCGCATAAGCGTCTTTGCCTTCGTTGTTTAATAATTCTTTGAACCCTAAATACTTAAATTTTTGGTCTGTAACATAAACAAAAAGCTTGGCTGCCTTTTTGCTTTTAACCAAGAGTAAAAAATATTTTTCCGTTTCTTTTTCAATCACACCCACCGGATAAATGGTTTCCTTTTTTTCGTTTTTTACCATTTGAGTAATGGTAGAATCAGGTAAAAATTGATGAAGCGCTTTCACTCCAATTTTTAGTGTGTCGGCTTTTTTAATAAAGTCGGTATCGGATAGCGTGTAATTGCCTTTGATAGGTTTAAAGGCTTTTATAAAATCGGAGGGCTTAATGGTTGACTCCCCAGATAAGTCTAGTGCTTTATTAGCACAGCTACATAAAAGGAACAATAGGGCAATGGTCAACAACTTCTTCATAGCTGTAAATTTAGATAAAAATACGGCTTTACCCTAAGGGATGATTTAGAAGGCTGCATTTAGGAGCCAACTATTGCATAAATTTGTCTTGAACCAATTTTGCCCCAAAACCCATGACGCAACAAAATCATTCTTTGAGTGAAGTACATGAGTCGATCGACACGACGCTTCCTCGTAAAGGATGGCGCCGCATTTTGGCTTATTTTGGTCCTGCTTATTTGGTGAGTGTGGGTTATATGGATCCAGGCAATTGGGCCACCGATTTGCAGGGGGGTGCTCAATTTGGATATCAGCTCATATGGGTTTTATTGCTGAGTAATTTAATGGCACTATTATTACAAAGTTTAAGTGCCCGTTTAGGTATTGTGCGTAGGCGTGATTTAGCGCAGGCCAATAGAGAAACCTATCCGGCAGCCGTTAATTTTTGCTTATACATTTTAGCAGAAATAGCCATTGCTGCCACCGATTTAGCGGAAGTAGTAGGGATGGCCATTGGTCTTCATTTGTTAACAGGACTACCACTTATTTGGGGCGTAGTGATTACCGTTGTGGATACCTTTTTATTTTTATTGTTACAGCGTTATGGCATCCGGAAAATGGAAGCATTTATTTTAGCGCTGGTGGCAACTATTGGCGTTTCTTTTTTTATCGAAATATTAATTGCGGATCCTAATTTGGCAGAAGTGGCCACTGGTTTTATACCAACACCATTTTCAGATGCTTCTTTATATATAGCGGTAGGTATTATTGGTGCCACGGTGATGCCACATAATTTGTATTTACATTCGGCCCTGGTACAAACCAGAAAAATTGGCGCCGATAAAAAAAGTATAAAGCGCGCACTCAAGTATAATTTTATTGATAGTTTAATAGCGCTCAATGCTGCATTTTTTGTGAACGCTGCCATACTCGTTTTAGCGGCCACCGTTTTTTTTAAAACGGGTAATACCGAAGTGGCGCGTATTGAAGACGCGCACCGTTTGTTACAACCCTTGCTGGGCACACATTTAGCGCCTATTTTATTTGCGGTTGCATTAATTGCTGCAGGCCAAAGTTCAACAGTAACCGGCACGCTAGCTGGTCAAATTGTAATGGAAGGTTATTTGCAAATCCGTTTAAATCCATGGCTTCGCAGACTACTTACAAGGCTTATTGCCATTGGCCCTGCCGTATTTATCATTGGTATGTATGGCGAAGGTAAAGTAGACGATTTACTCGTATTTAGTCAGGTACTTTTAAGTGTTCAACTTGGTTTTGCCGTGATTCCACTCATTCATTTTGTAAGTGATAAAGAAAAAATGGGGGATTACGCGATAAATAAATGGGTTCAAATTGCTGCCTGGTTGGTAGCGCTTATTTTAGTATCGCTCAATGGAAGATTGGTTTTGCATGCTGCCATCGATTTTATGAATAGTGATGCTACCATATGGGCTAAAATTGCAGTTGTGTTTTTGCTGCTAGGCTTTGTGGTGCTCTTTTTAATCATGACTTTTTATCCGGTCTTTAAAAAGAAACAAGTTGCTTTGTCTACCATGCATGGCGATATTGCATCACTCGAAAATTTATCGGTAAAGCCCACACAAAAAATTGGTATTGCTTTAGATTTTACCCTTGCCGACGAAAAATTAATTGCGCATGCTTTAGCACAGGGGCAAACGCAGAGCAACTATTTATTAATTCATGTGGTAGAGTCAGTTTCTGCGCATTATTTGGGTGCCGCCAGTGATGATGAAGAAACCAGGTTAGACCAGGAAAGATTGTTTCAATACCAGCGTCAATTAACCCAAAAAGGCTACCAAGTAACAACGGCCCTTGGATTTAAAAATAGGGCAGCTGCTATTGTTAAAATTGTTACTGAAAATGAGGTAGATATGTTGGTAATGGGGGCGCACGGCCACAAGGGTATTAAAGACTATTTATTTGGAGAAACCATCGAATCGGTAAGGCATCATTTAAACATTCCAGTATTAATTGTGAACGTTTAATGCCCTATAAATCACTACCTTTGTGCCCGTTAAAACAAAAAAATGAATACCATGGCACAAAAAATTAAAGTTGCAAATCCAGTTGTTGAATTGGATGGTGATGAGATGACACGTATCATCTGGAAATTTATCAAAGACAAATTAATTTTACCTTACCTAGAAGTCGATATCAAGTATTACGATTTGGGTATGGAATATAGAGACAAAACCAACGACCAAGTAACCATTGATGCTGCAAATGCTATCAAAGAGTATGGTGTAGGTATCAAATGTGCAACCATCACTCCAGACGAGCAAAGAGTAGAGGAGTTTAAGTTAAAGCAAATGTGGAAGAGCCCTAACGGAACCATCCGTAATATTTTAGATGGTACTGTATTTAGAGAGCCAATTGTTTGTAGCAATGTACCCCGCTTGGTACCTAACTGGACAGCACCTATTTGTATTGGTCGTCACGCATTTGGTGATCAGTACCGTGCTACCGATTTTGTAACAAAAGGAAAAGGTAAATTAACCATTAAGTTTGAAGGCGAAGATGGTACCAACCAAGAATTTGAAGTGTTTAACTTTAAAGGAGATGGTGTTGCCATGGCGATGTACAATACCGACGAAAGCATTTACGGTTTTGCAAGAGCATGTTTTAACCAAGCCCTTGTTAAAAAATGGCCTTTGTATTTATCTACAAAAAATACCATCCTTAAAAAATACGATGGTCGCTTTAAAGATATTTTTGAAGATGTATACCAAAATGAGTTTAAAGCAAAATACGCAGAAGCAGGCATCACTTACGAGCACCGTTTAATTGATGACATGGTAGCGAGTGCTTTAAAGTGGAATGGTAATTTTGTTTGGGCTTGTAAGAACTATGATGGTGATGTGCAATCAGATACTGTAGCGCAAGGTTTTGGATCATTAGGTTTAATGACTTCTACACTTGTTACTCCAGATGGTAAAGTAATGGAAGCAGAAGCAGCACACGGTACTGTTACGCGTCACTACAGAGAGCACCAAAAAGGTAAGCCAACTTCTACAAACCCTATCGCATCTATTTTTGCATGGACGAGAGGTTTAGAATTTAGAGGTATGCTTGATAACAACCAGGAGCTTATTAATTTTTGCCATGCACTAGAAGCGGTTTGTGTAGAAACAGTAGAGAGTGGCAAAATGACCAAAGACTTAGCGGTTTGTATCCATGGTAATAAAGTAAACCACGGCGAACATTATTTATACACTGAAGAATTTTTAGATGCTTTAGATCAAAACTTAAAAGTTAAACTAGGATAGTATCTAAGTATAAGCGTATAAAAAAAGACGTTGAATTTTCAACGTCTTTTTTATTTTAAAAACCTTTTGATTTCTTTTTCTACATCGCGGGCTTTGATGGTTTCACGTTTGTCGTGTAGCTTTTTACCTTTCCCTAATCCTATTTCTACTTTCACTAAATTTTTATCGGTAAAAAAAACGCGGAGCGGTACAATGGTGTAGCCTTTTTCTTTTAATCGGCCTTCAATTTTTTTTAATTCTTTTTTATTGAGTAGAAGTTTGCGATCATGAACGGCAATGTGGTTGTTAGCTGTACCATGGGTATAGGAGGCAATAAAAAGTCCGCGCATCCAAAGCTCACCATCATCAAATAAACAAAAGGCGTCATTGAAACTTAGCTTACCATCCCTGATTGATTTTACTTCGGTTCCTAGCAAAACAATACCGGCCACATACTTGTCTTCGATGTGGTAGTTAAAATAAGCCTGCCGGTTGTTCATTTCGTTTGCCATGGGATGTTGTATTACCCCTTAAACAGCACCGCTAGTTGAGCTAGTTTTTCTTTTAAATTTTTTCGCTCTACAATGAAGTCTAAAAATCCATGTTCCAATAAAAATTCACTTCTTTGGAATCCAGGAGGTAAGTCTTTTTTGATCGTTTCTTTAATAACCCTTGGTCCTGCAAAACCAATAAGCGCGCCTGGTTCAGCGATATTTAAATCACCAAGCATACCAAAGCTTGCAGAGATACCGCCAAAAGTGGGGTCGGTAAGAAGCGATATAAATGGTAAGCCAGCGTCCGATAGTTGAGAAAGTTTACCGCTTGTTTTAGCAAGTTGCATTAAGCTGTAAGCGCTTTCCATCATACGGGCACCGCCACTTTTACTAATCACTAAATAGGGGAGTTTATGCTCAATACAATAATCTACGGCACGGCTAAATTTTTCACCCATCACACTCCCCAATGAGCCTCCAATAAATTCAAAATCCATACAGGCAATTACGTAACCTTCACCAACTAAAGTGCCGGTAGCCACGCGCATAGAATCTTTTAAATCCGTACTCGCATGAATGTCATCAAGCCTTTTTTGGTATGGCTTTAAATCGGTAAAGCCTAGGGCATCTTTACTTTTGATATTGTCAAAAAGTTCGGTGTATTTGCCATCATCAAATAAGATATCAAAGTATTCTTGACTTCCAATACGGTGGTGGTGATTACACTTTTCGCAAACAAATAGGTTTTCGGCTAATTCGTTTGTTGTTGAAATATGATTACACTCAGGACATTTGTTCCAAAGTCCTTCGGGTGTTTCTTTTTTATCTGCAGTTGAAGTTAAAATACCTTTGCGAATACGCTTAAACCAACGTGGTTTAGCATTCTCTTGTTCTTGTAATTCTTCGCCGGTTAAATTGGCTTCAAAATCTTCTTCTCGTTCTTTTTTCATACTGGCAAGCTTTTAATATGAAGGAAAATAGATTATGCGTTTCTATTGATACAATTTAAATCTTCGAAGGCAACTTCTAAGCGTTTGCTAAAACTTTCTTCTCCTTTGCGCAACCAAACCCTTGGATCGTAATATTTTTTGTTGGGCTTATCAGCACCTTCTGGATTTCCAAGCTGTGCTTGTAGGTAAGGTTCGTTTTTCTTATAAAATTCGTTGATACCTTCCCAGAAAGCCCATTGTAAATCGGTGTCGATGTTCATTTTAATAGCACCGTATCCGATGGCTTCTCTAATTTGATGTTGCGGAGAACCACTACCACCATGGAATACAAAGTATACAGGCTTATCTGCGGTGTTCAATTCTTTTTGGATATACACCTGGCTGTTGTGTAAAATTTCGGGACGAAGTTCTACGTTACCAGGGCTGTAAACACCATGCACATTACCAAAAGCAGCAGCTACGGTAAATAGGTTACCTACTTTGCTTAACTCCTTGTAAGAGTATGCAACGTGTTCTGGTTGTGTATATAATTTGTCGTTTTCTACACCGCTGTTGTCTACGCCGTCTTCTTCACCACCGGTAACACCAAGTTCTATTTCGATGCTCATGCCCAGAGGCGCCATACGCTTGTAAAATGCAACAGAAGTTTCAATATTTTCTTCTAAAGATTCTTCAGATAAATCAAGCATGTGTGAGCTAAATAGAGGCTGACCTTTTTCTTTGTGAAAAGCTTCACCAGCATCTAACAAACCACTAATCCATGGAAGCCATTTTTTAGAAGCGTGGTCGGTATGAAGTACCACAGGTACGCCATAATGTTTAGCTACATTATGGATGTGTAAAGCACCAGAAACAGCACCTGAAATATTGGCTTGTAACTGATCGTTGGGCATGCCCTTACCTGCAATAAACTGAGCGCCACCATTTGAAAATTGAATGATAACTGGTGAG
>Ga0114973_10002479_pt1 | contig 13352 bp, 12 predicted proteins | sample M_140807_MF_Meta_FD_87025 | JGI IMG/M metagenome (GOLD analysis project Ga0114973, IMG submission 87025) | Freshwater microbial communities from Lake Montjoie, Canada to study carbon cycling - M_140807_MF_MetaG | ecosystem: Environmental > Aquatic > Freshwater > Lake | place: Lake Montjoie... | reverse complement strand
GAGCGGAATCAAAGGCATGTTTTCGAATCTTGAGGGGATGAAACAAGATTTAGATTATAGGATTGAAGATAGCATCAGCCAGGTTAACGGACTCACAAGAGAGTTAGCACAACTCAACAAAAACATCGTTCAAGGTGGAACTCGAAAAGACAATATTCTAGATCTCGAGGATCGGAGAGATTCGGTAATGAGAGAGCTTTCACAGAAAGTTAATTTTCAAACTCATATCGATGATCTTGGACAAATTTCAGTCGTGACCGGAGGGTGTGTTTTGGTTCAAGGGGAGCAATCCAATGATATTTTTGCTCTTAGAACCGCTGCCGAAGGTGAGAAGGGGCCCGGTTCCCTGGATATTTTTATTAAAAATCATGGGGAAGGTCGAAAAATCACAACCGGAATCAATGACGGTGAGTTGGGCGGAATGATGTACGTCAGAGATAAAGTTATCAATCCGTCTATTGAGCATCTTGATAAAATTGCTTACCACATTGCCTCTGAAGTAAATTCAATTCATAGGCAGGGAGAGGGAATGGATGGCGTTTCAGGTAGGGATTTCTTCAAAGATATCGGGAAAGATTCGCAAGGAGCTGCTTTTCGTTTTGAGCTTAATGATTCTATCAAGGATAATTTTGAAAATATTGCCGTGGGTTATTCGGGAACATCTGCTGGAAGCAACGAGATCGCTCTTCAAATTGCGAATGTTCAAAATGAAAAAGGGCTTTCCACCAACCATTTGGGAACCCAAGAACAACACACCATCAATGAGTCTCTAAGTGCCTTGGTCGGAAGAATTGGGGTAGAGACCCAGAGAGAGGGCAATCTATTTTCGCATCACAAAGATGTTGTTCAGCAATTGGAGAACTATCGCCAATCAGTTGAGGGTGTAAATCTTGAAGAAGAAGCCGTAAATATGATTCAGTACCAAACTGTTTTCAATGCTTCTGCCAAAGCTATGAAAGTAGGCGAAGAGCTGTTTAACACGATTCTCAGTTTAAAAAATTAATTTGAGAGAAAATTATGTCAAGAGTTTCAACTGCACAGTTTTTTGATACGACCCAAAGAAATATTCAAAATGCGAAAGAAAAAGAAGCTGTTTCGGCGGAAAAATCGAGCAGTCTAAAAGAGATCTCTCGCCCTTCGCAAGCACCTGCCGAGTGGTTAATTGCAGCCACACAAAAGAATGATGTGTCGATTAGAGATGGAATTTCGAAGAATGCGACTTTAGCCAGTCACATGATTAACACTACCGATGGCGTTATAGCTCAAGCTCAGGATTTGGTGCAAAAAGTTCATACCCTGGCTTTGTCGGCAGTTGGAAGTGCTGTGGGTGACGTGACTAAGCATGTTCTCCCAGAGATCAAAGGGATGTACGAAAATTTTATTCAGAATTTAAATACAAAATTTGGATCCCGAAGCTTACTTGGGGGGCAGAAATCAACTGGCCCAGCTTTCAATATTGAGGGAAAGTTTCTTGGGGATTCAGGTAAAATCGAAGTCGAAATTGATCGTGGTGTTTTTGTTCCTATCAATGTATCGGGCAGTCAGGCCATTTTGGGGCAGGGGTTGAAAGATGGGGTAGACATCATTCAAGGGATGAAAGATATCATTTCGGGACTAGAGACAGGCAATCAGGATCTCATCACGAATGCCCTAGATGTTTTTACCAAAGCGACTGATCAGTTGTCGATTTCGAGAACTCAGCTAGCCGGTAGTTCACTCCAAATTGAAAAAGCGGTTCAAAGAAATGCTGAAAACAAGATTCAGCAGCTGGACGCTATTTCTCAAATTGAAGAAGCCAACCCCATTAAAGTTTTTTCAGACCTAGCCAAAGATCAAACCGTCCTAAGAGCAGCTCTTGAAAGCTCTCATAAACTAATGAGCGAGTCTCCCGCCGATATCCTTCTCAAATAAAGCGGTTCAGTGACAGGTATTGGCTCGCCGAGCTAATGCGACGCGAGAAAAGAGTTTCGATTCGTATATTTTAGTAAAGCACGGCCGATTTTTTACCGAATAGATAGTTGAGAAATAATAAGATGCTAGTTCTAACAAGAAAAATTGGTGAATCCATTGCTATCGACGACGATATTAAGATCGTCGTGGTTCAAATTAAGGGTGGTCATGTGCGGTTAGGCATCGAAGCCCCTCGGAACACCAAAATTCACCGCGAAGAAGTCTATATCGCCATTCAAGAGCAAAATAAGCTTGCCGCAGAATCCCAAACTCCTACGCTCGTAAAAAATGTTGCTAAGAGCGTAAGGCCCAGTTAACATTCTTGTATTCATTTAAATTGTAGTTAACAAAGGTCTTTTAAGGAGATGGAAAAATGATCGTTGAAACGACCCGTTTTGGTAGTATCTCTGTAGCCGATGAAGATATCATTACTTTTTCCGAAGGGATGTTAGGATTCTCCAAGATTGATTCCTATGTTCTTGTTGAACGAACTGATGATTCTTTATTTCTCTGGTTGCAAGCGGTAAAAAAACCAAGCGTCGCATTTCCTTTACTAGAGCCTCAAATTTTAGACCGAAATTTTAAAGTCGAATTAGAAGACGAAGACAGAAAATCTTTAAAGCTTGAACCTAATTTGAGTGGCGGAAAAGTATTTTGTATCATTACTATCCCAACTGATCCGACCAAGATGACTGCAAATTTAAAAGCTCCAATCGTTATCAATCTTAAAAAAAGGATCGCAAAACAGGTTATTTTGCACTCTCAAGATTATCCGATTAGGAAGGCGATTTTTTCAGATCTTCAGCAGCATTGTGCTACCAACCAAAGAACCATATTCCCAGTAGCTGATACGACCTCTTATCAAGCTATCCATATCTCTGAAGAGATGAGCTCTCTCACTAAAGATATTTAAAGACTAACGGTGTTTTGAACCTTTAAGCTTTGAATACTTTTCCAATATTTTCTTAACGTAACTTTTTGTCTCGGGGAAGGGTGGAATTCCTTTGTAGCGGTCTACGTTTGAGGGGCCGGCATTATAGGCCGCTAGAGCGAGAGATAAGTTCCCTTGATAACGATTTATAAGCTTCCTTAAGCATTCACAGGCCCCCATAAGATTATTAACGGCATGATGAGGTTCGTGAACTTCGCAAGAATCTGCTGTTTTAGGCATGACCTGCATAAGTCCCATCGCCCCTTTGGGAGAAGTCGCATGGGGATTAAAGTTAGATTCTACCGCAATCACTGCTTGTACCAACTTAGGATCTAGAAAACTTCTGCTGGCGGCATCTTCGATGCTTTGGATGAGTTTAGGAGTCAATGCCGCTAAAACGAAATGAGGAGCGATGAGGAGATAGGCCAGAAAAGCGGAGAATCTATAAAACGAAATCACAATGAATAAACGATACCATAGGTCCCCAAGAAAACGGAAGTGGGTCCGGTGTAATATCTTGCTTCAGCGCGGATATTAAGTCCTAGAAGAGGAATTTCAAATCCCAAGCCAGGACCGTAAACCATCGTTCCTTGGGCAATCGTATTTGATCCCGCATAGCCCAAGTTTTCTGTGGGTTGGGTCATAAATCTAGCGGCGCCAGCCGAAACAGAAATAGCTACATATTTTTGTCCGATTGGTATTTGTGCTCTTAAATCAGAATGAAGTAAAAAATGGGTAAATATATCGGCCCCTAGTTCAATGGAAAGAGGGGAAAACAATCGATAACCAAGAATCCCTCCAATATTTACCGTACTAGCAAAGGCTTTTCCGATAGTGGGGGATTGTGTCTCAAACCGCGACATTCCCACGTTAGCTCCGACATAGAGAGGCTTGTTACTAAGTGAAGATAACTCTCGGTATAGTTTTTTGACATCGGCAGCTGCAAATTGTGGAGTTACTTCTTTTTCCTCTGCAGCTAAAAAATTGCCATCGGTGGAGCTCCCAGGGAGCTGCTGGTATTCTTTGGCAACGTAGCTAGAGAGTACTTCCTGAAAAGCGGTTTTAAAAGCAAGTTGAATTTCACTTCCAGTGACAGTTCCTTCAGCCGGAGTCGAAAAGTTTTGGGCACTCACAATAAATTCTTTAGGATGACTTGAGTCAAAAAAGAAAATAGAGAGTCGGGTATTTTCTAAGTAAACATAGCTCATCAGATCCGCGCCCACTTTTTTAAAGTCGGTCGAGATCTCAGCTTCGCTAAATCCAGTTAGGTAATAGTCAGCAAAATAGGTTTGAAACAAGTTGGTGTTGGCAGCAGCTTTTCCTAATCCTTCTTGTAGAGATTGGGCGAGTCCTAATTCGGTTTTATCGGTAGTATTTAAGATAGCTAGTTTGTTAATTTCGGGCTCTTCCGCTTTAAGAGTGGAAACGCAGGCAAGGGAAAAGAGGGCCACCCAAATGAGTTTGTACTTAAACTTAGTTGGATGGCCGATAAACTTCATAACCTTTCCTTAAGCAGCTAACCTAGGTGGAGGTGCTGGTTTCTTTTTGGAGAAGTAGTAGTTAGATGCTCGTTTATTGGGTCCAGACAATCTAATACAGTTGAGAGCTAACCCTACGGGTGATTTTGAAAACACTTTACAAGTTTGAATTGCTTCCACGATATCTTTGGGACGAGTGTGGAAGATTCTCGCTACAAGCACAATTAGATCTCCCAATCCGGCCCATTGATGGGCTAAGTTTGATGAGAATAGGGGAGGTGTATCGATATAAATAGTGTCGAACTCTTTTCTCAATGCTGCAAGCACTTGATCCATGGGCTTGGTAAAATTAGGCATCACACTCGGGTCGAATCGTCCGCCTCGAGGCAAGAAGTAGATTCCTTCAAAGCTTGTTTTGACAATTAAGGATTGGTAGTCGGTATTTTCTGGATGCTCAAGGATCGACTTCAATCCAGGGGTGTGATCTTCAATAATTCCGAAGAATTTATTTGGATGTGAAGTTAATAAGTCACCATCGATAAGAAGAGTTTTGCGAACAGGATTTTGAGAAGCTAAGCTTAAGTAGTGGGTGACTGTGCTTTTCCCTTCTCGAGCGTGAGGAGAACTCACTACGATAATCGGACATTTTGCGTCTCTCATTTCCCTCATGATTCGATAGTTCATGATTTTAAGGTATTCCAGAGAATATCCGGGGAGATCTTCTGTTGACCCCTGTTTTCTAATTAAGGGAACTTTACCTATCACAGGAAGATTAAGTCTCAGCACTTCGGCTTCGCTATCTAGGCGAGGGAAGCCAGCGATTAGAATAATGATAGTGATAGCGATTACGAAAATACTTAAAGATAATGAACCGTACAAGTGTCTTGAAAGTTGGGGAGCTACTCGGTGACCCGTACGGGTGGGTTCTTGAAGTCTAAAGATCTCAGCTCCGCCAGCTGAAAGTTCGAGTTCTGTTTCTTGTTGCTTCTGATATAGATTAGTGAGGAGCTTCTTTTTGTGGTTGAGCTCCATGAACATACGTTCGTACTGCAAGCGTTGCTGATTAAATAATTTTTCTTTTTGCGAGAATATTTCCAAGTCTTTTTCAACGTTAGCGAGCTTAATCTGGTCAGCTTTGTATTCCACTTCCAAGGAAGCCACTTTTTGCCTGACTTCAGCGGAGGGGAGAGGGGTTTTCATGAAAGTTTGAACTTCCTCTTCATTCAAGTAAGAAAGGCGTGAAGTCACATCATCAAGCTCTTGTCTCAAAATTTTTAATCTTCCCTCTTTATCTGGGTGATTTGATTGTTCAGTTAAACTGATTTGATATTGAAGCTCTGTAACTTTCTGAGTGAGAACCTGAATCGTAGTGGCTCTCGCTGTATGTTCCCCTTTTTTGGCGCGAGGGATACTGAGAACAAGTTTATAAATGGCTCTGTTGGTAGCCATTTTATGCATGATATTATTTTTTTCTGTTCGTAATTTCTGAATTCCTTGGTTGTCGACTGTGAGATTTAAGAAGTTGATAAAATCGGGGTTGTTTCTTTGGTAGTCAACAATGCCTTGTTCTTTTTCTTTGATTTGGTTTACGAAGCTTGAAATCTGACGCGTTAAGAAGTCACGTTTTAAGAGTGACTCTCGTTGTCCGACTTCAGGATAATAGTTTTGAATAGTGTTGAGATAGGCAAGACAAATAGCTTGGGCTGCATCTGGATTGTGAGAAGTACAGTGGATACTATAGATATCGCTATTTTTATCCCAACTTAAAGAAAAGAAGCTTCTTAGAACTTGAGCTGGATAGGCAACCCCTCCGGGGAACATTGATTTCAAGTATGCGGGTTGTCCTTCGTTATATATTTCGGTGAGTTGATTTCTGAATCTCTCTAAAACCTCTTGCCCAGTTAATAGATGAACCATGTTTTGTTTACGAGCATTATTCATCGTATTAGCGGACATCAAAACAGTTTGATAGAGTTGTCGACGAGTTGTGTCGATTAGTAGAGTGGCATCAGACTCATACACTGGAGGAGTTTTGTGAAATTTGTGTAAAGAGATTCCGTAAATAACGATTACTTCTAAAATGAACAGCCACCAATGGGTTCGTAAATAGCCCAAGGCTTTTAAAAGAACATGAAATTCATTTACAGGTGTTTGATACATACGTGTTTGTAGGCCTCATAGCTACTAACGGTGAATTGTGAAGAAAGATTTAGGGAAAAATGAAATTTTCTTCAAATTTAAGGGCGCTATGTGTTAGAGGCGGCGTGCCTAATCAAGATTAATTGCAGTTGGAAAATAACAACTTGATTTAATAATTGTACCAGAAGGACTAGCCAAAAGGGGGAATTTGTCGTCGACTAATAGTTTGCAGATTGGATAAATGCGTCAGAGATTGGTATGCTTAAAACTATGATAGATATTAAAGATGAAGACATCGAAATCACTCATATAAAGGGCGGAGGTCCAGGAGGACAAAATCGCAACAAACGAATGAGTGGAATAAGGATAAAACATCTCCCTACTGGAATTGTAGTAGTTGCGACCGAAAGACGATCCCAAGAACAAAATCGAACGGCAGCTATGGAGCGCTTAGCTAATAAATTGGAGGAGTTATTCCATAAACCTAAAGCTAGAGTAAAGACTAAAGTAACGCGAACAGCCAAGAGAGAGAGGCTGACTTCGAAAAAAATCACATCCAAAAAGAAAGAAAGTCGTCGAGTGGGTAGAGCCGATTTCGAAAGTTAGGTATAATTCTAGAATGAAATTTTTGACTTCAGCCCTTCACGGAAGCTTTTTGTTTTTTATTCTTTTGTTTACTCAAGTCATTATAGTTTCCACTTTAGCTCTTTCAGGATTATGGCTCTATTTTAAGAGATTGAAGAATTCGGCCTATGAAGAAGAGGCTACGAACGAAAGTAGTGTGGAAGGAAACGCTGAGCTGATTGCCGCTACTAATACGGCCAAAGAGACCTATCTAGAGCTCATCAGGAATTTGGAAGATAAAGTAGCCAAACTCGAGCTGGAAAAAAAGGAACTTTCCGGGAGCGATGCTTTGCAAGAGCTTCGAGCTGAGAAAGAAAAAACGGCCGAGCTGCAAAGAGTGAGCGATGAAGTGAAAGGAAAGGTTCAGGAATTAGAATCGAAGCTTTTGGAATACGAGATCCTAAAAGAAGAAATAGGGGAATTATCGGCGATCAAAGAGGAGAACAGGACTCTAAAAGAGGACCTTTCGAGATTAAATGAAAAAATCGCCCAGGGGCAGACTGCGGCCCCCTCGGTTCAGGGAGACCTTAACCCTTCAAAAACTATAGAACCCGCTCCGGAAAAACTAGTCGAGGCCGAAGCCCCATTTGTTTCTCAAATGACAGAGGTCACTTCCTCTGAGGCGGAAACCAAAAACAATTCTGTGATCGCTTTAGATACTTCGGCGGCTCAAGATGATGCTGGCTTGGAAGGGCTATTAAGCGAAATTGAAGCTTTAACTTCTGAGAAGAAAGAGTTGCAACGAAAGAAAGCCTGAAATTCTATTTCCCTGCCGAGGCTTTTTCTAGATCCTTCGTCATTTGATTTTCCATCTTTAAAATGTGTTCAATTCTATAAAGTAAAAGTCTTTCCTCTAACCCATCGGAAGGGAAAGCTAGCCAACCGGTATAAAAATCGTGAAATTGCTCTAAATCCTTAATGAGGCGCACCCGAACCAAAGGACGACTGTCTTCCGTTTCCAATTTTGCGAAGTTGAATTTTAATGCATACCGATATTTTTCGGGCAGGTCGACCGGCTCAGGCGGTGATATAAAAAGGTCATTATAAGGTCCGTTGACAAGCTCGGAGACGATTTTTCCGGAGTCCTTGTTGCTGACTTTAAGAGGATAATCATTAACGGCTTTTAACGCTGCTAACCAAACATCATCATAAGTTCCTTCATAAACTCTGGTGTAAAAAAGTTCCGTTTTTGGAGTTGAAGCACACCCTACCAACCCCCCCAAAAAAATCAGAAAAATCTCAAATCTAAAAACAAAAGAGAAAAGACGAACCATTTTTAAACCTTCCAAAATGCCATTTATTAGCTATAATTTTAGTTATCACTAATAAAAAACGCTAATAAACGCTGAACATTCCAACTTGAGCCTAAAATTATGAAGCAACTAGTCGAACAACTTGTTTTCAAGGTGGCCCTTTGGTCTTCTCGTTGGTTAAAAAGCCATTCTCAAAAAAAGTGGCTCAAACTATCTTCTGACATCGAAAAAAATAGGGCCTTTACCCTAGATCGGAACATTTCAAGCGTTTATAAAGCAAATAATGAGACAGGGCTGAAAACCCTTGTCAGCAAAGCCTCTGCGGGTGACATTAGGCGATATGATAAAGAGGTCATTTCCTTGCCACAATGGGCTAGAGAAATTCCCACCTTTTTGGCAAATCAGTTGAGTGACCACACGCGGCGATCTTACGAAACCGATCTCAAACAATTTTTTCAATTTTTGGAAGGGCGCATTAGCAGTCGAGAAATTGAATCTTTAAGGCCCGATCACGTTATTCTGTTTAGAAAGTACCTCGAGGAGGGGCGTTTAAACGGAAAGATCATGGAAAAGTCCACCGTGAACCGGAAACTGGCCGTCGTGAAGAGTTTCCTAAATTGGCTTAAAGTGAACCAGGTCATAAGAGATAATCCAGCCCAGCTGGTCAAAGGTTTTCCTCAGAGCCAAGAATCCTCCTTGAACGGCCTTTCGGATGATGAAGCTCGTAAGATTTTAAATCTCCCCAATCGGAACTCACGCTCAGGCTCTTTGCACTCGGCAGTTCTCCACGTGCTTCTTTACCTAGGGCTAAGAAAAAGCGAGCTTCTAAATCTTAAAATAGGTGACTTAACTGAGGAGAGGGGAGTTACGGTATTAAAAGTGAGAGGCAAAGGACACCGGGTTCGCATTTTGCCTCTGACCTCCCAAGTAAAGTATGTTTTAGAGCATTATTTTTTCGTCTGTCGACGAGATAAGACAAAGCCTGAAGATCCTATGTTCACTCCCACAAAAAATCCCGTCACAGGGCAGCTCCTGAAAAAGATGCATCCTCATGCCATTACGTACATGGTTATGCATTATGCAAAAAAGGCAGGTATCTTGAAAAAAATTTCTCCCCACTCCTGTCGGGCTACTTGTATTTCAAATGCTCTTGATAGAAAAGCTACGCAACGATCGGTCCAGCATTTGGCGGGTTGGTCGACTCCCCTCATGATTCAAAGGTATGACAAGCGACGAGAGGATTTAAAAAACTCAGCCGCATTTCTTGTGGACTATGGAGTCGAGGAGCCCGTCGCTACTTCTGCAGGGCTTTGACGACGGAAGGTCTCTCCGAGATAGAATTCAGCCATTTCATAACCGACTGAAAGCTATTTAAAAAAATGGGTTCAGGTCGGATCCTACTCAGTTGCCTGACAAACGGAAAAACATTGATATCTGCCAAGCTAAATTGTGTTCCTACGAGCCAGGGTTTTATTTTTAGATGTTCTTCCAGTTTGTTTAAATGAAGTTTAACTTTTTCCTCTGCCCCGAAACATTCCTCAGCTGAAAATCGGCTCGTCCCATATTTGAATCGATCCAGGTCAGGTTTGAATTGGGAATTACACCAGTAGGTCCATAGTCTCACTTCACTTCTTTCTCCGGGTTCTTTAGGCATGATGGGGTGATTATTAGGTAGGAGCTCATCCACATACTCTGTGATGATAGCCGACTCATAAATGACTCTTTGTTCGTGAACTAGAACGGGAACTTTAACTTCCGGGTGTAAAGACCTTAATTCCTGAGAGAAGTTTTTAAGATCCTCTTCTTGAACCTCAAAAGGGATCTCTTTTTCAAAGAGTGCGATTCGTACTCTCATGGCGAAAGGGCATCTACGGTAGGAGTAGATTTTGATTTTGGCTGAAGTCATAAAACACTTTAAAATTGTTAACCTTTCGAGCCTACCGAAAAACCCATGGAAAAACACTTAGTTTTCAACTAGTCTAGAAAATAATTCCCAAGGAGCGCTGCAAGGCACCCACTGCCCTAGGCTTGGATTTAAAACGGCGCTCAAATCAAACCACATAAGAAATAGGAGTCTAACATGCATAGCGTGAAAGATTATGTTGTTGCAGATATGGGATTAGCCGATTGGGGCCATCGAGAAATTAAAATCGCTGAAACTGAGATGCCAGGGCTGATGGCGATTCGCGAAGAATTTGCTGCCTCACAACCCCTAAAAGGGGCTCGAATTACCGGTTCTTTACACATGACCATTCAAACCGCTGTTTTGATTCAAACCTTAACGGCGCTGGGGGCTAAGGTACGTTGGGCCTCCTGTAATATCTTTTCCACGCAAGATCATGCCGCCGCAGCGGTAGCTGCGAGTGGAGTGCCGGTTTTTGCTGTGAAAGGGGAAAGTTTGGCCGACTATTGGGATTACACCCACCGTATTTTCGAATGGACCGATGGTGGGTTCTCAAACATGATTTTAGATGACGGTGGAGATGCGACTCTTTTACTTCATCTGGGAGCGAGAGCTGAAAAAGACATTACCGTTCTTTCAAAACCAACTTCGGAAGAAGAGACGGTTCTTTATGCCTCTATTAAAAATAAATTGTCTACAGATCCTAAATGGTATTCCACTCGCTTAGCACACATAAAAGGTGTGACTGAGGAAACCACTACCGGGGTACACAGACTTATCCAGATGCATGCTCGAGGGGAATTAAAGTTTCCAGCAATCAACGTGAATGACTCTGTGACTAAGTCTAAGTTCGACAATCTCTATGGTTGCCGAGAATCTCTAGTCGACGGAATCAAACGCGCAACCGATGTCATGATAGCAGGTAAAGTGGCTTTGGTGTGTGGTTATGGAGACGTAGGGAAGGGGTCGGCTCAAGCATTACGAGCTCTCTCTGCTCAGGTTTGGGTCACTGAAATAGATCCTATTTGTGCTCTTCAAGCAGCTATGGAAGGCTATCGAGTCGTTACTACAGATTATGCCGCAGATAAAGCAGATATCTTTGTGACCTCGACTGGGAACTTCAACGTCATTACCCACGAGCACATGGCAAAAATGAAGGACCAAGCCATTGTTTGCAATATTGGCCATTTTGATAATGAAATTGATGTGGCTTCGCTAGAAAAATACAAATGGGAAGAGATCAAACCTCAAGTAGATCATGTGATTTTCCCAAATGGAAAACGCATTATTCTATTAGCCAAGGGTCGATTGGTGAACTTAGGTTGCGGGACCGGCCATCCAAGCTTTGTGATGTCCTCCTCTTTTGCAAACCAAACGATTGCACAAATCGAACTCTATACTCAGACCGCTAAGTACCCGATTGGAGTTTACACTCTTCCCAAACATCTGGATGAGAAAGTAGCTAGACTTCAACTCAAGAAATTGAATGCGGAACTTACGGTTCTTAGAGAAGATCAGGCGAAGTATATTGGCGTGCCTGTTCAAGGACCGTATAAGCCAAACAACTATCGCTATTAGGTTTTATTCCTTAATTCTAAGATAGACATCAAAGGGATCGGTTGAAATAGCTTCTATTTCAATCGGTCCCTTTGAATTTACTTCAGTTCCCAAAATGAGTTTGAGGACATCAATTGTGTCTGGAAACTGTTTGAGTAAGGACAATTGGGATGTCCATTGGCCGTCTTTGGACATTTGGCTAGCTACTTGGACTTGATTGTTTAAAGTTAGCCCAAAGTGTTCCTCCAAGTTTCCGCCTCTTTTGTGGACCTGCCAGATAAAAACCCACAAAAAAATCGCATTTATCGTGACTCCTGAGACCAAGATTTTTCGTAGTAATCGTGGGTGTTTTTTTTCAATTTGTTGCAGTCCAAACCCAATAAAGAAAAGGGAGTAAGTCCAATTTGAGTTATGATAATGAGGATGCGCATGAAGACCGAAAATAGCGAATACTCCCATTGAGAGCAGAGCTTCTAAGGCAGACCAAAGCGTCAGTAGATCAAAAGTTGTCCAGTTGGTGGGCAGGGTTATATGGCTCCTTCGGAATTTGGTGCGGACCTCTTTAAAACTAGAAATGACTCCCACAGTGAAATAGAAAAGTGGAATAGCGGAAAGAATTAGTCCTACGTAAACGATTCCGCAGGTTATCTTAGAAATTCCTATCGATTCCCATATTCTAGGGAAAAAATAATGAAAAAAGGTAGTGAAAGAAAAATAAAGAGGGGAGAGAAGCAGATGAAGAAACCCACCAGAAAAAGACAGTGAATGAGAGGAGGAAGAATGATGAGGTTGTAACAGTTGCGAGAAATAGGGGAATGTGAGCAAGGTGGCCGTGGTGAGAACTGCTATTGCAAACGTTAGATTTTCTAAGAACCATTTTTTTCGAAATATAAAACAAACAAGGAATAATGAGAAAAGATCTCGGCAAACCATCAAGTGAGTATTAAACGATAGAGTTCCGGCTAAAGTTATTAATAGAAATCCTTTTCTCGAACGTTTTTCGAAGAATTCAGCGGCTCCCCAGAATAAAACAGCAGAGTACGGAATCAAATAAGCATTGTCCCAGAACATTCGACTGTAGAGGTAAAGAAAGGGAGACCCCAGGAGGACGTAAAAAATAGAAAATGGAAGATTTAGAATTGTGGCTATTCGAAGGACGGAGAAGATTACAACTCCAAAAGTGAGTAGAGCTTTTGAAAGAACAATCCATCTAAAATCGTGGGTTAACTTAAGAGCAAAACGATAAATCCACGTTGTGAGTGCCCCATATTGCAGCCCGGTACTTCCGCCAGCTTGTCCAGTAAGAGTTTGTGTGACGGGGGCTGAAAGATGAGATTGAGCCATCTTGAAAAAAGTTGCGTCATCTATTCTCCAGGGAACATCTCCGGGCCACAGTAGAACCACCCCCAGCGCCAAAGCAAGCATCACTTTATGGGTTTTGCTAAACGTTTGAGGTTTTAATTCAGGCATTTCTGAGTAATATAGAGCAAGTTGCAAAATTAGCCAAAGATTGTTCG
>Ga0114973_10002478_pt1 | contig 13361 bp, 33 predicted proteins | sample M_140807_MF_Meta_FD_87025 | JGI IMG/M metagenome (GOLD analysis project Ga0114973, IMG submission 87025) | Freshwater microbial communities from Lake Montjoie, Canada to study carbon cycling - M_140807_MF_MetaG | ecosystem: Environmental > Aquatic > Freshwater > Lake | place: Lake Montjoie... | reverse complement strand
TATCCAATAATATGGTCCTTGTTTTGGTGCGCGACTTTCTTCGATAGCCTTTTTTTGGGCTAGTAATGAACTTTTAAGCATGTCATCAATTTTCATTGTTATCTCCTTTACATGTATTTTCGATGGTAAATGATCGCTAGTCGATGATTGTAAGTTCCTCTGGTTTGTAGCCGATTATGAGTACTTCTCCGCATCTGCCTTTCCAGGATATGATAGCGTAGCCGTCTTTTAGCGCGGTGATTGCGTCTGTTACTGTTTCGGTGACGTCGTCTCCGTTGTATTTTGGTTTTCCATTGGTTTGTCCTACGATTAATGGGCGTATGTCGAACTTGATGAGTGGTTCATCGTTTAAGGTTTTCCATAATGCTTTTTTGGTGATCTGGGTCATTGTGATGCTCCGTTTGTGATGTTGTGACTGGCTAATTGTAGCAGGTTTGATATTGTTTAATAATTATGTGTGTTGTATTGGAGGGTTATTTTTCCTATGTTCGTGGTCTGTCACATCATGCCGGGAAATTCACCAGTACTTGGAGTGATGAAATGAACTTTGCAGCTGGCACTGGCTTTGAGTTGCGACCTTATCAGCAGAGGATTATAAAGAAAGTGACAGACATGTTCAAGGGTGAATATGTCAAGAATGACCAGAAGCAGGTTTATAATAGCGTTGTGATTGAGAGTCCTACTGGGTCTGGTAAGACTTGTATGATGCTTCTTACCGCTAGAGAAATGCAGAAGAGTATTCCCGGCTTGTATGTTTGTTGGTTTGCTATGCGTCGCAATTTGTTGCGGCAGGCAGCTGAGGAGAATACGCGTCGTGGTGTTGGAGTTGACATTCAGTTCTTTTCTATGTTTGGGAAAGAATTCGAAGATGTTTTGAGAGCTAAGGCTGAGGGTCGTAAGATCCTTGTGGTGTTGGATGAATATCAGCATGATAGTTGTAATACTATGGCTAATATTCACAATGTGATACAGCCTGATTTTGTACTTGGTGGTACTGCTACACCTTACCGTACTGATAGCGCTAGTTTGAGCTATCAGGCGATTGTGAAGGATGCTGGGATTCATACGTTGATTACTGAGGGTTTTTTGAGTCAGTATGATCATTATTGTATAGAGGATTGGAAGCCTGAGACGGTAGCTCGTCATTACTTGGCTGATCGTAGTAAGTGGGGCAAGAGTTTATTTTATTTCGTTAACACGAATTTGTGCCAGGAATTCCATGCGATTTTGCAGGCTAACGGTGTTGAGTCTGAGGTTGTCACTGCTAATAGTGATGATGAGGCGCAGATAGCTCGGTTTGAGTCTGGTGAGATTGATGTTTTGATTAATTGTATGAAGCTTACGGAGGGTTTTGATTGCCCTGCTCTTAGAACTGTATGGGTGCGTGATAGTGTGAAGGGTCCAACTGTGCAGATGGGTGGTCGGGTGCTTCGGAAGTTTGGTAATTTGCCTGTTAAGCAGATTGTGCAGAGTGTTGCCACACGTGTGCCATTCACTAGGGTTGCTAAGCCTCGCTATCAGACTTTGTTTAAGGATGGTAAGTGGTCGAGTTTGACTATTAATCCTAAGATGGAGCAGATATCGATTATGAGTCGTGTTGCTTGCGCTAGCGCTATTACTGAGATGCCTCAGTTTATTACCAAGAATAAGCGTAAGAAGTCTCGGATCTTTGGAGCTCCTTTGGATTAAGTATTATCCTATAATATCTTTTGTGTTTCGATATTGTCATATAGTATTGTGGTTTTGGTGATTTTTAACAAGAGGAGATGATGATGATGACGACTTTTAATTACGTGACCACCAATGTTAAGTCTTTGCGAGCTCACGTTGATGAGCAGCGGACGAAAACCGGTCGGTTGTTACGCAAGACTTGCGACAAGATTGAGATTGATGGTCAGGCTGCCCATCCGACCTCTAGGTTTTGGAATAGCTTGTATAGCATGTACGGGTTCAATGGTGCGTTTTTCAAGTACTTCAGCCATGATGAAGTGTTCACGCGTCTCCAGGAGCGTGATGATGATAGGGAGATTCGGGTGTGTGTGGAGAGCGATAATGGGGTTGATAAGTTGCTTGCTTGTACAAATCCCAATTCTGGTCTGATCACTTATGATGAGTTGATGGATTTGACTAGCACCTTGGGTGGTGACAAGGTTCGTTATGCCAATGGTGTGGTTGAGTCGTGTCACAAACCTGCGGTTGGTGCTGGTGATGTGTCGATTGGTGGTGATCAGTTTACACCACATGTTACGCTTTCAGCACCTATCGATGGTTATGGGTTGCCTAGTTTGTATTTGAGCTTGCTGCGTCAGGTGTGTTCGAATGGGTTGGTTGCTATGGATAAGGCTTTCCAGAGTCGGATTTCGGTTGGTAAGAAGGATGGCAATGTTTCTTATAGCATTGCTCGCCATTTGCAAGGTTATGGTAATGATGAGGGTTATTCTGCGATCAGGCAGCGGATTTCGTCGTCGCAGACTTCTAGAGCGTCGTTGTTTGAGGTGACTGATCTTTATAACGCTATCAGCCGTGTTAAGGAGAATATTTCTAGTGTTGCACCAGAGGATACCGCTGGTTCGATGGTGCAGCAGGAATACGGGATGAGCAATCGGTTTAGCGTGTCGAGATCTTTGGTTAATCTGGCTGGTGATGTGTCGAGCTTGTATGGTTTAGCGTCCACTAGCATGGTTAACACTAAGAAATTGAAGACGTTGCCAGCTAAGTGTAGTGTGTATGACTTGATCAATTTTGCTACTGAGGTAGCTACTCACCATTCTGATACTACTGCTGCTCGGCGTTTGCATGGGTGGGTTGGTAGTTTGATTAGTAACGAGTATGATCTTGAGGGTGCTAAGATGACTTTGGATAGCAATGGCTTCAAGGAATTACACCTTAGTGCATAATATTTATTGGTTTAGGTGCGAGGGGGATTGCCCTCTCGCACTTTCTTTGTCACATGTGGTCGGTGGTTCACGTGTTAGGAGGGGTGTGTTATGGCGTTTACTAAGATTTGGGAAGATTTTAAAGCGTGCAAGGAGCCGTATTTTCGACTCGAATTGCCTAAGCCGTCGATGGAGTTAACTGCTGCTGCGCCTCCTCGTATTAGGAAGATACATGAGGAAGCACCTAATTTGACGATTGTGGAAATTAAGACTGATTTGCTGGATGATGGGCGGTTTGCATGTCTGAAGGCAATGCGCGATTTGGATGATCAGAGTGCTTTTGGATTGCTGTTGACGTGGTGGAGTATGTTCGCTTTGGGCATTGGGATGAAGCAGGTTATCCCTATTGATAGGCTCTCTGGAAAGGGGTTGGCAGAGGATTTACATCAATGTGGTTTTGCTAATGTGGTTAAAAGAAAGAAATCGGGTGCTGGATTGTACACTTATCATAGTGTACTGTCCAAGGTGGGGAAGCATACTAAAATTATTGGTGTGGATATTGAAGCTGCCGATTGCCCTTGTAAATTTTCAAGGAGTGCGTAATGCCTAGTTTTAAGTTGACTATTGGTGTTGAGGTGGATGTTGATAATGTGATGGATCCTACTACTAGTTTGAATGTTATTAACAATAGGATCTATGATAAATGTATTGCTCGGGATGATGTAGAGTTCGATGGTATGGGTTTTACAAATGGGCAGTGCGAATTCGGGTTCACAGTTGAAGCGGTTGAATTGGCTGATGCTTTGAGTGTGGTTGTTGAATGTATTAGGAATTCTAACATTGGAGGTGTATGATGGGTAGAGCTAAGGTTGGTGGCGTAGGTGCACGTGATAATCGTGAATCTATTTTACTGCGGGTTGAGCCGTCTGTGGCTGCTTTGATTCGTGAGGCTGCTAGGCGTGAGGAGCGTACTCTTACTGCTGTAATGACGCGTGCTTTGCGATCTTATTTGAAGACCGAGCATGGTCCTGCTGCTGTCGATGAATATTGTAATTCTGCAGGGTGATAGGGGATTTCTTGCTCATCTGATTTCTGTCACAATTGGTTGGTGAGGGAGAACGGTTTTTCCTCACCAAATGCGAAAGCGGGAGGTTGCGATGAGTTTCTTGAATAATCTAAAGTCCAAGTCGGTTAACAAGGCTACTAAGACTGGTGCAAAGAAGGGCACCAGTTGGATGCTAACTGAGGCAGCTCATATTGACGCGGTCAACGAGATCGTGAAGCTCGACCGTGAGGTTGATGCTATCAATGCCAAGATTAATGTTCGGAAGAACATTCTTAAGGGTGTTGCTCAGGAAAAATGGCTTTCTGATTATGTCCGTGAATCTGGATCTCCAGAATCTCCGATGAAGCTGTTGACTCCTGAGGGAGAGAGCTTGACCTATGTGGTGCAGGATCGCAGCGGCCAGGTGAAGGTCTCTGATGATCTTCGTGAGCAGCTCGTAGTTGAGATTGGGTCGGATGCGGTTGATCGTCTCTTGTACGAGGAGACCACGTTCAGCTTCAATCGTGTGGCGTTGATGAACCCACAGATTGAGAAGGCTGTTAGCAAGGCCCTTGAGGCCTTGGTTGAGCAGGTGGCCTCTATCGATCCTGAGATTTCGTTGTTGGATGTCGAGCAGAAGGTGGCTTATAAGAAGCTTGATAATTTGACTGAGATTTGTGGTCATGATAGGGGTGCTATCTCCCGATTCGTTGAATTAATCGGCAGTGCTTTGGTCCGATATTTGAAGGTTTAAGGTCGTCCCTTGATGGGGTGGGGGGATTTCTCTCCCACCCCTTTATTGTCACATCGAATTGTCAGTTTGATAATAATAAGGAGGCGCAACGATGGAAGCTGCTGTTTGGGCTAATCAGTTGGATTGTAACAGCATTATCAAGCACCTTGATGTTGGTGCGTTGTTTAAATTTCCAAATGATGATATGGTGATGTTATATCACGGGCGCGGGTGGTATTCAAATCCGACCCATCCCAGGAATCCTTTGATTCGGTTTAAGACTGGGATGAATACTGGAGTTATTAGAATTAATTAATTGGAGGGTGTGCGATGGCTGTTAATGCGGTGAAGGTTACTGATCGTGTTTCTGGAATTGCTGGCATGAATGCCAAGTTGAAAGAGGCGTTGGCTTCCGTGTGGGTTTTGGAAGGGCACGATGGCTTTTGGTCTTATCAAGTTGGCGCCAAGCCTGATACTACTCCACCAAGTGGTGCTGTGTTGGGGAATGTGGGTGGTGGTATGGTTGCCTTATTTGTTGAGAATCAGGTATTTAATCATTTGGTTGAGATTGGTAGTGGTGCGTAGTAGGGATTTCTCTCCTCTCTCAACCCTGTCACAATTTTGTGTGGTGGTAATAACAAGGAGTGAGAAATGACAACTTACATGATAGTTCGAAGATATCAGAATGCCTGTAGGGGGGGGGTGGTAGAGCGTGGTTTGAGCCTTGAGGAGGCTCAGGCTCACTGCCGTAACCCAGAAACGTCCTCTAAAACTGCCACATCCTCATGGGCTGTGACATTAACTGAGAAACGTGGCCCGCGGTTCGACGGGTACGAGGACGAGGGTTCGTTTCTATAAGGAGTATGGTGATGTGGCAAGATTGGTCAGCGATCCTCAATAGTGGGGATCGCACTGCGATTATCAGTTGGCTTGCCTGGAATGATCCAAGTGGGGTTTATCTGGATAGTGATTGCGAGCTTGAAGGCTTGCCTTGTCTAGATATTGATGCTGCTAGGGATTATATGCGTCGGGCATTGGAGAATGGATAGTGGGGGGGGGATTTTCATCCTCTTCTGGTTGTGCCACAATATCGTGTCCTTTTTTGGAGGTGAGCGATGATAAAGAAGCAATCGTTGTCGGTGTGGCGTAAGCAGTTTGCTGCTGAATACTTGCGTCGCGTCGGTATTACCATTGAGGATGGTGGTGCTGATGGGGTTGTTGAAAATTATTTTTCTGATAGCTTCACGCCAGCGGAGGCGGTGGAGCGTGAGATAGAGAAGTATGATTTGGCTGATATGTCTAACATGTTTGGGTGGATGTAAACACTTAGAAAGGGGTTAATATGTCATCTGATACTGCTGGTAAGTGTGTTGAAACAATGTCGAATGTTTCGCAAGATGATTTTGAGGGTTTGTTTGAATGTGAGGATGTGTTTCGTAGTGATATAGATAAAGCGATACAGTGTGTTTATTATTTTGATGGAGTTGGTGGTGAGGTGGCTCATTATTTTCCGTCGTTGAAGAGTGGCACGATTTTTAAAGTGCCACGGATTTGGCATGAGTCTTTTAAACCCAATCTTACTTTCGTTAGGAAATGGTTTGAAGGCGAGGAGATATAAATATATTCTCCCATGTCGTTTGGGCTGTCACAATTTGATGTAACCAAAGGAGATTTTGCGATGAAAGTGATGAATCACGCTGAATACCAAAAGAACCTCCAGAAGAAAAGCTGGAGTGCGTTGTGGTACACTGCAAAGGACGCAATGGAGGCTGCGCAGGCCTACCCTGAGGGAGAGAACGCGTCGTATTACCTCGATGAGGTCAATTATTGCCTGGATGAGATTGCCAGGCGTAACAGGCTTGAATTGAAGGTGAAGGTGAAAGATCAAGACACCATTCACACGATCTACTCCGACTTGTCGAAGGTGGGTTTTGTGATGAGGGAGATTTACCCTACTGGTCACTTGGTCAGTTGCAGAGCTTTCGATAAGGCTGCTGCTACTGAGTTGTTGTGTGGTGGGCTCAAATAGTGGGGAATCTCTCGCACCCCTTTCTTTAGTGCTTTGTGTGCAAATGGTACGATTACTGCGGATTTGTTGATTAGGGTAAAGCGTCGCTTTGATTTGTTGCGACAGTTGCGTGAGCTTGATGCGTAACGGCACCCAGTTGCCGAGCCACCTTGTACTTGTGGGGTGGAGCTGGAGGTATAGCCCCTGAGCCTTACGTTGTTCGGTGCAATCACCTGTGCCTTATATCGGGGGATGGTGTTGGCGCGAACAGACTCTCCGTCTGTTACAAGCCCTAGGTTAGGTGCGTACTGCGTTGGTATTAAACACTAAACCTAGATTCAAGTAATTGAGAGATTCTTGGAGCTTTGATGGGGTGCCACAATTGAGAGGTCAGCAATTGGAGCTGTGTGGCACCCCATCATTTTTGGAGATGAACAATGGATACTGATGAATCTTACTCGAAGTTGAAAACTCGTGCAGAGCGATTGTTGGTATTAGTGCGTCAAAACGCGCCCTTTGAAATTATTTTCAATGAGATTATGCTGTTGCATAATATGATGCCTGAGTTTGAGGAAGCTTACATTAAATGGGTTGTAAGCCAGGCGAAACGTACAATTGAGAAGAATAGGAATACACGCGGGTTATGTTCAGAATGCCCGGCACAGTTGGGGGATGGTGAGGAGATCTGGTGTGAAGCGTGTGGCAAGCAATATGATGTGTAATTGATGGGGAGGCAGCCGAGAGGCTGCCTCCCTTTTTATTCATATATATAAGGATGCTGGGCGAGGATTTCTCCCCGCCCAGCGTGTTTCCTCTCTGGAACATGTAGTATGCTACTGGATGAGGGAATTAAATATATGCATTCCATGGCCGCGGACAATAAAACTAGCGTAATCGGTTGCAATGTCGAAGTTTTCGAAAATATGTTTGGTCAATTCGCCCTTCATAATTAATGGGATGTGTTTTTCTCTTTTTAAAAGAGCAATTTGGTCTGGTCCTGTTCTTGCTTCGTTTCGCCTATCGAAAATGCCGACGAGGCCATCGCATAGGGTGACAAAATCTGGTTCATCCATCACAACCGTAGTGATATGTCGGCCATTTACATTGAATTCTTTTTTGAATGGTGCGCTCATATTGCTCCTGTGGTTAAGTCGTGTCCGTTTCATTTTGGCATCAGCCGGGTGGTAGAGTAATTACTCCACCACCGTTTTTGTTAAGCGAAGAGTGGAAAGCCTGGGACTTTTCCAGAGCTGTTGGTTACGAGGCGGCCCAGAGCTGTTGGTTGGCGCTGTGAGATATGCGGTCGGTTACATTCTCCGCCACTACGATCTCTAGGATCTTATTAGCGACGCGTGTTAGGGTGTCTCGGTCTGTGTGCCAACTGTAGCTAGTGCACGCTGATCCGTCTTGAATTGGCTCGTCTTTGTAGTAGATGGTATAGCGGACGAGTGGTTGGTCATTGTCTGCTTCGCCATAGTCTCCATTTAATCCTTCTCCGTCATATGAGAGGATAACTTGATGGTCGCCGGTGCTACTTACTATGTCATCGAAATGCATGTTAGCTCCTTTGGGGTAGGTTGTTGTGGGCGTCTTGTGGCACCTTAGGTGCTACTGCGAATTTCTCTGGCCACTTGGGTGCCTCCGGGCAATCTTTGGCGTGAAATTGAACGTCAAAGAAGAAACTATACTCGTATTTGCAATGCGGGCAGCTCATTTGATCTCCTTGTGTTGGATCACCTCGATTGTTTGTGACAGCGCAGTTGATGTGGGATAATGGGTTTTCCCCTGTCGTTATGTCTGTCACAATTTGATGCAGTTTGATTCCCAGTAACCGCGGAGGCTAAGATGAGATATCGTGAGTTCATCAAACCTTGGATCGTGGGCCCGATGGCAGAGTGGGAAATCATGGAGATCGGTCGGGCATGCCGCACGCCAAATGGTAAGGGCATCAACCTTACGTGTCTCACCGACGGAGGTGAGAGGGTGTTGAGTGTGCGAAAAACCGGCGGCGAAAAATACAACAACGTTGCCATCACAGAATGGTGGGACAAATACCTTGGCCTGATGCCATCGCGTCTGGACTGCCCTAAGACCCCAAAGGGAAGCGTGGTAGTGAAGGTGGTCCCGATAGAATAGTGGACAGGCATGTTGGTGGGGGGATTTCTCTCCCCGCCTTTGACTGTCACAGGAGGGAGTGACGGGACGAATGACACACGGAGAAACGGAATGCTAGACCAAATTGCGGAAATTGCGAATATGGTACAAGCTCAACCAATCATCAAGTTTGTCGAGACAATCGACGACGAGTGGCACCGGTGGGTTTTGTCTGGCGCCAGAGTTGGGTCCGCTGCCCCTTGGGCTCTCACGTTCGATACTGAAATAGATGGTCGAGATCTTGTTGTGGAGAGTGCTGTTGGGCTTTCTGAACCAGAGAGTCAAGAATTGTTGCTCCAGATCCATCAGCTTGTCGAATTCCCAGAAGTGCCAGAGTAGGGGGATTTTTCTCCCCTCGCCTTTGGCTGCCACAGAATTATGTAACCGACCTCAAACCAAGGAGACGACGATGGAATTCAAAAAAGGCATCCTTTGGGGCGGGAAATTTGGACGCCCACCCACGGTCGAGCTCCCCACGCCGGGAGCCAATCAGGGGAAGATCATTGATTACATTCAAGAGGAACACAGGATTTTTTTCGAGGTCGGCTATTTTGCCGACGGGCTCTGGTGTTCCTTCGAAAGGGCTTTCGACCATGAGGAAGCATTAGAGAAACAAGCTAGGCTGGCATATAGTCACCAGCGTGACTGGGCAATCGTACAGGTTGACATCAAGATCACACGAAAGTTTGTGTAGGGGGGGATTTCTCCCTATTTGGCAGACTGTCACAATTTACTGGTGGTGAAATTGGTGTCAGGGAGTGCGACAATGACTTACAGTATTACGCGTTTTTTTGAAAACGGCAGCCGGGAATCGATCGCTACGGGTTTGAGCCTAGAGGAGGCGCAGACTCACTGCAAGGATCCGCAGACAAGTTCCAGGACTGCGTCGGAGTCCTGGGCTGTGGCTCTGACTGCTGAGCGCGGAAGGTGGTTTGATGGGTACGAGTCAGAGGATAATTTTATCTAGGGGTGATTATCCTATTCATGGGACCCTGCCACAATTTGTTGTGGTGGGGCTTGTGGGTCATAGAAAGGGATATTAGCTATGGCTGTGTGGCGTTATCGTGACTGTGTCAGTACGTTTAACGTTGGCGGTCAAGACCGCCAAGTTCGTATCCACTGGATCGAACATCGTCGTAATGTCGATAATGTCGAGCTCGACTATTATGAGTTCGTGGACGGGTTAGACCCAGTAGAACTGGATCTAGACTTGGTGGAGTTCGAAGCGGTTCAAAATTCGACCCATTATTTGAGGTGGAATCATGATTGCGATTTGGAAGAATTGCCTAGGTTAAATTTAGAAGAAGGAGATGGTAATGTACGGTGAACCCTCATCTTATTATGATTTCTTCACACCTACGTTTAGCGAGCTAATTCATGATTACGCTCGTGGCGTAGGTGACCAACATCCTGATCGCTGTTGGCTCACCACCCCTTATGACACCTTTGTACGTAACCCATTTTATGCCGGACCGGAACAGCCTTGCCCTGAACTTTAATCGAACGCAAACGGGTGGGGGGGATTTCTTCCCCCACCTTCTACTGCCACAAAATAATGTAACCGACCAATAACCAAGGAGGCCAAAATGATCGAGCTAGAATTTGACATGTCTGTGCAGTTAACTGACACCGAGAAGCTGTCGGCCATGCTCAGGTCGATTGCTGACCAAATCGACAGCGGCGCGTGTGGCAGCAAGATCATTAAGGATGGCTTGGCCGGCCAGTGGAGACTCTACGACCCATACGAGCAATAGTGGAGGGGGGATTTCTTCATCTGGCTTCTATTGTCATAATTTGGTGTAACCAAGGTAGTCGGGCTGTCACAGCTCGATGGGGACGGAAAGCTAACGTTAGGAGGTCTGGGATGTCTTACTTGGAAGCTGCGTTTGATGCGGTGATCAAGGACAGCAAGCCGTCGGAGAAGTGGTATGTGGTCCTCATGGAGGATAGCTCCTATTATGGAGGCCCGGAAGAAGGGGGCTGGTGGGGACATGATACTGACGTGCTGAAGTACGCGGTATTTAATAACGAGGAAGCGGCTTTGCAAGCCAAGGAGCGCGTGAAGGAGTTGGCTGCTGAGTTGGAGGCCCAAGCTCGCACTGAGTATGGTGAGGGGTGTTTACGGCAGTTGGAGTGGTTGGATGCTCGCGGCTTGGATGCGGATTTCTTTCCTGAGGATGATGGTCCGAGTAGGTATTGGGTTTATTGTGGCCAGGAGATTCCTCAGCCCTCGGTTGGTCCGAGGCATTATGAGTAAATAGGTTATTGCTCACCGTGGTGTAATGGCAGCCACAACGGACTTAAAATCCGTTGCTCGAAAGGGCGTATGGGTTCGAGTCCCATCGGTGAGATTTGAAAGGATGTCAAGGATGGCTAAGGTTAGGTTTCATTTGGCGCGTGGTGCCAATTTTAAGACGTGGCAGGTTATTGATAATGGTGTGGTTCGGTATTACGATCCAGATGCGGTGTGTTTAAGGATGTTCGGTTGTCGTTTGAAGAATCGTCGTCGAGTGGCAGATAAGATTTTTGCTGGCGAGGATAAGACGGTGTGTGCTTGGATTGATTGTGAGCGGGTTGAGGTGGGCGATAGTTCCTCCTTGGAAACACGAGATAATCAGAATATATTGTCTTTTAATCCGAAGGTTGTACCTTATTGGGTTCGCGATGGTGAGTGTGCTGAGAATCTCGATGGGATGGTATTTTCTGAAATAATTAGTAGGGGTCGTCGTCTTATTGTAATCTAATGGGAATGGGTGGAGTTCACCCATTCCACATTGTTCGTTTAGTCCAGGGTCTTGTGGTGGTTAGTTGGTGCCCCATGGGTTGGAAGGCAACAAGTGCCTATACGCTTTGCACAAGTATTCTTCAAGGTCTTCATCCTCCTGGAGGGCTTTCATGGCGTCAGAAGTGTTGCCATGCACGCGTTCACTTATTACACCATTCGGGTAAGATACTTGCACGATGCGGAAACTGAGACCTTCCCATTCCACTGGCTTTCTGAAGATTCTGACTTTCTCACTGGCGTAATCGAACATCAGTCTTCTCCTTGTGGCTGGGGGCGGCTTGCCGGTCGTCAGCTCGCTCCCCCCGGCCCCGCTTTATTATGACAGCCCCCGGCGCCGGGGGAAATCCCCCCCCGCAGCGCGGCGGAGGGGCATCACCTGTTATTGCTCGGCATTGGCACAGAATTGTGACAACTTCCAGGACGCTTCACTGCCGAGGACGTCGGCTAGTGCTCTGTGAATTTCCGTCGTGGGTCCTCCGGCGGAGACCCACGAGTGGTATTCGTTGAGGTGTTTCAATGTTTGGCCATATTCGCTGATTGCGTACGCTTCGTACGCTTCTAGCAGGCAAGCTTCAGGGTCCAACTCTTCAGGGTCCATCTTAAACCTCCTTATTCTAGTGCCGTCACATCATTCTGTGGCAGTGCGTGCGAGATAGGAGAATCCCTATATGGGGGGGATTTCCTCCTGGCGTGACGGGTGTCACAGATGGGTGTGACCGAAGTAACCCTAGGAGACCCAACGATGGAATTCTTGAAATCAGTCGAATTCGAGTTTGAAGGCAGCCTCTTCATTGCCACTCTGACTGACTCGGACGCGATGTCGGTGGCGGAGATCGATGTGTTTGGGCGAGACGATGACGCAAGAAATCGTCTCGAAGATGACGATTTCTATGACAGGATCTATCAGCATGTGAACAATCGTTTCGTTTAATGTTGCGTGTGGTGGAGGGGGGGATTTTTCCCCTCCACCATTGCTGTCACAGTAAATCGTTAATGCAAAGGGGACTGCGATGGAAAGAAAAAGTGGCGTACCGGTGTTGCACTTCTGCGATGAGGACCTGACACTCATCGGAATCGATCCAGAGCGCGTTGATGACGAAGCGTTCGAGCGCATCCTAGACGGGTTACGCGAATATTACAACACATCCTTCACGGATGTGTTGCAGGACATTGTGGCAGGTGTGTTGGACGGAGATTAGCCAACTGGCGGCAGTGGGGATTCCTCCCTCACCTGCCGACTGCCATAAGTTGGTATAAGGAGATGATGATGAAAAACGTCAGCGCACCGAAGCGTGTAGAACGCAAAATCACGATTGTTATCGACCAGACTCGCGTGAGCCGTGGCCACTTGGCAACGAGTGGGGCTGGGACTCACCAAGATCGTCGCCAAAGGCGGCGAAAGACTCGGTCGGCGGTTATAATGGCTTGCATGGAATAGGGGGATTCTTCCCCAACCTGACGACTGTCATAAGTTGGTATAACCAAGGAGATGAAGAAGATGAAGATGAATCACCCGTTTTGTTACTTCAGCGTACAACAATCGATCCTGGCGTCGATGGACCGGGATCGGGTTATTTCATGGTTAAAGTGGAACGACCGGAACGGTTGCTACGACGATGACGATTGCGACGATGAAGGCCTACCAAGGCTTGACTTTGCAATGGCTGCCCGCTACATGCGGGACCAGATTGCTGAGTTCTAAGGGTATTTTCTTCTCCCTCCTGGGCTGTCACAGGGGGGAGTGGTGATAACGATGGTTT
>Ga0114973_10002477_pt1 | contig 13364 bp, 12 predicted proteins | sample M_140807_MF_Meta_FD_87025 | JGI IMG/M metagenome (GOLD analysis project Ga0114973, IMG submission 87025) | Freshwater microbial communities from Lake Montjoie, Canada to study carbon cycling - M_140807_MF_MetaG | ecosystem: Environmental > Aquatic > Freshwater > Lake | place: Lake Montjoie... | reverse complement strand
GCGCATAGCCCTGACTCTTCACGTAACCTCTCTGAATGAAATATTAATGGCCTTTTGGCGTGGTCTCGGTTGGGCTACGATAGCTGCGGGTCTATCGCCGGAGCGTAAGCGAGCCATGGACGGGTCCTGCGCCAAGCCTGGATCGGTGTGTTGCCCGTAGCGAAAGCGCCTGGAGCGCGAGGCATTCGCTGGTGGCCCGGATGTGGCTATCGACTCGGCAGTGATGGAGAAGACCGACCGCAGGGCGGTGTTGCCGCTGGATGTGGTCTGGAGCGATTTGGGCAGCTGGATCGCGCTGTGGAAAACGGCGGACGCTTTGGGCTTGCAGACTTCGAATGTTAAAGTGCATACGCGATTGCTGCGTGTGCAGCTCAGCGATACCCCGATGACCAAAACCGCGATCATCACTGGCATCACCGGCCAGGACGGTTCCTATCTGGCTGAGCTGTTGCTGGAGAAGGGGTATGTGGTGCATGGAATAAAGCGCCGTGCCAGCAGCTTCAACACCAGCCGTATCGACCATTTGTATCAGGATCCCCACGAGCAGCATCCCCGCCTTGTGCTCCACTATGGCGATCTTACTGATAGCACTAATCTGATCCGCATCATTCAACAGGTCCAGCCTGATGAAATCTACAATCTAGGTGCTCAGAGCCATGTGGCGGTGAGCTTTGAGGCGCCGGAATATACGGCTAACAGCGATGCTTTGGGAACGCTGCGAATTCTAGAGGCAGTGCGCATGCTGGGCCTCACCAAAAAAACGAGGATTTACCAGGCCAGTACAAGTGAACTTTACGGCCTTGTACAGGAGATCCCTCAAAAAGAAACTACCCCTTTTTATCCCCGCAGCCCCTACGGGGTTGCCAAGCTCTATGCCTATTGGATCACCGTGAATTACCGGGAGGCTCATGGCATGTATGCATGTAACGGCATTCTGTTCAATCATGAATCGCCTCGACGAGGCGAAACGTTTGTGACTCGCAAGATTACTCGGGGCTTGGCCCGAATCCATGAGGGTTTAGAGGAATGCCTCTATATGGGCAATCTTGATTCGTTGCGTGATTGGGGCCATGCCCGCGACTACGTGGAGATGCAATGGCGAATGCTGCAACAGGAGGGACCACCAGAGGATTTTGTGATTGCAACGGGAAGGCAAGAATCAGTGCGGCGCTTTATCGAGCTCACAGCCATTGAGTTGGGCTGGGGCCCTCTGCAGTGGGAAGGGAAAGGTCTAAAAGAGGTCGGCCTCCGCAGCACCGGCGAGGTGGTGGTACGGATCGATCCGCGCTACTTCCGTCCGGCGGAGGTAGAAACCTTGCTCGGCGATCCGACCAAGGCCCATAAAAAACTTGGCTGGTCACCTACCACAACCCTTGAAGAACTGGTTGCCGAGATGGTCGCTGGGGATCAAGAGGGAGCCCGTAAGGAGGCGATCCTTCGACTAAAGGGCTTCAACGTGGTTGGTTCGATGGAAAATCCGCCAACTAATTTGGCCACTTTGGCTTCACTAGGAGGCTAGGTCTCATGCAACCTCTTATCTTGCCACAAGACCGCATCTTTGTAGCTGGCCATCGTGGCATGGCCGGGAGTGCAATCTGCCGCGCGCTGCAGCGGGCTGGCTACAGCAACCTGCTCACCGCTAGTCGCGACGATCTAGATTTGAAGAATGGGCCGGCCGTGCAGGAGTGGTTCCATGAGCAGCAGCCCTCGGTTGTGGTGCTAGCGGCAGCGAAGGTGGGCGGAATCCATGCCAACAACACTTATCCTGCCGATTTTCTGCTTGATAACCTCAAAATCCAGGCCAACGTGATCGAAACGGCTTGGCGGGCCGGGGTGAAGCGCTTGCTTTTTCTTGGAAGCAGTTGCATTTATCCGAAGTTTGCCGAACAGCCGATTCGCGAGGAGGCCTTGTTGACTGGCTCGCTGGAGCCCACAAATGAGAGCTACGCGATTGCCAAGATCACCGGCATCAAGCTCTGCCAAGCTCTGCGTCATCAGTACGGTTTTGATGCCATTAGCCTGATGCCAACCAACCTTTATGGGCCTGGCGATAACTATCACCCAGAAAATAGCCATGTCCTGCCAGCTTTGATCCGTAGATTTTATGAAGCAGCGGTGGTCGGTGATACAAGCATCACATGCTGGGGCACTGGCCGCCCATTTAGAGAGTTTTTACACGTAGATGACTTGGGTGCAGCCTGTGTATTTGCGCTTGAGCGATGGTCACCAGGCCAAGAAGACCTAGGATATCTTAATGTTGGTACCGGAATGGATTTGACAATCCGCGAGTTAGCCATACTTGTTGCGGATGCTACAGGCTTTCAGGGCACTATCAAATGGGATACTTCAAAGCCTGACGGCACTCCAAAGAAACAGCTAGATATTTCAAAATTGTCTTCACTCGGCTGGAGATCTAAGATCCCTCTTTCCATTGGCCTGCCGGAAACAGTTAGAGATTTCAAGCTTTGCTGGGCCAATCAAGAATTTCGTAGATAGCATAAATTCTTGGGAAAAATCTAGCAACTCACTTCTTCCTCAGGCTCTGAATTTTGTTTCAAATGGACGTCTCTTCAAAAGCCAAACCAACATCTAACAAGAATCGCGAAAGCATTATTCCGTGCCTTCATTTTGCAGATCCAGTTCTTCTCGGCGGAGTTGGCGATATTGTTCTTTCGATTCTTGTCTTAATGATTCGTTCCGAGGCCGAGAAGGTGCCGATCCGAACCGTTTTTGTATCCGCAAGCCAGGCGGCTAAAGTAAGATTCCTGATTTTAATCGTTAGGTCGCAACTACCAAGTCTTGCATGTACGCTCGAGCCTACACATGTTGTAGAAATTAGTGACGATCTGCTCAAAGGTATGACAAAAAAACTGCAGGACTATTCCCCTTCCGCAAGTGTCTGGGGGCCTAGATTTTTTCTCTCCGATGCAATTAACTCTAATACTCTATTTAGCGTATGGCCAGGAGCTTCGTCAAGTCTAGGGGAAGTTCTTGATACTAGCTCTTCATGGAGCAGCAGCTATATCCGCTATGCCTTTCACAAGGATGCCGTTCAGGAAATTTTTGATGTGGATTCGACTTCAATCAATAACGCCACTTCTGATTTGGCATTCATGTCATTAACGGCCAATTCATTCAGTGTAGATCAATCAGGTGTTGTCTCCGTGTTGGCACAAGCACTTCTCGGCTTAGAGATCTCTCTTAATAGAGTCATTTACAATACTATACTCACTCCACAGGAGAGGCCTGATATTATCAAAAAGCCCGGCGAGCATGGAAGCACTGATTCATCCTGCATCAATCAATTATCCATTTTTGCCAAAGAATGGACAACCGTAACTGATCTTCCATTCTCTCAAATGGTTGCCCATATTCAAGCATCTGATATTCTTATCTCTTTTCGTTCAGGCCTCACCGATTTGGCCGCACTTCTTGGAAAGAGACTCTTGACTATATATCCGTCTATGCAAGAGTTTAGTTGGTTCAAGATTTCACCAAGAGAGCACATAGTTGTTTCAGGTAGCCAGTACGTGATAACATATTGCTCACCAAGCCTTTCGGCAGACAACATACTTCAATTAGCTCGCTCCTAAATAAAATGCTCACAATCATTACCACAACCAGAGACAATACGGATGAACTCAGTCGCACTCTCGCGAGTCTAATCGATCAGGATTGTCGATATTTTGAGTGGTTAATCTACGACGGGTCACATTCCACCTCGATCGATGTTTTGCATTCTTTCGCTGACATCGCAACGAATAATGGCATTTCTGCTTCCGTTGTTCACGCTCTGGACACGTCAATTTATTCTGCAATGCAAAACTCGACTAAATACGCAAAAGGGGAATGGTGCTTATTTCTGAATTGTGGCGACATGCTCTGCCATCAGAATACGATTGGATATCTTACAAAATACATGTCTTCCTCATTCGATATGATTTACGGCGGCAATATATTCATTGACGTCGATCGATCGGTCCATTATCATCCGGGGGCAAGTCTTGAAAAAATAATGAATGTGCTTGAGACTGGCGATACCCCTTATTATTATCACATGGTTTGCCAGCAGTCGATAGCATACCGGTTGTCATTGTTGGCATCTTTTCCCTTATTCCCTGTTGAATTACGATTAGCTGCTGATCATAATCATTTCTTACGCACAATTCATTCCATTCCTAATGTCTTTTTTGCCGAGAAGCCGATTAGTATATATTTCGGGGGAGGCGCATCTCATAGATACCTACTCAATACCTACTCAGAGTGGATGTATAATAATATCCACTTTATTGGCGAAACCGCTAATATAGGTACAATTTGCGATCATTATCTTAATATGATCGCCACTCAGGTTGAGGTGTAATTAAATGCATAACATTATCATTTCATGTGCATCAAGGGAAGCTTCGAGGAGCGGCTCATACTCATTCGAAAGGATGTATGCCGCGACTAAGCTTGCGCTTTTAACATCAGATCAGCTCACAATCGAGGTTATTGTTCAGTTGGCTCTAGAGAAATTACTCACCCTTTATAATAATAACATGTACCCGCCTTCTCAGTATCATGCTTATATCTATCAATTCTTAAAAATGATCAGAGAAAGCGACCTCCCTTCTTCAGGAATAAGAGAACTCATGCTAAATGTCCTCAGATTCTCATCCAAAGTTATGGTCGTTCAGGCTGATGTCCAGACAGAATATTCCGTTATGACATCCAATCCTGATGCAAGATCTATACAGCAAGCCTTGTCTTATTCAATTGGAGAAGAGAGTACTCATGAAGTTAAGCGAATTCTAGACATGTTTTACATAGGTTAACAAGAAATAATGCGAAGAATTTGTTATTGGTTTAGGGGCTGCCCCCCTCTATTCACTCTAGTTTTGCATTCATCTTATGCCTGTTTCAATTGTCAATTCTGCTCGCATTGCAGTAATAGGCGGAGGTATTTCTGGATTAGCAGTTTCCCAAATGCTAAGACAGAGAGGATTCACGCCTACCATTTTTGAGTCAAACGATAGAATTGGAGGTCTTGTCTCATGTACTCAAGATGAAGGGCATCTATTTCATCGGGTTGGCGGCCATGTCTTTAATTCAAAAAATGAGAAAGTTCTGCAGTGGTTTTGGTCGTTTTTTGAAAAAAATACAGAGTTCCGCAAGGCAAAACGCAATGCTGTCATATTTATGGATGGAGAGTTTATTCCATATCCTATTGAAAGAAGCCTTGGGCTTTTGCCTTCTAATACTGCGCGTGACATAGTTAATGAATTATTGCAGCTCCATTCACAAATTCCTGATTCTCTCAAAGTGAAAGGTAATGTTAGCGGCCTCTCCTTCGGAGATTTTCTTCTCTCAAACTTCGGGTCCACACTATGTGATAAATACTTCTTCCCCTATAACAAGAAGATTTGGAATCGCGATTTGTTCACTATTCCGCTGCCTTGGCTCGAGGGTAAATTGCCGATGGCAACTCCTGCACAGATAATTCAAGATAATATTCTTCGTACGGCAGAAGCCGAGATGGTGCATTCGTCTTTCTATTATCCTCAAGATGGAGGGTCTCAGTTTATCGCAAATCGCTTGTCGGATGGCATTGAAATAGTCTTTGATAAAGTTTTTCGCATTAGTGTTGAGAATCAAAAATTTATGATTAATGATCATCCACTTCCGTATGATCGAGTTGTCTTCACTGCTGACGTAAGGGCGCTGCCTGGAATCTTGGCAGGCGATTCACTGTCATCCCTAAAATCCACCATTGCTCAAGCATATTCCGATATAGAGCTGGATTCCAATGGAACATCCAACCTCTTGTGTGAATGTGACGCAAATGACTATTCATGGATTTACTTGCCATCCGATAATACAAAGTTTCATCGAATTATTATGACGGGCAACTTTTCACCGAATAATAATTCTGAAACAATATTGCCTGGCCGAATCTCTTGCACAGTGGAGAGTTCTGGCTTCCATTCCAGAGAGGATCTTGATGAAGAGCTGTGCATGCTACCATTCGCACTTAAGTCTGTCGCCTATAATTACTGTGCAAACTCATATATTATTCATAATGCATTGACATCTAGCCTCCTCCGGAAGATAAAGAGTGCTTGTACGCATCAAGGCATTTATTTATGTGGTCGATTTGCTGAGTGGGAGTATTACAATATGGATGCAGCGATCGAATCTGCTATGGCGGTCACGGATAAATTATGCAGCAGTCTATGAGCATTTCGCGCTTGATCCGCAACTTGTTTAGTGTTCGCTTAGACGGCACTCCGATGATTATGATCACCATTTTGGAGTAGAGGGGTTTTGCCCCTGCAAGTTGCTTGGTTCGCCACCATAGTGCCTTACAAGCCCGTGTAGCCAGCAGTGCTAGACGATTAGAAATAGAGCCTTCGGTAGCGGCTTGAAACCTCACTCCACCGACTACTGGAGTTCTTGCCCCAATCAACAGCGATGCTCGAGTCATCCACACATGTTATAATACTTAAAAAATGCTACGCCGCAATTGGGGATAGGAGCATTCTGTCGGTTGAATAGCCCTCACTGCTTACCTTGCCTGACAATACTCTTACTCCGTGCGGGTTTGTCCCATTGTTCCAATGTACGATCATTCAAAATGTGTCACATGCTCATAGTTCCGTTTTGTGTTGCGAAAAAGACTGAGCGGAAGCACAAACAAGGCGATCAGTTCCAGAAGTGGTAATCAGAAAGGGATATTAAGCGATTCCGGAGAACATTCTGCTCGGCAAAGAATGTTATGTAATCCCTAAGCTCTTGGTCCGGTAGCTCATTGGGACCACGTAAGTAGAGAACGTCTTGCGCCATCCACAACAACAGGTTGGTGCAAGCTAGGCGCATTGCAGAGCCAGAAAAGTCTTCGGGAAGGCCAACTGCTTGAATTGTAGTAACTTTGTTGAATGCGCTGGATGAGCCAGGGCAAGATGCTGCTATCGCGGATTCTATATCTCTGATTTGTACATTAGTGGCTTCAATCTGGCCATCAGATTTTGAGAAGTGTAGCTTTACAACTAGAATTGAAAGGCGATCGACCAGCATGCCGATAGTATTGAGCCCGACGTGATTGGCGGTAGATTTAAGAATGCCCGGTTGTGCTGCATAATTGTGGGAGTCGGCCTTTAGGTTCCCGTTTCTTGGATTAAATGACTCCAAAATTAAAGGACGGATGCTACAAATATAAGCCATGCCAACTGGGTCCGATGGTAAATCTGCAGCGGCGAGACTGGCTTGAAAAGCTTCTGTGAGTGGATGCATTTGAATCCCGTTGCACGGGGTCAACATATTTTGAACTTTAGCAGATCTTCGGGAGTAGCCGAGGATGCTCGGGAAAGACCGGATCATCTGTTTAGAAATCATGTTAGATAGAAAGAGGCTGGTATGATTATCGGAGAATAGCTTTGTCTTTTGGTTTCGAGTTGTAGCCGCTAGCTGATAGCTCGGGGGCACGTCACATGCACAGATTTTTTGCACTATAATGCCCAAATAAGGGCAAGACATGCGCTGATTTGAGTCGCTGGGCGGCCTTAAAAGTGCTATGTCGAGCAAATCTTAAGCCCAACTATTGCTGCGGTCAAACTTATTTGTCGCCAGTTCGTAGATCACTTGTCAACCAAGAGCCAACTGCCACTATTATACAAAATCCACTAATGGCCTAGCTTGGTGGTCAAGGAGTTGCAATCAAGCGCTCTTTTCAGCGGTGAGGTGGCTGAAGGCCACAAGTGCTTTCTTCGTCGAAGTTCTTATGGAACGACAGAAGCAGCAGAAAAAGAATATAGGCATTCACTTTAGACAGCCTTCGGAACATGCAGCAGGTGAAGATACGGTGCACCAGTTTCAGACATTAGGTGGGTAGAGATCCAATCGCCACAGTAACTTTATTGCAATCACTCCATCCTGCTCACGGGTATGGGCTCCCAACAACTGCTTTCTCGCCGATGGCGGGCCAGCCGGCGGGTATGGGCGTGCAGTCAGCCTGAGGCGGGGGAAGCCGCTTGGCGGAGGCGCTGAAGCCCAGCAAGCAGACTCTCCCGCTGTTGCTTGAGCGTGTTGAGCTCTGTCTCCAGCACCATCATCTGGCCAGCTAGTATGTCTCTGGCTGCCATTACCTCCTGTAAAGATGCCGCCTGTGCAGTCAGCTGGTCCTGCAGACCAGTGGAGAGTGTGTCCGCAATAGCTTTGCCCTCAGCAACTTGATCGCATTCACGTTTAAGCGTGCTTAGTTCCAATTCATATTCTTTCATCTTGATAGCATGTTCCTCTCTCGCTGTCTGAGCATCATGGAGTGATACCTCCTGAGCAGAGAGTTGCTGCTGAAGGTGAGCCCTCTCAGAAGCCCAGGCCTCAGACCATTTCTCACCGGTCTCGCGGAGCTCACGGTAGCGGTCTTCAAGGAGAGCTAGGCAGCGCTGAATGGCTAGAGTGTCCATAAAGAGAATGCTTTTCCCCATACTAAGAGCCTGCAATGCAAACCAGAGCTACACTCGCTGATCAACTGGCCATCTTGGGCATGCATCTGCCGGCATGGCCTGAAGACTCTAGGGATAGTCAGTCGCCAGGTGACTGGATTCGTGAGGGGCAGGCTTACGCGGAAGGAATCCGGCTAAGACGTGCCCAATTGCACTCAGCTATCGCATTTGATAGCTCAAAAGGCGATCAGTTGGTTCGCACTTTACAGGACGCTGGGGGACAATCAAACTGGGATCTGATCGTCATCCGCTATCTGTTGAGTGATCTTCAAGGAGCCGCCCAAGATGAGAAGATTGAGGCAGCTGCAAGGATGGTTGCTAAAGAAGGCCGGACTGCAGCGCAATTGCTGGGTGCCGCACTGGACCTAACAAGCCGAGGGCTAATCACCAGTGGCGTGTATGCAATCAAACGCTTGATTGAAGAGCACCCTATGAGTAAACAGGAACACCTTATGATCTGCACCTATCTGGCGACAAGTATACAGGCCGAATCGCCAGTGGTCCTGACAAAATCCGACTTCATTTTCGTGAAGTGGCTTCAGATCACTAAGCTGTACAGCGAAACAACTAGATTGCTTTCAATAGCATGCGAAATGCTCTCATCCGAGAAGAACCAGGCTGACTTGATAGACCAACTGGATATTATTGGCGCCCAAGAAGTTAAGGCAATTGCGCCTGGGGATAGTAGCGAAAATGCTGCTATCTTGCGGGTCAAGACTAGAGAGCGGCGAAGTAATAATCGTGCTGATGGAAAGCCACTGCTCCGAACGATCCATCATCTGGCCTGCACCGGAGGGACGGTGATATGTAAATGTTTAGCGGCTATGCCAGATACAGCCCTGCTCAGCGAGGTAAATCCATTCAACCGTTATAGCAGAGGCTTTGAACCGTCTAACCCACTCCTGCTCTTGGAGATGAGCCACAGGAAGCTAAGTATTAGCGAAATCATGGAAGATTTCATTAATAAAATATCCTACGTCAATAAAATTTGTCGACGCGATGATGTCGATTTGATTATCCGTGATCACAGCCACACCGATTTCTGCATGGGAACCCATCCCTCCCTATCATGTCCAGTAATTGATTGCCTTGCAAGTGATTTTGATTTGGTTAGCGTTGTGACGGTGCGAAATCCGCTTGACAGCTTCCTAGGCCTGCTCAGCCAAGGATGGGAGAAGCATTTTTCCCCAAGCAGCCTGCAAGAATATAGCTATCGCTATCTTGCGTTCCTTGACCGCTACTCATCGTTACCAATTTTCCGCTATGAGGATTTCTGCATGAACCCCGAGGCCTTTCTTGAAAGCCTTTGCGACACCTTAGACATCAGCTTCTCCGCCGACTTTATTCACAAGTTTGGCTCAGTTCGTCTAAGTGGTGATAGCGGCCGTACAGGCACAAATTCAATTGAACTGAGGCAAAGAAGAGAGATCCCTGATAGCCTGAGAGGTGAGATCAGGTGCTCGGAATCATACCTGGAATTACTGGATAGGCTTGGCTACGCCCTCTAAGTAACCCTTGGATAGCTGAACCCTAGACTAGTCATGGATTCAGGCATGTATTTTATATCATTTGCTCTTCCACGAGCCCCAAGAATTGCGCATTTGTTTACCCAAATTTACCCATATTAAATTTTCTTGAATGTTAGATTGTTGAATTTAAGAGTTAGATTTAACTGGCATGACACCACAGCTTTCGGCGACCGCAACAGATAAGATTATCAAGATTCTCTGTGAAATGCCGTCCTATGCGAGTGTTCCAAGCCATATGCTTGCGAAAGTTGAGCCTGTGTCGGTTCGCCCACAGCCGTTTTAATAGGTACCATGTCTCTTGCTGTTCGGGCTGCGTCTTCTTGATTTGCCTCCAGGAGCCACGTCTGGGCGATCGATTTCCAGTTTGATCAGACGATTGATGGCCAGGCACTTGAATTCTTTAACGTGCTGGATTAATACAGCCGCTTCTGCTTTGCTATTCGTGTCGGCCGGTGATGCAAGTCTGCTGACGACATCGGCACGATAGAGGAGCTGCTCAAGTTGTACCCAGCGCCCACACACTTGCGAATGGGCAATCGTCCTGAGTCTACTGCCTATGCCTTGCAGGAGTGGAGCATAGGCATCGGTTAGTGCACGGCCTACATCGAGCCAGGATCACCCTGGGCGAATCCATTCGTGGAGCCGTTCAACGGCAGATTGAGGGATTACTCCTTGAATATCGAACTGTTCACCACGAAGCAGGAAGCCAGGCTGTTGCCAGAGCAGCACCGATTCGAGTACAACACATTCATGCCGCATTCGGCGCTCCAGGGGCGTACGCCCCTGGAGACCCTCCAGCAGTGGAGAGCGGCCCGACTACCCAACAGCTCTCAAAAGATCTGGACCAGCACAGGGGGGCACATCAGCCGGCTCAAAAGGCGTTACTCTGTTCAAGCTGTTGGTTTTGCATCTCTCCTGGCCTGGGTTGCCCCGGCAAACGTTTACAAACTCGTTCGGTTTCCGCGCAGGCTGGTGCATCGGTGTTGTCCCCCATCGTTTTCCTGTTTTCCTCAGAGCGCTTGCAAACCCTTTCCGCTGCAGCGCCTTGTCGTTGCCATTAGGCTCGACGAGAGTCCCTTGGTTTCAGTAGGGGATCAACTGTCATTGAATCGTGACGGAGTGAGTCATGAAGCAGCGCCCCTCTGTTTCGGTGTTGATGCCCTGTCTCAATGCTGGGCCTTTCCTTGCTGAAGCAGCAGCGTCGGCTCTGCATCAACCGGATTGTCTTGAGCTGCTGGTGGCCGACGGCGGCTCCAGCGATGGCAGCCTCCAATTGCTGAATGATCTGGTCGCTACTGATCCGCGTGTCCGCGTGGTGAGCCGCTCCGATCACGGCCCGGCCGATGCCCTTAATAAGGCCTACTGTGCTGCCCGCGGAACATTGATTGGCTGGCTGAATGCCGACGATCTCTATACCCCTGGTGCCCTGGCCAGGGCCAAGTCCGCTCTGGACGAACACCCCGAATGGCTGATGCTTTATGGCGATGGTGAGGAATTTGATACTGTCACGGGCCTGATCAATCACTACCCCACCCTCCCGGCATCCGTGGGCTTAGAAGGCTTCCGCTCGCATTGTTTCATCTGCCAACCCACGGTGCTCTTTCGCCGCACGATGCCGCTACTGCTAGGTCCCTTTGCCGATCGCTGGCACACCGCCTTCGACTTCGATTACTGGTTGAGGGCGTTCGCTGCCTTCCCTAACCGCATTGGCTACATCCCTCATCTCCAAGGCCGTACGCGGCTGCACCCGGGTACCATCACCAACCAGCAGCGTGCCCTCGTTGCTCTAGAGGCCACCGCACTGTTGGCCCGCCACTTCGGTTCAGCACCCGCAACGCGCCTGCACAGTTATGGCTTAGAACTGCAGATGGGTCTCGCACAAACACCATCGGGGTTGAGCTTTCAGGAGCATCTTGGGCAGCTAGCCGAACAGGCTGCTGACTGGATTTCTCCAACCCAGCTGGCGGCATTTAAGTGCGATTGGCTTTATCAGCCAGACGAGGCCTCAAAGCATCCAACCGCTGATCGAAAACTGGTTGGCCAGTTACCCATTCGGCTTCTGAATGCCATCCATCCAGAGTTGGGGCTTCATAAGGATCAGCCTCCAGCTTTGCTCCAACGACATTTGCACGAGGCTGTGCAGAAGTATACCATCATCTATCCCCTTCTGCCAAAACTGACGGGAAATCTGGGGAAAAATCCACCCACGCCTGATTTAAACCATGGATCTTCTCAACCGTTCGTGGAGCGGCCCTTTGGGGTCAACTTAATTGGCCATGCGTTTGAGATTTTTGGCATTGGTGAAGACATTCGAATGGCCGCCTGCGCCCTTCAGGCAGCTGGCGTGCCTTGCGCTGTGATCCATCAACCCGCTGCCAATGGCTCCGCCTGCACTGATCGCAGCCTCGAGCCTTTTTTGTGCTCTGATCCCTCCGGTGGCCCCTACGCTTTCAATTTGGTCTGCATGGCTGCTCCCAGTCATGCTCGCTGGTTGCTGCAGGCTGGTTTTGATGCCTTGCGCGAACGCTTCACCCTGACGGCCTGGCCGTGGGAGACCCAGCAATGGCCCAAGGCCTGGTTGCCTCTGCTTGAGGTGGCCGATGAGCTCTGGCCTTCCAGTTCTTTTACGGCAGCGGCTCTTCAAGAGCCTGCTGCTGGTGCGGTTTTGCCGCTCCAGGTGATGCCGATGGCCGCTGCAATCCCTGATCCTGATCGCTTTTGCAACCCTGCTGCCCGTCTCGCCGCTCGTTCCAGGCACGCCCTCCCCGCCGATGACGTGTTGTTTGGCTACAGCTTTGATCTGAATTCGACGGCGATCCGTAAAAACCCGATGGGTGCGCTGGAGTCTTTCCAGCTGGCCTTTCCTTTGCCTCAGTTGCCCTCGTCATTCGGCCGTGAGTGCAATAGGCACCCACTTTCCAATCATGTTGCCCTGATGATCAAAACCTTCCCGCCCCAGGGCCACAGCATCGAATGGCTCCGGCTCCAGCTCCGTGCCGCGGAGGATCCCCGGATTCACCTGGTGGTGGCCAGTCTCGAGCGCGATGAACTCCTTGACCTTTACGGCTGCTGCGATGTCTTCCTCTCCCTTCATCGATCCGAGGGCTTTGGCCGTGGCATCGCCGAAGCCCTGCAACTCGGCCTGGATGTGATCTGCACCGCCTATGGAGGCAATGTCGATTTCTGCACCGGCCCCCTTGCCCATCCCGTCCGCTTTCAGACCGTGCCGATTCCCCGCGGTGCCTATCCCTGCGCCGATGGACATCTTTGGGCTGAACCGGACCTCGCGCATGCAGCCGCTCTGATGCAAGAAGTGGCCGCACGCCGGCGAGATCTGGAATTGGATCCTGCT
>Ga0114973_10002476_pt1 | contig 13367 bp, 14 predicted proteins | sample M_140807_MF_Meta_FD_87025 | JGI IMG/M metagenome (GOLD analysis project Ga0114973, IMG submission 87025) | Freshwater microbial communities from Lake Montjoie, Canada to study carbon cycling - M_140807_MF_MetaG | ecosystem: Environmental > Aquatic > Freshwater > Lake | place: Lake Montjoie... | reverse complement strand
GGTGATCGCCTGCCTGGGCGATTTCCTCAACTCCGACCGGCGCCTCGATGAGCTGCTGAGCAACGCCACCAACCGCTCCAAGGCCACCTTGCTGGCGGTCGACATCCTGCGGGCCTTCTTGCTTGATCTGCGCAGCGAGTTCGAGCTGGAGGTCTATGGCATCACCGGCAATGAAAGCCGCGTGAAACCGGAGCTGGGCTGGAGCGATGAACTCGCCACCGACAGCTACGACCTGATGATCTACGCGATCCTCCGCCGTGGCTTTGAGGGCACGGACGGCATTGCGTTCTGTGGTTTCCAGGCCAACGAGCTGCTGTTCGAGGTGATGGGCCGCACCTTCCTCTGCCTGCACGGCCACCAGGTGGGGGCAAACCTGCAGAAGAGCGTCCAGGAGATCACCGGCAAGTACGCCGCCCGCGGCATCACGGTGGACTACACGCTGTTCGGCCACCTGCACGCCACGGCGATCGGCGACTACCACGCCCGCAACGCCTCGCTGGTGGGCAGCAACGCCTACTCAGAAGCCGGCCTGAACTTCTGCAGCAAGGCCGCCCAGAACGTCCACATCGTGACCGCCCAGGGCCTGGACGGCATGAAGGTCGACCTGCAGGACACCACAGACATCGAGCCCTATCCCTTCGCCAGCGAATGGGAGGCCTACTGCCCCAAGAGCGCCGGAAAGCTCCACGAGGGAGCCGTCGTCTACCAGGTGATCGTCTGATGACCCGCTCCTACCCAAACCCCACCGGCTGCACCAACCCTGCGTCGAACAACCCGACCCCTCGCTGCAACGCCATGAACGCCACCACGACCAAGCCCGTTGCCTCGGCTGCTGTCACGACCGCTGCCAACGGCGGCTCCCTGCTGCAAACGATCAGCGCCCTGCTTGATCAGCTGGCCCAGCTGCAGAGCCTGCTCGGCGTTGAACCCTGCGGCGCTCTGCCCAGGCCTGCCGGTCGCCGGTCTCCCGCCACCGCTGGCCGCGGTTATTCCTCCAGCCCGTCCCGCCGTTGCCGGCCGACACCGGCCACGGCCCCGACTGCCGATTGCTGGCAGGCCGACCCCTTCTGCGCCGACGACACAGACCCCACCGATTCCTGGGACTGGCCCTGGGATCAGATGTCGGTGGTGGAGCTACGGGCCCTGCTGCGCTGCTACCCGATCGATCGCACCGCCTTGCCGGCCCCGATCGAACTGCTCCGCCGCGATGAGCTCCTGGCGGCCCTGCACGAGCTCCAGCCCGATCCCCAGGACCTGTTCGGCGGCTGAGCCGCCATCAAGTAGTCCCAGCCCCTGCTCTGTCTTTGATCCATCTACCCCAAGCATTCCCCATGGCCACCGCTCGTTCCCATCGCCTCAGCGCCCTTTCCGCCTCTGCCCACCGGGGCCGTCTGGCTGGCACAGCTGCGACCCCGGGCTTTTCGGCAGCGACCGCAGCCTCACTGGATGCCCTCCCAACCACGACCGCAGTGGCTCATCCCGAGACCTCCGCCAGTCCTGCTGATTCCGCCAGTCCCCTTGCTGCCGCTGCTCCAGCGATCACGGCTACGCCAGCGGAGCCGGTGCCTTCCGGCAGCGAACCCGCCCCCGGTAGCCCCGAGGCCCTGGCACTGCTCGCCTCCCTGGGCATCGCCCCACCGGCCGCCGCGGGTGCTCCCCTTGGACCCGATGACCAGCGCTTCTCACCGATCGCCATCGGCCATCTCACCCACCGCCTCGTTGAGGTGAAGCTGCTGCTCGATCAACTGGGCGCTGAGCAGAAGGAGCTGCACGACACCCTGCGGCTCGCCCATCTGCGGGGGGATCTGCGCCACCTGCTGCCACCCGGAGGCGAGGGCGGCTACCTGCTCCCCGGTGGCGTCCAACTGCACCGCCGCGCTGGCCGGCGTCAGTGGCAGTATGGCCCTGAGGTGCAGGAACTGGAGGCCCAGCTCAAGGCCCAGCAGGTGTATGAGCAGAGCAACGGCCAGGCCCTCTGGAGCCTGGGGGCGGCGTTCTGGGAGCTGCGGTTTCCGAAGGGGTGAGATCTACCGATTTCTAACATCTGTGGCCCTGGCGATTGCTGGGGCTTTTGTTGGTGGAGGGAGCGGAAAGGAGAGAACCTGCCGAGTGAGTCAAGAATAAAGAGGTGTTCCAGTACCTGAGCCGCTCCAGATCAGAAGCGGGCAGGGATCTCGGCATAGAAACCAGCCAATGCTCCCGCCTTCTGTATCTGGATGTTAGGCATTCCCCTTCCGCTGAATCATCAGATTAATGTGCTCCTCAGAGAAGCGGGAATTCAAAAGATCAGCACGTCCACGGCTGAGAACAAAATCATAGCTTGACTCTGCTTGCAGATCTAGATTGATGATGAATATTTTTCTACCTAGGACTCCCGAAAAAGAATTGATAAATGGAAGATTTGACAAGAAAAGACTCCTTAATAGAAAGTCGTCAGGCGCAAGGCCAAGACCGATAATAAACACATCATGAGTCGCGGCAAAGGCAAACTTTGGCTTGTACCATAGGGTTGCATTGGCTCGAACGTCGAAGGCTTTTGCGTATCCAGGCAAAACAAGAAATGGATCAAGCTCTCCTAGCGGTGGGTAATTGTGCCACGTCGAATATGGATCCAGCTCTTCAGGGACTTCTCGCAGGCTTGCTGGGTCGAGTCCTATCGCGCGTGCCAGACATACCAGCACAGCGCTTCAGGATGTGCGGCATGCCCGCGCACCTACGTACTAGACCGTCATCCCGAAGGGCCGCCCACCTTCATCCAGCCGCCCCCGGTTTCCACGTCGTACATTTTTGCGCAGCCGAATAGATTGCCCTGCGAATCCACCACGATCACCGGCGTACCGAGCTGGTGGTGGAGGACTTCAAATGCATCGGTTTGCGATGCTTGACCCGGTTCCTTGGCGTCCAAGCCCTTGGTGACCAGCGTGTTGTCGCTGCGCACGTACGTGGTGCGCTTAAGTTCGATCATCAGCCCTTCGCCGGACGGGCGGTACACCTGGATATCGCCGAGCTTGTGTCCCGGAGCCGACACGCCGGTGCCCGGCTCGATGATGACCTTGTCGCCAAACTCCTTGGCGATGCGCGACTGTGTGGCCTTGTGCGCTTCCACCGACGCCAGCGTCTGATTGCCCATCTTCTCCCGGTCGGCCATTTCCTCCCGAAAGACTTCCGCGACGCGCTCGAGGATCTTGCGTTCGTCCGGCGTCAGCTCAAGGTCTTTGGCGATTTCCGGGTTGATCCGGATAGGCTTGCGTGGGCGCAGCCCGCTGCGGCTGGACTTGGCTGGCCGCTTGCCTTTGGCGCCTTTGGAACCGCCTTTCGTTCGCGATTTCGGCGTACGCGCCTGCGACGCGACCTCGCGACCGCCGGCGCCGCGCGCCGTCCTTGCCTCCGCGGCGGACTCGAACGTCGATCCCATCTCTGCGAGATTCATCAGCGTTTGATGGTCGGTGACACCGGCCATGGCTCCGGCGCTCATCAGCAGCGCGCCCCCCAGGCTTCCCGAAGCTGCGCTTGCGCGTTCCAGTCCTTGCTCGAACACTTCCCTTGCCTGGTCGCGCTCTTCGTCGCCACGCGTCCAGATGCGTCCATTGCGGCCCCACACGAGTGTCGATCGGCGTTCCTCTTCGGAGCGCAGCCACTCGCGCGTGAGGAAGCCCTCGACTTCCTGACGCTTGAGAGCGGGCAATTGCTGGACTCGCGTTTCGAGGTCGAGGCTTGGGTCGCCGGCCGGGTCGACCCGATCGACTTCCCGTTGCAAGGCTTCATGACGTTCGCGGCTCCGCTGCTCGTTGATGTCCGGCCGGGGAACCAAGGGCGTGGTGGGATGCGGCTTCAGCGCGGCTCCCGCGGCTTCCGGTGGCTGTTGGGCCCGATGCTCGGGTGCGCGCGGCCGCTCCGGGGTGGTCGCGACCGCCTGCGGCAACTGGGGCACGTCGATCTTGCCCGCTCGCGCAGAAGGCGTAGACGGTCCGTCGTGCGCGCCCTCGCCGTGGGGAAACTCCACGACGAACGACGAGTGCGGAGCATCGCTCTGCGCCTGCCACCGCTCGACGTCGCGCGCGAAGAGTTCGGCGAGGCCGGGATCGAGATCGGTGAGGATCTGGTAGATCGCGACCGGGTCGCGCACGTCGAGTCCGGTGGACGCGCCAGCACCGCCCGCGTCGTCGGATGATTCGATGCCGATCAGCGAGGGTCCGGACTCGTCGAACTGCCATGTCGCACCGGCAAGCGTGAGGGGTGGGGGCTCCGGCACCGGCGGCGAGCTGCCTTCCGCATCGAATCCGCTCATCGTCGCCTACCTGTGCGTCACGGGCGCGCGCTCGATGATGGACGCCGACAAGCGTGCCTCGAACGCCCGGAACGATCCCGGTGCAACAACGATCTCGATCGCGTCCCCACCTGTCAACGCCGCCCGATAGTCGAGCCTCGCGATGCCCGTGGTCAAGGGCGCGTCACCGGTCCCGTAGAGCGTGAACTCCTTGCTGCGCACATTGAGCTCGTGCAGGGAATGAAAGGCCATCGCGCTGTCGCGTAACTCGAGCAGGTGGATCGCCTGCAGCATCGGGATGCCCAGGCGTCCGTCCGATGTTTCTATCGAATGCGATTCGATGACTGCTGCCTCGCGCGAAACGCGCGCGACGAACTCGAGCTGGACTGCAGTGGCGACCACGTCGGCCGACAATTGCCTCGCGCGCGGTACGGCGGGACCCGCGCCACCGGTTATGGCAACCGCAGCCTGCGCGACGAGCGCGCCGGGCGGACCGTCCCAAACGTGCAGCTTCAGGTCGTAATCGAAAGCGCTCACGGGACTGAGCCGGGAAAGCGCCAGCTCCCACGCGACTTCGGCGATGGGAAGCGGTCCCGCGAACACGAAGCGCGGCGATGTCCAGCGGGCGGCGCCTGCTGTTTCCGTCACCAGAGTGGCGCGACCTTCGATCTCCATGACACGGCAGCCGTCGAGCGTGCCGCGACTGAAGTCGTCCATTCCGCCGATCGTGTGCACACGGCGGGCAAACGGATCGGTCACCAGTTGCGGGAACAATTCCTTCTTCGTTCGGACTTCGATGATCGGCTGGGCCGCGCGTGCCAGAAGTGGCACTAGGTCGTTTGCCTCGAACAGTAGATCGATGCTGTCGACATCGAGGACGCGGTGCTCGCCGATCGGCGGCGAAATGCCCGACACCGGTCCGGATCCGCCCGCCGGTACCCCGGCGGTCAAGTCGATGCCACCCCCGGGCGCGGCCAGGTAGGCGGGGCTGCCGGTCAGCGGGAAGCGATCAGTAATCATCGCGCACCTCTTCCTCCGTCAGGTCGAACCAGATGTCAGCGCGTACATTCACCGAGTTGAGCCCGAGGCAACGAACGATGACGGCCACATCGGGATTGCCCTGCAGATGGCTGCCAAGCGCTTCCATCGCGAGCGCAAGCGGAATGCGTCCGGAAACGATGTCGACGTAGCGGCCCTGCCACATGATCTCCGGGGCAGAGAGCACGTCGCGCTTGCGGTCGAGGACCTGGCGCACCTGCGTGGCATCGTCAAATCCGTGGTTCAGCGTTTGAGTGTATTGGTAATAGGCATCGGTTGCCTGCAGCTGGATGGTCCCTGTGTCCCCCATTTGCACGACACGGCTGGCGGCCGGCAACTGCTGACCGAGCGTGTAGCTGACGTTCGCACCGACGAAGATCGCGCTGGCTGATGCGCCTACCGAAACGGTCGCCCCGGACAGGAGCCCGCCGCCAGCGATGTTGGTGAGCATTGCATTGGAGACCGCGCCCGGGTCTGCGTTGGAAGTCAGCAGCGTATTGAGCGACGAAAGGTAGCTCGTGGCGAGTGCATGGGGCGGCACGTTCAGGTTGTAGATGCCGCGCATCGTTTTGATCTTGTCGCGCTTGCCGTCGGGTAGTCCGTGCCAGGCGCGCGCGAAACCCGACACGAGTCGATCGGCGTTCAAGCCGACCGGCGCCACGAACTGCTCGTCGTCGTCGGCGGTCGCGCTCCGGACGAGGCGGTTGACGTATTGCAAGACCGAACGCGTGCTGGCGTCGTTCTGGTACCCGAGCTGCTCGGTGTGCGTGCGCGTTTCTTGGTTGCCCATGCTGCGGAAGGTCGCCTGCGTGGGCGTGCTTGACCACTCGGGCCGGGGCGGAACGCTCGGCACGCGGAGTGCGTCGTAGTCCGCATGCGTCCAGCGCAGGTCCTTGCCGCTTTCGCGGCGTTGCCATCCGCGCGTTCTTCCTTCGCTGTGCGCCGTCTCCTCCACCACCTCCCATGCGCGCCCGTTGCGATAGAGCTTGGCGCCTGTGCGCTCTATCAAATCCAGCAGGCTCTCGGCGCGAAACAGCGATTCGCTGCGCCCTGCGCCGGATCGGCGGACGACCTCAAAGGCAGCTCCGTCGCCCAGCTTGTCGAATTCCGAGGCGAGGTTTGCGCCGATCAAGCGAAAGTTGAGTTGCCGCACCTGCACGCGCCTCGCCGCCTTCGGCGCAAGCGTGACCTGTGCGGACTGGATCAGCTCAAGCTCGCGGATCGCCAACGCGGATCGCCCCGCCGTCAGCGCGCGAAAGGTCATCGTAAATGTGCGTGCGTTGCTGGGTCGCAGGAAGCGCACGTCCAGCCCGTTCACCGCATCGGACAATGCGAACTCCTGCGTAACCAGCCGGACGCGGTAAGCGGCCAACCTGTTTCCCGGTGACCGATCTAGAGCCTCGCCTCCCTGGGGAAGGTCCGATTCGTAGACGACGAGCTCAAACAAGTCTCCATCATAGGGTTCGCCGGGCATCTCCGTATGATTCGGCGCGGTCAACCGAACGCCGGCAACGCTCGCTTCGTTCTGCCGTGCCTGCGCGAACACGATAGTGACCGAATCGGTCTCCCTCATCGGATTGCTGCAGAAAAACTCGGTGAAGCCCGTGCCGTTCGTCGAAACGCGAGGTGTGCTAAGCGCGCTTGCGGCACTGTAGACTCGATACAGCGAAGAACTCCTGCCGCTGCCCCCTGACGGAGTGATCCTGACCAGATCAGCTGGGTCAGCAGCAGCCAGCGCCGGAGTGCCCGCGGCTGCTATGCAGGTCGCGTACGTATCCTGTCGTGCAACTGGAGTTTGCCACGCGGCCAGAAGCCCCGCGGGCACATGCGGCTGGAAGACCACGTTCTCCTGGTGCGCGAACACATAAAGGAAGGGAATCAGGAAGCCGGGAACGACGGGCAACTGCGGTTTCGGCATCCGCCCCGCTGTGGGCACTCCGAAAGCTGCGGCATTGGGCGACAACAGCCCGGGAAACGTACTGAGCCGCAGGCGAAGTATCCTTGTTCGCACGGGCCCGAACGCAAGAATGTGAAATCCTGAGTGCCAGTTGGGCAACTGTTGAGTGAACTGCTGTTCTGCATCGAGATAACCTTCGTCACCCATAGGTGTCCAGCTAATGCGAATTTCACGTGGAATCCCGAAGTTCGCGATATTGTCACCGTTCGGTGTTGCTAGATAGGGCAGGTAGGGGCAACCGGCAAGCGCAACGCCACCAACCACTGACCCGTACTTGAGCCCGATGGTGATCTCGTATTCAACCCAGTACTTGGCAAATTCATCGTGTGCGGCCGAAGATGCAAGTCCGTACAGCATGAGAGCAGGCTGTTGAGCGGAGAATGGTGCATCGGTCGGAAACGGACATTGGACGACGCCGCTCGCGGGTGTCGCGCGTGCGCCGGTTCCGTCGCGCAATGGCGGCCAAAACTTTCGATAGATAATCCTGCGAGCACTGTCGAGCGGGTTGGCGAAGAGGAACGAAACGGGCAGCCTGTCCAGTGGATCCGACTGCCCGACGACGGTGACGCTCTCAATGGGAAGCGGCGTTCCGACTGTAGTGCGAACGGGAAAGTACGACGACTGTCTCATGCGTCCTCCGGTGTACGAATGCGCCACGGAATTAACTGAGACGCCCACCCTTTATAGAGCGACTGCTCACTCACGCAAGCCCTAACTTGATTGTCCAGCTCGTTCCGCGCCGGCCGCATTTTTGAGGGGGGGGGGGCACACACAGAGTGGTATACGAATACCATCCCGGCCATGGCCCGCAGCGCGATCCAGTTCCAGAAAGATCTCTCCCTGCCTGAATTCCAGCGGCTCTACGGGACCGAGGAGCAATGCGAGGTTGCTCTGGAGAAGGCGCGTTGTCCCGATCGGTTCCTCTGACCCAGCTGCAATGGCCATGTGCAGGAACCCGATGCTGCTGTCGCGGAACGCCGACAGCTCCAACATGCGCCGCGCCTCCGTAAGATCAGACCGGGCGATCTGCAGGTAGCGAATGGCATCGGGATCAGCCGTGGAGCATGATCCCTTCCTGGTAAGCCTGAGCGGTGACGGAGCTTCTGTATTGCTGCCGTTGGCTTACTTCGCCTTCGGAATAAAGAAGCAGATCAAGAGGAAGCCGATGGCTGGAGTATTGGCGCCAGAGGCCTCCCAGCACGCGCACGCGATCACCGCGGGCCAGCCAGTGATCCGGCACGGTGATCAGTAGATCCACATCGGAGTCTGGCCGGGCTGTGCCTCTGGCGCGTGATTCAAACATGCGGTCCTGGACTTCAGGAATGGCCTCAGCGATCCCGGAGGCGATGGCACTGATGAGCGGGTCGATGGTGATGACAGCCGCGCTGGAGGAATCCTTACCAGGGAGCCTCGAGGACGTCATGCACCTCTACCGCTGCTTACTAATCTACCGGGCTCTGCTGTCTGAGGAGAAGCCTCTTGCAGGACAACTGATTTGCCCAACGCTCCAGATCAGAAGCGGGAATAGACATACTGCCAAGGCATGCACCCACGCCACCGTCTTCTGAATCTGGATGTTGTATGGTAGATAAACGAGCTCAAGAAATCAACGAAAGCGCGGCAAGTCGCTGCTTAACCCGAGCATCATCTCTCAGGCGATCTAAAGGGATTTTCGATTGTTCAATTAGATTAATAATTTCCACGGCTGCTGGAGAGGTGGCCTTGGGTTTCATCAGCTCAAGCAGACGCCTAAACTTCTTTTGAGAAAGGGCGAACTGTAGTCTACTAGCAACAGTGTCGCCCTGGAAGGATAGAATAGCGATTAGAGCCTGTTTGGTATCGAGCTTACTGAGCAAACTCTCATAGATAGGTTCTGCATTCCAAGCAACTCCATTGCCATTTGTAAGGAAGACCTCAACTAAGCCTGTGACATAGTGTCTTGCAACTTGATCCGGAATTAAGCCATGATTGCCTACAATGCCCGCAAGCTGACGTGCCAAAACGGGCTCACTGTAAAAGTTTCCGCTTGAGCGATGGCCATCGAGCAACTGATCAACGGCATTTTCAATTTCTGCTGCTTTTAGATCTTCTGGTATGTACTCAAGCCCACCTGCATTCTGAAGAAACTCCCGAGCGGCCTCTTTCTCCTGAACATCGTTACTGATGACAAAGCGGCCATACTTTATTCCAAAGCCACGTCTTGTTTCTTCATCCACTCGCCCCATAAGAAAGGCGTGAGGAGACGCACGTTGTCCTTGGCTGTTGCGGATGCATCAGCTCGTGTATAAATTCCGAACAGACCAGATGCGAGATTATTGACCTGCTCTTGGGTGAGGTTAGAAAAGAATGTTGATATCTGACGAGCATCTGAGCTCTGAATTGCTTGAGTTCTGACATTCACTAGAAGGCGCTTTATCTCTACTGTTGCCGTAGATAGAGGTAGGCCAATAACCTCCTTGAGGCATGTTTCAAGCCAGCTGATCAACTGGAGACCAGTGATCTCATTTTGGTTTGGATGCGCGGCACTGACCCAGTTTCGCATATATCGAATGTAGTCGAGATGCTTATAGCCAATCTGTGACACAAGACCAATTTCTTTGGCTCCAAGAATAAGTTCGCTGTCTGTAAGCTCTGTCAAGTTATCGGCCGTCGATACCTTCTTGCGCTTCTCTGTGCTTAGTCCTGCATTGTCATAAAAGTAAGTTAAATCATACTGAACGACACGGTTTCGCAGTTCTACAATTGTCTCGTCCCAAAGATAGTTAAGCGCGGCATCGAAAAGGCCTGTGGCTGCTGCTGCTACATACTTGGATAAGTAAAGCGACTGTGAGCGTCTTTCAAGTTCAACTCTTTGGACTACCCGCTCAAGGTTGCCGAGAGCGACTTGACGTTCTTCAACTTCGGTGAGAATTCCTGAAGATGGCAGCCCATGGCGATCAAGGTATGATGCCAATCCTGCTTCAAATGTGCGTAACTGAACTTCTACGCTTGGAGTGGATGAAGCCGCAATCTGAATTTCCTCGCCCGCCGAGCTCATTGGTGCTGTCCTCTGGGTTGGTCCATGCTATCCATACAACATTTTACTGGGCGGTTCCGAGAACCACCGGTGCCCACCCACCCATTTCCGAGAACCATGCTTGATAGATCTGGGTAAGGGCAATTCAGACTAGTCCCAGTCAGTGTTCTTGGCACAAGTCTCTCAGATATAGCCCTGGTTCACGGGTCCGCAAACCACCTGTGCAATCCGCTACGCAATCTTGGAAGCAGGGTGGCCTTGAGCTGGTCACCCGCACCATGCCTTCTGCCCTTATCCGCCAATTGAAAATCCCCCGGAGCCCCCTGAGGAGCCCCGGCGGGAGGCCCAGGCCTCAGAGCACCGCCACCAGGCCAATGTGGCGGGCCTGGAGCTGGCGGGCCACCGCTTGGGCGGTGCGCAGCGGCATCAGGCGGGGCTTCTGGACCGCCCGGCCCCGGCTACCGAAGTGCAAGGAGAGGCGGGCTGAGGCAGGCTTGCTGGAGCTGGAAGGCACCAGGACCACCACGCGGCGGATGGGGCAGCAGAGGGAAGCGGAGGCCATGGGATGGATGGCGAGGAACACCGGCCCCAACGCCCCACCGCAGCGGCCGGGCAAGGGCGCCGCAGGCGCTTGCGTCAGCCCTTGCGCGCGCCGAGGTGGATGGGGCAGTGCTGGTGTGGTGCTCGCCCCTGCCTTGGCTCCGACCCGTTCTGCTGACGCCGCCTTTGCGTGAGTGGTGGTGCATCTGACTTCCTGCACCCCTCAGCGCCCGATGAGACCTGCACCTGGTTCTGGGGCCGGCTGGGGTCCAGTCCCGGTGTGCCGCTTGAGCAGCACCCGGTGCCCGCTACCACTCGATCCGCCTTGGAAGGCTGGCGGTGTCGATCAGGAGGTTCTGCAGGAGCTCACGGCTGCAAAGAAGCAAGTGGGCCAGGGCCGCAGCGGTGATCCGGGGTTCGGCCACAAGGTCACCGCGGCTGTCGGCCAGCGCAGTGCGGATCTCCCTGAGTTCCCGGCCGATGTTGGCCGCCATCTCGGCGGTGCTTTCGCGGCTCGCTGGCTTGACTGGCTCCATGGGTTCATTCTGCAAAGCGGGTTGACGTTGCGGCGATCACTCCAGCAGCGGACCTGCGCAGGCCACGCTGAGCCTCTAGCAGTCGATGTGAGACCTTAACGTCTTTAACCATCTGATGATAGCTATGCAGAAACTGCATCAATCAGCCTTGCAATCCTGTATCGGCTCAGGTAAATTTAACGCACTGGGCTAGTTCATCTGTATTGTCCTTCTCGCCCCCCCCCATCAGGGGGATTGCGGTTTGGCTGATCCCTTGCGACTGCCCCAGCGGTTGGAGCTGGAGATCGATGCGGATCTCTATGAGCGGATCGAGGAGATGTCGATCCGCAGCGGCCGCTCGATCCCGGAGATCATCCAGGGCTTGATCAGCAACTCTTTTCCGATGGATCCGGCCGAGACGGTCTTCAAAGAAGCGATCAACTGAATCCTCAGCTCCGGGCCAGGGCCCAAGCCGAGCGCTCGCGCTGCACCTCCAACCGGATGCGGAGCATGGTGGTGGCATCGCCCACCCTCCGCGCCTCGCGATAGGTGCGATGCACTGGCCAGCTGATCGAATTCAGGAAGGCCTGATCCACCGGGCAGCTCAACAGCGAGCTGCAGCATGACCACAACCACCCACTCTCATAAGGCCTGGACCGATAAAGGGGGTCACGTCAATAGCGCCTCAGCGCCCAGAGGGCATTCTCGGCCTCCCAGGGATCCAGGGCCCGCCAGGCCGGTGCCCCAGAGCCGCCAGCATCCTGGCCAGGGCGACGAACCCCACCGGAGCCGAGCGCAGGCCTTACCGCCACCGCGGGCCCGTGGATCACCGGCGCATCCAGGAACGGCCAGCGCAGCGAATCGAGCGCCTCCAGCCGGGCCCAGGCGCCGCCATGGGCCAGATGCACCGGCCCCACCCGGGAGAAGCGCAGTGCATCAACCGGACAGCCGCAGAACTCGGCCAGCTCAGAGCGCGACAGCTCCCAGTGCTCCACCGGCTGGGGCTGGATCCGGGTGCACTGACCGCCAGACCACTGGTGGCGGTGAACCAAAAGGATGGAGGGAACCATGGCGCGAGCAAACGCAGGACCCCGGAGGGTTCCGTGCCGCCGATCAAGGGCTCGCCACCGCCCCGATCGGTGCATCAGCGCCGGACAGCAAAGGACGGCGAGCCTGGCCCCGACCCTTGGCGCGGCGCGGACCATGGAGGGGCCTGCGGCAGCGGCGCCGATCAAAAACACAGCAAGGGCGGCGGCTCAGAGGATCCAGAGGGACTCCCGAGCGACCCAAGTGACAGGCGCTCCTCTGGCCTGGCCAATAGCCGGTTTCTGCCGGAAACATCCCCTAGAGTCATCCCTTGGAATCATCCCTGGGGAGAAGGGCCGTGCATGCCGTCAGCGTCAGCGGACTAAAGCACAATCCGGCCGAGGCCCTGCGTCAGGCCCGGAGCAGCCCGGTGGTGGTGCTGAACCGCAACAACCCCGATGCCGTCCTGATCGGGCTGGAGGAGGGTGGGCTGCTGCAGGCTCCCGGCGTTCGCGCTGCCCTGGCCACGGCGCTGTTCCGCGACGGTGAGCTCTCCCTAGTGCGTGCCGCCCATGTCGCCGAGATGGATGTGGCGAGCTTCATCGCCCATCTCGGGCGGTTGGGCATTGCCGCCATCCGGCTGACAGCCGAAGAAACCCACGCCGATCTCGACACCCTGGAGCAGTGGCTGCAATCGTCATCGCCGACGCCAGTCCGCTGATCGCCCTGGCCCGCGTGAACGGGCTGGGGTGGTTGGAGGCTCTGTTCGGCCAGGTGCTGGTGACCGAGGAGGTGATGGCTGAGGTGCTCAGCGGCGGCTATCCCGCCAGGGAGGAGCCGGTCCAGGCTGCGATCGCCTCCGGTTGGCTCAGGGCCGTGGCGGTCGAGTCCAGCGAGCCGGCTCTGCCGGATCTCGATGAAGGAGAAGCGGCCAGCATTCGCCTCGCCCTGATCAGCGGGCCCCAGACCCTCCTGCTGATCGACGAACGCGCCGGCCGAGCGGTTGCG
>Ga0114973_10002475_pt1 | contig 13373 bp, 22 predicted proteins | sample M_140807_MF_Meta_FD_87025 | JGI IMG/M metagenome (GOLD analysis project Ga0114973, IMG submission 87025) | Freshwater microbial communities from Lake Montjoie, Canada to study carbon cycling - M_140807_MF_MetaG | ecosystem: Environmental > Aquatic > Freshwater > Lake | place: Lake Montjoie... | reverse complement strand
CTGCATCAATCGCCGACCGATATTGTGGATGCTCCTTACGGAGCGCTTTGTAATGAGGGGCTTCCACCACTTTGGTTCTGAGGATGGTCCCCCGACCATTCCAGAATTGGACGGTCAGGTTGATTTTCCTCAATTCGGAAGATTTGGTCAATGATTTGGTCATAGCTGTGTGGTTTGTGTCTTTGGGCTGCGTGAGCTGCTGGAAGTGTGCAAAGTGCACACGGAGTAACTCAGCATGCAGCACTTGAGATGTGGAGTCTCAAGTGCTGATTGCTAGGTTAGGTTAGGCTAGGTATCTGAACGTCGTGTCTGGGTCCACTTCGTTTAGCTCGCGAACTCGAGCGTTCACTGCGTTGACAAAGTTCGGTGCAAGACAGGCTACTGGTAAGCCTGCTAAGAACTCGAACTCGTCATCCTGGGAGGCTGCGCGAGTGAAGTTGATCTCGGTTTCGATGACTACTGGAAGCTGATCGCTGCCGTAGATGGTGTGACTGACGGTGGTGGTGAAGGCACTAATGGATGGGAACATGTGTGTTGGTGTTAGGGTTTAACTCTGGCGGATTAAGAGCAATGGCTCTTAAAGGTATTTTAGGGCTAAGGCTAGTGCTAGGGCTAGGGTTGCTAGGGTTGCAAAGGCCTTGAGTGTCTGGGTGTCTGAGTTAGCTTGAAGCCCTTGAAGCCAGGGTGCTAAGGGTGCTGTCAGCACTTTCACTCTCCCAGGTTTCAGAGTCAATAATGATGGTTTCACCAGGTAGAACTGGCGTTGTTTTGTAGATGTCATATTCTGGGAATAGGTTTGCGGTTGTTTGGTTTGCTTGTTTGCTTGTGTCTGCGAGGCTAACTGTGAAGAGTTGACTGGAGTCAACACGACTGTGGAGTTCGGTGATGTAGGTGTTCATGGGTTTGGGTAGTGGTTGAGGAATGTAGCTTTGGCTTGTTTCATGTTGTCGATCACTGTATCGCTGGGTCTACACAGTAACTTTCGGATGAACCTGGCAAAGCTCTCTGGGAACTCTACTAGGATGTCTTCTGTGCCTGGAGCTTTAATGAAGCTCATGGTGCAGAAGACTTTCTTAAGACCTAGGTGCTGTGCATATTGAAGCATGACGCAGCCGCAGTCTGAAGGTGTATTTAGGGCGCGGGATTCGTTGTTGCTCATGTTGATAGGTTGCTCGTCAGGCTGGCTGAGTAGCCAGGTTCTGAAGCTGTCTAAGGTTTGCTCTGGTGTCATTGTGTTTGTGGGTTGTAGGGCGTAGCCCTCTTAGCTGATTTCTGGAGTCTGTGAAGGCTCCAGAATGCAGGTAAGGGAGAGCTAAGAGTTGTTAATTGCTCTTAGCTCTCCAGTAGCTTACTTGAGGTGTTGCTTGAGTTCTGCTTTCAGGGCTTTTGCTTGTTCACCTCGAAAGGTGCTGGCATTAGACAGGAAGTAAAGGACTATGCTCTTGGCGCTGTCACGTCCGTACGTGTCTTGGATGCTGTCAATGCCTCGCATAGCTGCGAGGTAAGGTTGTGCTGTAATGTGTGGCTTGGGCCAGGCTTTGAGGATGTCGCTAGCGATTTCGTTGATAGGTCTCATGGTGTTTTGTGTCTGGTGTTTGTGTCTGGTGTCTTGTGACGTGTGCCACAAAGTCGTTTGGAACGGGTTGCTTGCGTCGGGGTTAAGGTGTAACGCGGAGCGTCATTTTTTCGGCAAAATAAAAGACTCTGTGGCTCTCGGACTTGGGGTAGGATAGGTGCTCTGTCACTTGTCTATCTCTCTCTGATTATCCCCAAAAAAATGTCAATGCCAAAGCCAAGCCAGGCTTCCAGGGCCGAGAGCGGGGGGCGTTTTTAATTTGCGAGAAAAATGGCGAGCGGGGTTACAGCTTAACACTGAGGTTTTTGGAGGTGAAAGCTCGGAGCAGTGAGGGGAGGCGCTTTGCAAGGAAAGGGCGGTTTTAAGGCGCTTTGCCCTTTTCCGCTGTCTTTACCCTTGCAAAGCGCCAAAGCGCGCCTAACGCCCTGGAAAGCGCGGGAAACGGCTATTGCGCTTCCCTTTCGCTGCCCCCACCCTCTTTCGCCTTCATTAGCGCAATTAGCGCTGTGCTGTCAATTCCTAGCACTCTGGCCATATAGGCCATGTTCAATGTGCCGTCTCTGTTTGCTATTTTCTTTCTTGCTCTATTCCATTGTGCCGCTAGTCTTGCGTGCTCTTTATTCCAGGACCAATGCTCGAGTTTTTCTGGTATCACCTGCGCAGTTTCTTTTGACATCTAATCTAGTCCTCCCAATTAGTTTTTGTTCTTAACTTCTATTTTTTGCTCTTTTTCTGCTGCAAGCAGAGTGCAAGACAGGGCACGTTTCCGCACCCTGCCCTGCCCTCTGATTACGGTATCAACACAAGGCCCTCTGGCAGAAGCCTAAGCAGCGGCTGCAAGCCATCCTCGAAAGCAGCAAAAGCCTCCGTGTTTAGGTTCATCGCCACCACCTTCGCCAGCCTCACTGAGTCCAGTTCCATAGTCACCTCGTTTCCTGTAAATAGGTCACTAAGCTGAACTTCATAGCTCTCTCCATCTTTTGAGTTAGCTATGATCCTCGTATCCTCAAACGTCATATCTAGGTGGAACATACTATTTCTTTCTTTCTATTTTTTTTTCTCTAAGCACTGTGCTTAGAATCGAGGGGCGCAGACATTGCTACCTACGCCCCTCACTTCTAGTCACTTACTTGTTCTTTTTCGCTTCGAAGAGCACCTTGGCTTCTTCTATGCTGATTCCCATCGCCTCTGCCATGGCTTCAAGCACTGCCGCTACTGCTGCCACTTGTGCCTCCGCTACCTTGTCATCTTTCTCCTTGCGCTCTGCCGCGATGAACTCGCGGAGGTCGAACACTGTGCTTTTGTCTTCAATCTGAGCTTGCAACTCAACCCGAGCTTTCCCGGTAGTTTCCGACTTACTCTCTACATAGGCAGTTTTAAGTTTGCCCGCAAGATCATGAGCGATAAGCCCTTGGTTGAATCGCGCGGCTAAGCGCTCTTCTCCGATTGCCTCAACCCATTCTTTGAAGGTCGGACAATACACTTGGATCTTACGATCTTTGCCGTTGATGTTCTTAGTGCTAACCTTGATGTTCTCTGTGTTCATATCTTTGTCTTTTCTTTCTTTGTGTGCTTTGTTTCTCGTTCGCAGTCTTCGCACTCGCTCCGGCCTGCTTCGCCCATAGTATGCAATCCGGCTTCCCTACCTCCGGCGACTCTGCGAGGCATATCCAGAAGGGGACCCCTGCCCCTTAGCTTCCTATGACGTTGATATAGTCCCTTTTCGCGCGCGTCGAGAATATCGAACCCAGCATCAGCGAAGCAGCATCACGTGAGGCTTCGCCTCTCCAGACACAAAAAGCCTCTCAACATCACTGTTAAACCGCAACACGGGCAGCGAGCAAACTAAGTTTACTTACTTCTTGCCTTTTCACCCTTTTCCGCTACCTTTCGCGCATGAGAGTTCGTATAGTGCCACCAACGATTAAGCTGCCAAGCGGCTTCAAGACAAGAGTATGAGTGACTTAACCTCACAGTTCGTAGGAACAACTCCAAAGCCAGAAAGCGTGCCTGCGTCACGGCCGCTGCGAGCTGCGGAGATTCCTTTGTTCACATCGCGTGAGTTAAAACGTGAGTTCGCGACTGAACAGCCTTGGCATCGCACTGTTGCATATCTCTCTGTTAGAGGAATGACGAGCCAGGAAATCGGTGAAGCCGTTGGTAAGTCTCCAGCCGCCGTGCAACATGTCAAAAAGCAGCCCATTTTTCACAAAATGTGTGCTCATTTGATTGCTGAACACAATCTTATTGACGACACAGCGACAAATCTTCTCAAAAACGCCTCCGCCGAAGCTGCTCTCAAGGTCATTGACCTGATGAACAACGCCAAATCTGGCGCGACTCAGCTAAAAGCTGCTGAAACTCTCCTTGATCGTGTCTTCGGCAAAGCTACTCAAATCGTCGAGCACAAGAAAACTCGCACTCCAGTTGATCCGCAGGCTGAAATTGCTCAGCTCACCGCAGAAATCGACTCTCTCCAGCGTCGTGCAGGCGTGGAAATTATAAACCTTACTGCACACCGCAATTCTTAACCATTAAACCTTATGGCGCTCAATCGTGATTACACTGAAGCTGGAATTCGTTGGTATGATTCTAACGAACCAAGCCTAGTTCGCGCAGCTGGATATAACCCAGACCAGCCTAATTACAAGGTTTACGGTTTTCACGTTGAAACTAACTCAGTCCTGCACAGTGACTCAGTTTTTGCACCCGGTTTCGATGGAGACTCTACTATTTTTGGTAAAACGCTCTCTCCTGGTAAGCACTTCATTCGCTTTTCTCGGATCAAATTCGTATCTGGCACAGGATACGTGTTTCTTGAATAGCCTTTGCTTCTCTTTTGTGGCAGTTAAACCGTAACAACAAATAATTACACTCTATGGCTCTTGATACGCTAATTCGCAATGAACTGGTCGCGACTGATCAAGTTCGTGTTTTCAATGTAAACGCTACCTATGATAAGGAAGCAACCGTGACTCTGGAAGAGTTTCGTAGTGTTGAACCTACTGTAAATCCTGGAACGACTGCTGCAATTCCGATTGCAACGGGCACGGTGATTTTCAATAAGGGTTCAGCATTTGCTGGAACTTTGGCAGCACCAACTGCGCTGCAAAATGGCACACGAATGACATTTATCTCAGATAGTGCATATGCACATACGATCACTGCAACTACGCTCATCCATGATGGCGTCACGGGTGGTGCAAAAACTACTGCGACATTTGGTGCCTTCAAAGGTGCTAGTCTCACGCTTGTTGCTTATAACTTACTTTGGTATGTTGAAAGCAAAAATGTTTGCACACTTAGCTAATCGTTAACTTCTTACTATGTCGCTAGAACTAAATCTTCGCATTTGCTCAGATTTAGATTCTGGCGGCATTAGTGCTGAGTTCACTGAACGTTACTTAAGACCTGATGGTGTAAGTTACTTTTTGCGTCCTGATGGCGTAAGCTTTTACTGGAGACCAGGAATTTAATTTATGGCTGATATTACAGTTAGCTCAGCGATTGACAGCTTTATGCAAGCGGGAAGTCAGCTTTCCATGCGTGCAGCGCTGGGCACTGTTATTGGCTATGATGTGCAGGCTTACAATAGTAACTTAGCGAGCATCGCTGCACTGACAACAACAAGTTTTGGTCGAAGCTTGTTAGAGCTAAGCGCTTGGCCAACTTTTACTGCTGCGGCTGGCACGCTGACTGGAGCTACTCTTGCTAGTGGCGTAACGGCCTCGTCATTGCTCAGTGCGGCGGGTGGCACGTTTGGAACAGCAGCGTTTACTGCAGCTAGTGCGTATGAGGTGCCGCTTACTTTTAGCACAGGATTAACGCGTAGTGTTAACACTATTACAGTTAACGCTGTGCAAAGCATTACTCGATTAAGTAATTTAACAAGTAATGGATTTGTTAAAACTAGTGGTGGCATTGGCACGTTGAGTGTTGACACGAGCACTTATCTAACGGCAAACCAAAGCATTAGTCTAAGCGGTGATGTAAGTGGTAGTGGCACGACAGCAATCACGACGACACTGGCTAATACTGCCGTCACCGCTGGCAGCTACACAAATGCTGACATTACAGTTGATGCTAAAGGTCGCATTACGGCGGCAGCCAATGGAGCAGGAAGTAGTATTCCAAGCATGACTGGCAATGCAAACAAACTGCTCACCAACAACGGCAGCGCAGCAAGCTGGACAGCGGCACTCACCGGATTAACAACGGTAGCACAGACTGACCTGCATACGCTGACGAGCACCAGCAACAGTCAAGACTCCGTTAATAGGATTCTGCTTGAAAACCTGCAAGCAGCGGTAGCTGACACTGAAAGCGGATTAGCTGACGAGCAGCAGCGTACTCCGTCTATCAAATTTAAGGGCAACGCCTGGAGCGGCTCAGCTTCGGTGGCTAGGACGGTGGATATATGGGGCAGGGCAGTGAATAGCGGAATGCAGCTGAATATTGGCAATGGCGGAACTGCGTTTCTGATCCTTGGCGAGACCGCTATGTCGTTTGGGGTGAGTGCCTCCTCTGCATCCTTTATTCTCGGACAAGGCAGTAGCACCAACAGCTTTGCAATCAGCACGAACACCTCGCATGATTTAGCCTATATCTGCGGCCAGACGATGCGGTTGAATTTATCAAACAACAACATCGAGTTTAACAACGGAAACACAGGCGCTTCCACTTTTAGTGGCACCGTGCTATTTAGCCAAGCAACAACATTCAGTGCGCTAGCAACGTTTAACGCAAGTCTTACAGCTAACACAGCCACCATCAGCGGTGCTGCAACTCTAAGCTCCGCGACTCTCAGTTCGACCGCTACGTTTAATGGAGCCGTTACATTTAATTCGACCGCAGTGTTCAACAGTGGACTGACGACCGGCGCTGCTGATGACATCGCTGGCGGCGGAGCCGTGACAAGCAGCAGCGCAACGGCTGGCATTGGCTACGCTACGGGAGCGGGCGGCACGCAGACGCAGAGCACAAGCCGAAGCACCGGAGTGACGCTGAACAAAATCACGGGCCTGATTACCTGCAACAGCACTAGCCTAGCCGCTGGGGCCGAGGCGTCCTTTGTCGTCACCAATAGCACGGTCGCTGCGACCGACACGGTGATTGTGAATGTGGTCAGCAGTAGCACAGGCACGCCAGTGGCCTTTGTCACCGCAGTAGCAGCGGGCAGCTTCACCATCACGCTGAGCAACCTGCACGCAACCACCGCAGATACGACGGCAGACACCATCCGATTCACCGTCATCAAGTCGGTCAGTAACTAGCCCAACGCACCACTATGCCACTCATTACCACCCCACCTGTTGAGGAATCTGAAAAGCTCGCACAGAGCATTGCAGATACTTTAGTTACACGTGTTAATAGAGCGTTGGACGAATTTATAAACACGCTCGTTTGGTCGCTAAAACGCACGTGGCAACCGGAAGGCTGCACCGCCGCTCAAGTCCTTGATTCTATTGACACGCGCGGCGCGGCGCTCTTCTCCCAATCCTCCGCCGCCGTCGCTTATCTTTGGGCTGATAGTGCACGTCGTGCTGAGTTTATTTCAGCTTGTGCTAGAGAAAACCTTGAACTAGTTGTTGTAAACGGAATGCCGGTTTTTCCTGCTATTTTACTTACTTCGACACAAGCAAACGGAACTGTAACGATTAACACATAATTAATTCTATGACTTTTGAAGATCGAAAAAATGATTTGCTAAAACAAAAAGTTCAACTTGAAGGAACGCTGCACGCTACGCTCGGTGCAATTCAAATGTTGGATATTTTAATTGCTGAACGCGACACAATAGTTAAACCTACTCTGCCTGAGTTAGTCGAAGCTGTATAGTATGAAAGCTTTGCTTTGTTTTGTAAGTTTAATTCTTTCCAACTGTGTCGCAGCACGTGGACCAGGATGGACTTACACAAGCCTTGGCACAGACACAAAAGGTCTCAACATGTCGGCTCAAGGACTTATTGCAGCTGACCAAAACCAAAGCAAGAGTGTCCAGCACGGTGCTCAAGCCATCAAAGACACAGTTCGTCTCAAAGGCATGTTTAACCTTGGCTCCTCAGCAATCAAAGAACTTGGTAACGTAAGCAATGATCTAATCAAATAGCCACACGTTTATGTCTGAAGAAGATAATTCCGAGCTTCATCTCCTGCGTCGAGGCATTCAGTGGCTTACCACAGGCATTTTCGGTCTCCTTGTAGGAGCTTTTGGTATGGGTATGTGGGTTGCAGGGCAGCAGTCAGAAATCTCTGAGCTAAAACGCGAAGACACTGCAATTAAAGCGCGCTTTCTCGAGCTTCAAAGCATGGTGGCTTCAAGTTACAGTTCAATCCGAACGCTGGAGATTGCAAATGCTGGAATGAATGCAGATTTGACATACATTAGGGCAAGCGTAACAGAAGTTAAAGAACTGTTAAGAAGAAACCTTTCAGACAATGGGAACAAATAATAATCCTGGATACAATCATAAACTTTCTGGTAAAATTAATCTCAAACTTGATATTCGTATGAAAAATAAAATCTTTGCAATCGTGATGCAGTTGGTGAATGCTAAGCTCGGTGGTGTGGTTCAGTGGCTTGTTGGTGCAGGTCTTGGAGCTGTCGTGGCTCAGCTTGCTCAGCTTGGCATTGAAATTCCTACAGCATCAGTTGGTGAGTTTCAGCTTGCTTGTGTTGGATTCTTCACGCTAGTAATTCAATCTGCTGTTCAATGGTATCAAAATAAACAAACTGTGCGTCTGCAGGCTGCGCTTGAGATGCCGATTGCTAAGCAAGATGGCTGGATTGGAAATGAGACAATTCGCAAAGCAATTGTTGTAAATGCTCAATAACAGTTTTGCAAAGCAAAGGAAGCAAGTCATAGCACACGTCAAGTTTTTTTATGAACAAGGCTGAAATCATTGAGCTGCAAAAAGCTGTTGGTGCCTCGGCTGATGGCTTCTGGGGACCAAAGAGTATTGCAGCTTGTCAGCAGCACTTGCGCAGACTGATGCCAAAAGTGTCTCCTTGGCCGAAGTCTGATCAACAAAGTGTGAGAGCTTACTACGGCGAGCCAGGAAATGATATTAACCTGATGTCACTGAATGTCAATGGACTTGGTGTGAGGTATGAAGATAATCCAGTCAAAATCATCCGTTGTCATGATCTTGTAGCAGATTCGTTGCTGCGAGTTTTGCAAGAGTTAAAGCAAACAGCTGGTTATATTCTTACTGCTTACGATGGTTGCTTTAACTTTCGTAAGATGCGTGGAGGTAACTCGTGGTCTATGCACGCGTGGGGAATTGCAGTTGATTTTGATGCAGGGAATAATGGAAATCACACGTCTTGGCCAGTGCGTGCAACTATGCCACTAAAAGTGATGGAAGCTTTCTCTCGTGAGGGTTGGCTCTCGGCTGGAGCTTTTTGGGGACGCGATGCTATGCACTTTCAAGCTACACAGTAAGCTATTATGCCACTTTTTCCTGATACAGTTTCATTCAAGCAAGTTAGAGATGCAACCATTGCAATTCTTGGCGTGGCAGATGCATCTACGCTTGGAGCAATTAAGTTGCAGAGACTAGCAGCAGCTATTACTGCAGCAAATGCTTTTGTGCTTCGTTACTATCCCTGGCCTGATGCGATTGAGGTGCAAAGCTCAGTTTCTGTGACAGATGGACTTGTGTCGCTTAATACCCTTCAAAAAGCTATTTGGATTGAGTTTTGGACTGCAAATCCTGGAGCACAAAGCACAAAAAATAGTGCTCGTAGACTTTACATACTGCGCACTGAAGCTTCTGGGTATTATGTAGATACTTCGGCGGCTACAATTTACGCACGTTTTATTCCTGAATCTCCTACATTTAGTGCTACAGAAGTTGTATATGCTACAGCATATAGCGTAGGCGACATTGTTTACAACTCTGCGACAGGACATTGCTATGTTTGTATTGCTTCGGCGTATGGCTCGTCTGTGTTAGACACGTCTAAGTTTACTGTGCTTACGATGCTATACACACTGCTTGAACCAATTAAAACATTTGCAGCTTCAGTTTACCGTAGGCTTGAACAAGAGTATGACCAAGAAAAAGCACTTCGAGAATCTGCAATTATGCTTTTAGAAGAGATAAGACAACCTTTAACTTCTCCTCAATAAATGGCACTTCCAACTAAAATTTGGATCTCTACTACAGTTCATGCTGATCCAATTATCCTGGACAACATCACGTCGTTTGCTCGTTCACATTGGGACATTTTTAAGTCCACATATCGTGATGAGTGGGACAATGCGGAAGGCACATTTAATTCTTATGGAGCTGTGCCTGCGGCTGGCACTGGATTAACACTCGCAACTGCTATTCCTTGCATTGGCGAACCAGGAGCCACGCCTATTGATGGCACTGATTTAACAAAGATTAAATTTGTTTCTACAGATGCACAATCTCATATAGCTCCTAGATTCTTTAAGGTTCGTTGCTCTGGTTATGTTTTTGCACTCAATGGTGAGACTATTCCTGAGCCTACAAATCCCACTTCTTGGAGTGCAACTTTTACTGCTGCTGTTACTGACGTTTGCACTGCAACTGCTCACGGTCGTGTTTCTGGTGACATTGTAACCGTAGTCGCTGGTGGTGGACTTCCCGCAGGGCTTAGTGCCGCCACTCGTTACATCTTCATCAAACTCGATGCTGATACGTTTCTCTTGGCACTTCAATCTACTGGAGCCATTGTCAACATTACTACAACAGGCACAACTCCAAACACAATAGTTCTTGTTGAGTCTGTTGCACTCCCTGCAAAATCCCTTGGACTCGTCTATGTTCCTGACGAATGGGAACCTGCAATCTCCACTTCTGACCCTTCTGCGTAATGACTGACCGCGCTGGCATTCGTAGCTCTTTGGTTCCCATCTCCTGGTGGCCCGGGAAGTTTCGACTCTCAGTTATCGTGCCTCGCGCTCGTGCAGCTGCTGACTACTCCAAGATTAACTCCCTTGTTGACACAACCTACGCTAATTTTTTCTACTCCCAAGATGATTTACTCTCTGACTACGGCACCTGGACCTTTGGTGAAGTCTTAAATTCTCCCGACTCAGACGATTCCATGATCTTTATTTGGAATCCTATTATTTCTGACGTTGTATCTTCCACTCCTTTTCTCACCTATTACACTGCAACTGTCTATCCTTGGCCAGATGTTCTTGAAGACCTACAGTTTGTTCAAGATAGTAACGGAGTAGCACTTCGTCGAGTCTTTAGAGAAGGTGTCAGCGCTTCCTCAATCGTTCAAGTTAACGAGTATGTCTCTGCTACTCCGTTTTCTTGCAAGCGGCTTCGCACTGACGAACCTATTCCAACAGAAATCCAAGGTGATTACAACGGATTTTCTGTATCTATCTCAAAGTGCCTTCATCCTCGAGTTGATCTCCTTTCAGTCTCTTCCGATTCTTCTACTGTCTACGACGCAATTCCTAACCGAACCTTCCCTAGACAAGGAAAGCGTAAACGCTACGAAGCGACTAATCATGTAAGCTGGAAAAAACATAAGTTTCACGCTAAAGTCGATTACGACTCAGGTCTTTATCATCTTGTTGAAATGATTGTTACACCACCTAACACTTCTAAGCTCACTTATGCCTAAAGCAGCTCACATTATTGATGACCGTAGTCAAAAAAATCTTGTAATTGCTCAAGGTGCTCGCAAATATAACACAGCCTCGTTGCTCCGTTCCTACGAACTCCCTACGAGAAAAGCGCTTGTCGCTGGCAAAGTTAAAGATTAACTTAGTTGTATGGAAACTTTGGAAGACATTTATGCTGACGCGGCTCAGGGCTATGAAAATAGCTCGCGAATTGTCTATGATGTGACTCCAGAGATGGCGGAGCAGTTGATGGCTAAGAGGGAGCTGCATGAGAGATTGACTAGAATTGCAGAGATTAAGAAGGCTAATGGATTGGCGTTCTATAGACCACATCCTAAACAGGATAAGTTTCACAGCGCTGGGGATCATAGACGTCGTTTTGTTCGCACTGGAAATCGTTGGGGAAAGTCAACTTGTGGAGTAGCGGAGGATATCTCGTGGTGCATCGGGGAGAGAATCTTTTATCCTGAGGGTGATCCACGACGCACAGTGGGTATTCCTCAACGAAATGTCAAGGGTGTGTTGATTGTTCAGGACTGGGATAAGGCTGAGGAAATCTTTACGTCGCAGTCTGACGGTCAAGCTAAAGGAAAGATTTTTGCATTGGCTCCTGAGGCTGCGGTGGAAAAGGTGGAGAAGAGTCAGTCTGGACAGATTTGTAAGATTAACTTTAAGTCTAAGTGGGGTGGGATTTCTACGCTGTATATTGACACGGTTAAGAGTTTTAAGGCTAATCCAATGGGTCATGAATCCTCTGACTGGGACTTTATTCATGTGGATGAGCCGCTTCCAGAGGCTATGTGGTATGCGTATGCTCGAGGATTGATTGATCGCAAGGGTAGTGCTTGGTTTTTGTGCACACCGATTACTGAGGCGTGGATCAATGATTATTTTATTCCTGGGCATAGAGCTAGGATGGATTTTGATGATGGTGAAACGTTTAAGGATGAAAAGAAACGGGGCTTTTGGGTGATGACAGGAAGCTCTACGGATAATCCTACAAATACTAAGGACTCGTTAGAGGAATTTGCTAAAGATGTGAGTGCAACGGAGCTTGAGGCACGACTTCATGGACGTCCGAGGAGTCTCTCGGGTATTATTCATAGGGAGTTTAGCCATGATTTGCATACTTACTCGAAGGCTCCTTATGGCTGGAATAGTCCTCAGATGCCTCCGCCTGAGTGGACAATTCGGCTTGCTATTGATCCACATCCTAAGATTCCTATGGCAGTGTTGTTTGCAGCTACAGGACCGCATGGATATACGTATTTCTTTGCGGAGCTGTTTATGAAGATGTTTATTCCTGGGCTGTGCGATATGATTAAAAGCACACTGACGGATGTGACGCCACAAGGACGTGTGCAGCGGCCTATTATGACTGCACTTTGTGACCCGCTGGCTTGGACACCAAATCCGATCAATGGCCAGACCATGGCTAATGAGTTTATTATGAATGATGTGCTAGTGCAGCCGGGTAGTAAGGCTCTTAGTGATGGGATTCTGAGGTCTGGTGAGATTCTTCGTCAGCGTGATGCGGAAGGCAATCCAATGATTTATTTCCACGAGTCGCTGCATAGGACTCTTTTTGAGTTTGATAGATATATTTGGGATCCAAAGAGTGAAAAACCACTTGACAATAACAATGACCATATGATGGAAAATTTCCATCGCTTGTGTCTGGCTGGATTGAGCTATTTGAATCCGATGAAACAGGCTACAGTGATTCGTCCTATGGAAATGAGCTCACGTCCTGACTTTACGCTGCCGAGTTATGATTCGGGTGTGAAGAAACCTAAGCGTAATAGATACCCTAACTGATGCTTACTCCACAGATCAAAGCAATGCTGGAAGAAGAAGAGCTTCCAGAGAATCTCAAGAAGCTGGACTATAAGATTTCTGGGCTGCTTAAGCAGAGTCGGAATGAAATGGGGAAGCATTACTCAAAATGGGACCGGAATATCAAGACTTATCGTGGTGTGTGGACCAAGGATGAGGAAGATTATCAGGCTCAGGATGCGAATGAGCCAGGAAAAAGCATTATTCCGCTGTCTTATGCACAGATTCAGACATTTGTTTCGTTTGGATTTTTGCTTTACACGCAGAATAAGCGTTTCTATGAAATGGAAGCTACTGGCGATGAGGACTTTGATCTTAAGGAACTTATTGAAAAAGGTCTT
>Ga0114973_10002471_pt1 | contig 13385 bp, 8 predicted proteins | sample M_140807_MF_Meta_FD_87025 | JGI IMG/M metagenome (GOLD analysis project Ga0114973, IMG submission 87025) | Freshwater microbial communities from Lake Montjoie, Canada to study carbon cycling - M_140807_MF_MetaG | ecosystem: Environmental > Aquatic > Freshwater > Lake | place: Lake Montjoie... | reverse complement strand
ACTTAAAAAAATATATGACAATATTATATATAGAATGAGCGATAAGAAAGTTTATTATGATTTATCATTAAAACAAAAACAACAATTAGAGACATATACATCTCTCAACCAACAATGTAATGTAATATATAAAGAACGTAATGTATTACAAACAGGACAACGACCAATTCAAATTGAGTCGTATAAGTTGAAGAAACAGATGCACGATTATTTTGTATCAGCAAATATTTCTGGTAATTAAATATTTATGATAAATAATGTAAAAATATATTATTTATTATTTAAAGATTTTATTTATAATTATACGTATAACTATAAGATGGATCGACCAGATTTAAATTATTCTTCATATTTAGATAGTTCAAATGATTTCACTAAGATTACTCCTTCTGACTTCAACAAACTATTAAATATTGATTTTTCCAATCTTAAAGCAGAGTGTGAAGATTATAATACTAATATTAAAGCAAACGATAAATTATTTCAAGAGATTACATCATCTAAAAATAATAAACTATTAGAATTAGAGACACATTATGCGGTATTGAAGAAACAAATCAATGATGAGTTTGATGATGCGATAAAGAAGATGCCAACAATTGATAGTTCGTTATATGAAAGTCGAACCAAAGTTTTAGATTATGTGAATGAATATAAGAAGTATAAGAGTGATATTGAGAATGTTATTAAATCGTTTGAGGTATGTTCGAATGCTCTCAAAAATGACAAGCTGAATAATGATTTTATATCTGATTTGAAAGAAGAAAAGATTAAAAATTATTTAGAAAGATCTCATATGGTTAGAGGTTTAAATTATTGTTTAAAACAGGAATCGGTGCCATTAGATCTTAACCTTAAATTTGAAATAGGTAGTAAATTATTTTTAGAGGAATTGTCATATAGTATTCCTAGAAAGGCGAGCGCGTATGAAAGTTTCACTCAATATGATGATGATGTAAAACCAACTGGTAATTCAGAAGTTCGTCTAACGGTAAATTATGTTGAAAAGGCTGATTTTACAAAACCGGTACCAGATACTAAACTATTATCAACCGAAGAACAGACGTATAAGACACCATATTATGATATCAATACGACATACCAACCGATAGTTGTACCGGATAAGATTGGTGAAAGAATGGTAGAGAGCAGAGGATCTTTACTTGAGTCAGATTATCGTTTATCGAGTACGGATTATTGGTTATTACAAACGGAGTTAAAACTGGTTTAAAAAAAATAATTTTGAATATTTAGTTTATATATATTTATATTTATATATATATATATAAATAATGTCAGACGAATTATACAAACAAGAAATTTATAAATCGTATCCATTAACATATTATCTATTAAACAACCTTAGGAATAATCAAAATACGATCAATATAGGTGGTTCGACTGGTTATACAGGTTATACCGGTTATACAGGTCCAGTTGGTTATACGGGTGCTTCTGGAGCTCCAGGTACTCCTGGTCTCAATGGTGATACAGGTTGGACTGGACCGTACGGCTATACTGGTTATACTGGTCCTCAAGGAACATCAGGGCTGGATGGTTCTCCTGGTGCTGAAGGTCCTGAAGGTCCTACAGGACCTCCCGGTCCAGTTGGTGCATCATTGGTAATAAAAGGTTCTGTAGGAGATACCGGTTCATTGCCACAACAGTCTGATCCAAATCCACCTGCATTAAATGATGCATATGTGTCAGATGATACCGGACATTTATGGGTCTGGACCGGTTCAACTTGGAGTGATGTAGGACAGTTTGCAGGTCAAGATGGACCTACCGGTCCGATTGGTTTTACTGGACCGACTGGATTTACTGGACCAACCGGATTTACTGGACCGACAGGATTTACTGGACCGACCGGACTTACAGGTGCAGCAGGAGTAGGAGATAATTTTGTGGTAGCAGGAGGTAATAATTTAACATATTCGTATGATGGTTTAACATGGAATATATCACCGACTAATACTTTGTTGAGGTCATATAGTGATATAATTTGGAATGGATCAATATGGTTAGCTGGAGGTACAGGTTCAGTTTCAAGTCCAAGTCCAATCATATATAGTTCAAATGGAATAAGTTGGAGAGCTGCGACTAGTAGTGCGTCTCTATTTACAACTTGTTATGCGATAGGATGGAATGGTTTATATTGGTTGGCATTTGGAATATTATCAGGAGTTTATAATTTTGCAACCAGTTATGATGGTATAACTTGGAAATCGAAGTCCAGCAATGTTGTTAGTTTGTTTGGTGGGGATTTTATAGACACAATAACATGGTACAAAAATTTGTGGATTGTAGGAATCAAGAATGCTGCAGGTTCTAATCAAGCAATGCTATATAGTAATGATGCTACAACATGGTATAGAGGAAGTATGGCTTTGAATGGTTGTAATCAAATAATATCAACACAAAATCAAGTAGTTGCAGTTGGTGCCTATTTTGGTTTAACATTCTCTATTGCAAAAAGTGTAGATGGTATAAATTGGATTGGTAGTGCAAATGCTAATTCGAGTACTGTCAATACAGTAGCATATAATAATTTTATATATGTTATCGGAACACCAGGACAATTTAGTGGTCCTACATTAGAATATAGTTTTGATGGAATTAATTGGACTTCAGTGCCAAATAGTCTAACAATATTTACTTCTTGTATCAGTATAACTTGGAACGGCATTTATTTTATAGCAACTGGAACTGGAACCTATAGTTTAGCATATAGTTTAGACGGAATTACTTGGACTGGTATAAATAGTAGTGCTATAACAAATGGAACTTTCATAAAATCGAGAATGAAGATTGATTTAGTTGATTCGGTTGGAGTTGGAGAGAATTTTATGGTAGCCGGAGGGGATAATCTAACATATTCATATGATGGTTCAATATGGAATGCATCTCCAACAAATAAATTATTGTCATCACATAAAAATATAATCTGGAACGGATTAATATGGTTAGCTGGAGGAACCGGATCAAATCCAATTATATATAGTTCGAATGGAATAATATGGAGAGGTTCGTCTAGTAGTGCATTACTATTTACAACTTGTTATGCAATAGGATGGAATGGTTCATATTGGTTAGCATTTGGAATATTGTCAGGAGTTTATAATTTTGCAACAAGTATTGATGGTATAACTTGGACTACAAAAACAAGCAATATTGTCAGTTTATTATTTGGAAGTAATCTAAACTGTATAACAAGTTATAAAAATCTGTGGGTTATAGGAAACGTAAACGCCGGAGGTGATAGCAGAGCAATGCTATACAGTAGTGATGCTACAACATGGTATAAAGGAACTTTAGCTCTTAATGGTTGCAATCAAATAGTATCAACACCAAATCAATTAGTTGCAGCGGGTGGACCATATCAAACAACATTCTCTATTGCGACAAGTGTTGATGGTATAAATTGGACCGGAATTGCAAATTCTTCAACTATTTTTGGTCTTATTTATACTATAGCATATAATAATTTCATATATGTTGTAGGAACAGCAGGACAATTCAGTCTTTCTACATTAGGATATAGTTATGATGGAATTAATTGGACTGCAGTGTCGAATAGTAGAACAATTTTTACTATGTGTAATAGTATAACTTGGAATGGTACATATTTTTTCGCAATTGGTGTCGGAACTTATACTTTGGCATATAGTTTAGACGGAGTTAATTGGATCGGCGTAACCAATAATTTAATTACAAATACTGTGGCGTCAAATAGTATTTATATTGCATCCAGAAATAAAATAAATGATCTTATCACAACTACTCCTCCAGGTCTTAATTCTTACTTTGGATATGCGAATCCTGCAGATAACACATTTATTTCTGGTACTAATTACTGTAAATTTAATAATGTTGTGACACCTCCAGGGTCCGGATTTATTGGTACAACTGGATACATTGCTGTACCATTATCTGGTTATTATAATATTACATCTCTTAATGGTGTAATTATTCAAGGTAATGGTACTGTTACAGTATCTTTAATAAAAACAAATCCAACTGGAACTGTTACAACAATAAACAACATATCATATGTTTATAGTGTCCCATCAGGATATGCGTCCGGAAATAATTTTTCTGTTAATCGAACAATAAATACATTAGCATTATTAAATGCAAATGATAGGATATCATTACTTTTTACTCTTAGTGGAACTTTCGCATTTATATCTCCAATAGATCAAATTAATATCTATATACAACGTCTATATTAAACCAAAAAATTGATTTTTTTATTATTTTATAACAACTTATATATATATTACACCATATATATAATATGAATTCTACTTTAAACATGTACGATAGACAAAGCCGATCTTATGGTATCGATGGAACCTTGAAAATTCAAAATGCTAAAATTATCCTTTTCGGTCAAAAATCTGACCTCTTATATGAAGTCGCTAAAAATTTAATCTTAAGCGGTCTTAATAAATTATTCATCGTTAAAGACCATAATCTTGACCTTGATATATCAATTACTAATCCAACTTTCGATCCAAATCAATTTGAAATAGTATTGGATGATTCGAATGAACCATTTTTTGGTTCTATTCATAATATTACATATGAACGCATCGTTCGAGAATTACAAACATTAAATATGGATGCAACTATTAATCTCTTAAATACTAATGAAGACTATACTAAAAATACTTTTTTGAATGCAACTATGATATTTATCAATCACGATCCAATCAGAGTAATGGAATTAAATAGTAATTTTAGAGATAACAATAAATTTATTGTTTTGAATGTTTTTCAAGATGAAATTGAAATTATTAACGATTTTAACGTCCATCAAATTAACGATTTAGACGGAGAAAATTATGAAAGAATTACCGTCATCGACCTAATTATTAATGATGCAATTATAACAGTCAAAACAGCAAATTCACATAATCTTTCTAAAAATGATAAATTTAAATTGTATTGTGATAACGATGTTTATGAACTTACTACATCTAAAATTATTAATAGTAATACTTTTTTAGCTAACAATCTTGAAAATTTTCAATTTAATAAATTTTCTAATGGATATATTGAACGTATTAAAGATGCGAAGACAATACATCATAAATCAATTATGACTTTTATTAAAAGTGATAAATTTGATAAAAAGATTGATGTTTCAAAAATAAGTCCATTGATACAATATTATATGGGCGCATTAATCGCCTCCGAAACTATCAAATCTATTACTCATAAATATATGCCATTTAATCAAACTACGAGCTTCTCCTGGTCTGATGAAATCTATTTTAGACCAGACTTTGAAACTATTAAAAAACTAAATGAATTGAAAATATTTATGGTCGGTTCTGGTGCTATTGGATGTGAATTATTAAAAAATTTAGCATCTATTAATGTTCGATCAATTGAAATCACTGATCCAGACCACATTGAACTATCTAATTTAAGTCGTCAATTCTTATTTCATAAACCAGACATCTTAAAGAGCAAGAGTGAAGTCGCATCTAAAAAAATTATGTATTATAACCCCGGAATGAATGTTATTTCATATAACAAAAAATTGGATGTGACAGAACAAATATTTACAGATGAAAAAATATCAAACGCGGATATAATATTTAATGCATTAGATAATTTACAAGGAAGATTATTTGTGGATGCGAATTGTATAAAACATTATAAACCATTATTTGAATCTGGTACAATGGGACATTCGGGTAATACACAACCAATTATTCCAAATATTACGGAGTCGTATGGTGCATCTAAAGATCCAGAGTCAGAAACAAAATTTGCTGTTTGTACCATAAAACATTTCCCATCATTGATTACACATACGATTTTCTTTGCAATGGAAGACTTTACTAATCTATTCGTCAAAAGTCCTGAAAGTTTTATTAAGTTTTTAACAGATAATGATAAAAATAATAGTCTTCAAAATAGAAGACTATTCAAAATACTTAGTTATATTGATGCTGTTAATTCAATCGACGGTTATATCGTTTGGTCCTATAATATGTTCTATGATAGGTTTATTCGAAGAATTAAAGCTATTTTAGACGCTCATCCTTTAGATTCATTAAATGGTGATAGTCCATTCTGGTCTAATGGAAAAAGAGCACCAATCGGAACAATTTCTAAAGAACTATTTTACGACTATATGTGTCACACTGTAAAATTATTGGTAAATACTTACAATATTAATAATATTAAGTTTGATAAAGAAAGAGTTCTTAGCTATGAATATGATAAAATAGATTGCAATATGTATATTGACGATCCAGATAATAATGAAGATATATGTTTAGTTGATACAGTATTTCAAAATGTTATTGTTATAAACGTCCAAGAATTTGAGAAAGATAATGACGATAATTCACATATTGCATATGTAAATGCTTGTTCTAATTTAAGAGCATCTGTTTATAATATTCCAACAATCTCATTTTTTGAGACAAAAGGTATTGCAGGTAAAATTATTCCAGCATTGGCAACTACTACTTCAATCGTTGCTTCTCTAATAACCATTGAAATGTTAAAATATGTTATTAATAAAGAACGTCCAATTACAGACTACAAATCATATTTCGTAAATTTGGCAACAAATTTCATTATAGATGGGGAACCTAACCCCCCTAAAAAAGTTATAATTAATAACATTAAATTTAATGAATGGACTAAATTTAATTATAATTCTAATATTATTCTTAAAGATTTAATAACAAATTTAACAGACACATTTAAGACTGAAATTAATATGGTTATGTTAGGTCAAAAGATGTTATTTACAGAATCGTATGATATACACATAAACAAAACTTTGAAAAAAATTATGGAAGATCAACAAACTTTTCAACAACATAAATTAAATAATATTACTCTTTCAATCGGTTCAACAGATGATATGTTAGAATTACCTGATATTAATATTATGATGGATTAAAAATGTTATATTTTTTTTATATTTATTTATATTATATACATATATACATATATACATATATAATGTTAAAAATGAAGAGAATGACACAGAAATCAAATTATAATTCTAGAAGATTGCCAATACATGAGAATAGGATGGATAGATTAGAATTTCCATCTCTCAATATCGTAATATTTATAATATTTATAGACGAATATTAATACCTGGACCAGAATATGCATTAGCGGCTTGGCTAACATTACTCATGACTGCATTTAAAGTATTAATAGCTAGAAGTTCTGTTCTGGCAGCGTCTGGCAAGGCTTGGATCCATTTAGTGTATTGTGGTAGATAAACTAAGAAGTACATATATCCGTTAAAACCGAGAGAACCTAAAAATAGAGCAAAAGAGAAATATTTAATGTATTTTAGAATGGTATCTATTGTTGTTTCTGGTAATGGTTTATTGGTCATTGGATCAAGTTTTTCTTTAGTTAAGATTAACATAACGAACATAAAGACGAAAGCACCTACTGATACAAGTGGGTAATATTTGTTACGAGGATGACCTAATCCATCTAGAGCAGTATAAGGAGCTGCATAAGACCCATACTTAGAAATAAAATTAGCTTGTGAATTTGTAGTAGTGATACCAATATTCATATTTTATAATATATATACAAACAGAAAAATAATAAAATATTATAATAAAAAATTAAGATAATGTTTTAAAAAATTATTATATAATATAATTATAAATGGATAATTTAAACGATGTCAATTATTATTTTTTTAATTTATTAGAAGATTACAAAACAGTCCTTCAAGAACAAAATTTAATTAAAAATAATTTTTTGTCCCTCTATACTATTCTATTTGATATCGAATTTATTAAACATAAAAAAGTTATTAAAGATGATAATGAGACCTATGTTCGTCAATATGAATTCCAACGAAACTTAAAACAAGCTCTTCATTTTGACATTCCTGATGATGAATTTCGTTTCTTTGCTGTTAAAAGATTAGATGAAATATGTACTTTTAATTCTGGGACCAAAATAGATGCAAATTATGTGAATGTATTTGACAAAATCTTCAACAAAAGGAATAGGAATGATTCATCAGATAGGGAGTCGGATGATAGTTCGAACGAATTATCAAAATCCTCACCTGAAAGAGTTGGTTTAATTCCTCATGCAATTCAATATCCAGTTCATGGTTCAGAGACGGATAAAAGGATGGATAGTTATAATAGAGAGAACTTCAACATTATAATTAATAAAAATAGACCAGATATTGATTTAACAGTCCATAAATTATATTTGGATGATAACTATTTGACAGTCCATTTGAAAGAAGAGAATGAACTATTACACAAATATATTGGATATTATATTTTGAACCGTTTAGATGACATCTATATACATCTTGGAAGAGGTATTTATAAAAGACAATTTGATTTAAATGAATTAAAAAGTATGAGGATAGTTGTTCCTCTAAACGAGAACCATATTTTGAAAACCATACATGATTGTACTTTATTTTATAACGATATGAATAAATTGAATACAGAGATAAGAGACAATAACAATATGTTATTATTTTGGTCGAATATAGACAAAGAGAACATAACACAAGTTGAAATTAATAAAATCAAGTTAGAGATTGAAAAATGTATAAAAGATAATATATCAAATAGAAAGAATCTTAAAAAATTCAAATCGATGGTCTATAATGAGTTCTTACAACAACCATTAGAAGAAAATTTATAAAAGAACACACGTTTCAACACACGATTTTTCCGGTTTTTTCTTATCTCTAATCTCATTAATTTCGTCTCTTAAAAGATGTGTTATATCAACTAATTCATTTATTCTTTCTTTATTTATTCGATTGATATAAAATATATTTTCGTATTGAAATTGAGTGCAATTTTTTCTACAGGCGTCACATCTTTGACTTGTATATAATATATATTCATTATCAAGTAAAAACACATTTGATAAATATTTATTTGTATAATAGACGTGAGGAGGATTTTGTTGTGATCCGTCACAAAATATTATAAATCTATATTTAGATATTTCATTTATTTTTGTTTTAATTAAATCAAGATTAAAATTATCTAGAAATTCATTAATCACATCATCTTTATTTCCAATATATCTTATATAAAATACAACACATAATTGTTTGAATTCGATCATGTTTAAGGAATTTAAAAATTGTTTCAGATCATCACTCATTAAATAAATAATAGTATATATATTATTTATTGTATGGCTGATATTTTTATAACAGAATACATATGTCTCCACATTTAAATTTATTATTATTGTTTTTATAATAGTCTCCAATTTCTTGATATATATTATCTGAATCATTTATTGATTGATATCCATATTTATTTAATTCTAGGAGTTCTATTTTGTTATCTTCCATTTCAATATAAAATATGCTTTCATATTGATGTAAATTATGAATTTTTTTACATGAATTGCATTCTTTAATGACATCAAAATGCATATTTTTTATTGAATGATTAAATTGGTCGGTTCCTTCATCTACATAATAAGAGCTATTATTATTATCACATATTACAAAATATTTGTACTTAGCTAAATTCATCAATGTTTTATATATATAATCAAAATCGTAATTACTAAATATTCTTTGATGTATATCTTTTCTGGAACCGTTGCAGTCTATTTTTAGAATAATAGTTAGTTGATATAGTTCATTAATATTTAATTTTTGTAATAAATCTTCCATTAATGAGTTCATAATATTATATATAATAATAATTTATAAAAATTATTATTATGGATATAAATATGAGCTCATTAAAATTTTAAAAAGTAGTTGGTTTTATTAATATTCCAGAACATATCCAATCATAGTTACCATTACCACCAGCACCTATTGTTCCTGTAATATAATTTACTCCCTATGGAGCAAATAATAAATTATATCTAATATTATTGACACCAATAGCGATCACATCAAAATTATATGCTGATGTCGTAGAATTGGTATTAAGTGCCACAGATTGGATTGGTGCTAAAGTATAATTAGCTCCTGTATCCCCTGTAGGAGAACCTACTAATTTATTTAAACCAATCGACCATAAATTAGGTTCTACATCACAAGGATTACCTTTGAATTTGGTTTGTCCTACCTCTTGTCCTTTTCCTAAGTTTGCGCTTGTAGTAGTTGTTATAGTGTCTAACGCAAATAATTTATACGAATATAGAAATTGATTTACTGCTGTGGCTGAATTGCTATAATTCCATCTTGTTCTAAAAGCATTTGGTGTAGTTTGTGGACCTGTTTGAATTTGGAACCAAAGCGTCCCTTCAGTTGAAATATTTGTAGAAGTGTTGAATTTTACTATAGCATAAACGGATTGTAAATCTTGGAATGTATAAGCACTTAAATCAATAGGTAAAGTCCAGTTAATTTTCAATCCTGTTGTTGATGCTCCTGTTTTTGTAAAATTCCACGAATTATTTGTCCCTGCTATTGGATCAGCGGTTGAAGAATCGCCACCTTTCCAAGCCAGTTTTTCAGCATCTGATAAATTATTCCATACAACTGAGTTTACTACTGTAGGAACTAATAAATTTAAATTCAAAGCACGAAGCATACCATCACTAACACCGAAACCTGCTGGACCAGTATAACCTGTTGCACCTATTGCACCTGTTGCACCTGTAGGACCAGTATAACCAGTATATCCGGTAGGTCCTGTAAAACCAGTATAACCTGTAAAACCAGTATAACCTGTAAAACCAGTATAACCAGTAAAACCTGTATAACCAGTATAACCTGTCTCACCTGTATAACCTGTATAACCTGTGAAACCAGTATAACCAGTGTAACCTGTAAAACCTGTCTCACCTGTATAACCAGTATAACCTGTATAGCCAGTTGGACCTGTATCTCCTGTAGCTCCAGTGTTTCCAGTTGGACCGGTATCTCCTGTCATTCCTATATTACCCTGAGGACCTGTTGATCCAGTATAACCAGTTGCACCTATTTCACCGACAAATTGACCGATATCAGCCCATGTAGTACTGGTCCATACCCACAGGTTTCCGGTTGATGTAACAACATACGCATCATTTAAATTCATACCAGTTATACCCTGTAGGTCGCCATCTGAAACAACAGTTCCTATTACGATTAGAGAAGCACCAACCGGACCTTGAGGACCAGTATAACCAGTATATCCGGTAGGTCCAGTATCACCAGTAAAACCGGTATAACCAGTGTATCCAGTATAACCCGTAAAACCAGTATAACCTGTATAGCCTGTATAACCAGTATAACCAGTATAACCAGTATATCCGGTAGGACCAGTATATCCCGTAGGACCAGTATATCCAGTTGGACCAATTGGACCACGAAACTCGCCAACATCCGTCCATATTGGTACATTTTGATCCAATTCCTGAAATCCAGAACAAGCCCATAGATGGGATCCAATGATATAACCTTGACCTATAGCAGCACCAGTTAAACCTGGAGATGATTGTTTAAAGGTAGGCAAATCTGCATACGTTGATACGGCGCCTGTAATTTGGATTGTTCCTGGAGCAATACCACCAATTGTAGATCCAATTGGCATATCAATATTTCCACTAATTGCAGTTATTTTTAATGTCTCTCCTGTATTCGTTATAAATTCTAATGAAGCTTCTCCGAGAACAATATGATCTATATATGCATTTTTAAATCTTGCTCCAGTTGTTCCTAAAGTATATACATTGTCTGAATCTGGTATTATGTTTCCATTTATTACAAATGAAGTATGTCCGTTCTGTGCTGTTATATTATCACTATACATTGTTATATCTCCAACTTGTAAAACACTTGTAAATAATGTACCAGTCGAATCATCATATGTTAGACCAGTATCTCCTGCTGGTTGACTCATTTTATTATATATAATTTGTTTATCAGAACCAGCAACTGGACCTACTGGACCAGTCTCTCCTATAGGTCCAGTATAACCAGTAGGTCCAGTGTAACCTGTCTCACCTGTATAACCAGTATAACCTGTGAAACCAGTAAAACCTGTCTCACCAGTAAAACCAGTAAAACCAGTAAAACCAGTAAAACCAGTAAAACCAGTAAAACCTGTATAACCTGTGAAACCAGTAAAACCTGTATAACCTGTGAAACCGGTCTCACCTGTAAAACCAGTGTAACCAGTATAACCAGTAAAACCAGTAAAACCTGTCTCACCTGTAAAACCAGTGTAACCAGTATAACCAGTCTCTCCAGTAGGTCCAGTAAACCCAGTATAACCAGTAAAACCAGTATAACCAGTAAAACCTGTATAACCAGTAAAACCTGTATAACCAGTAAAACCAGTATAACCAGTATAACCAGTAAAACCAGTAAAACCTGTCTCACCTGTAAAACCAGTGTAACCAGTATAACCTGTATAACCAGTCTCTCCAGTAGGTCCAGTAAAACCAGTATAACCAGTAAAACCTGTATAACCAGTAAAACCTGTATAACCAGTATAACCAGTAAAACCAGTAAAACCAGTAAAACCTGTATAACCTGTCTCACCAGTAAAACCAGTGTAACCAGTATAACCTGTATAACCAGTCTCTCCAGTAAAACCTGTATAACCAGTAAAACCAGTATAACCAGTATAACCTGTATAACCTGTGAAACCAGTATAACCTGTCTCTCCAGTAGGTCCAGTATAACCTGTATAACCTGTAAAACCTGTTTCTCCAGTAGGTCCAGTGTAACCTGTATAACCTGTATAACCTGTTTCTCCAGTAGGTCCAGTGTAACCTGTATAACCTGTATAACCTGTAAAACCTGTTTCTCCAGTAGGTCCAGTGTAACCTGTCTCTCCAGTATAACCTGTCTCTCCAGTAGGTCCAGTAAAACCAGTGTAACCAGTGTAACCAGTATAACCTGTAAAACCGGTCTCACCAGTATAACCTGTATAACCTGTCTCTCCAGTATAACCAGTGTAACCTGTCTCTCCTGTAGGTCCAGTAAAACCAGTGTAACCAGTATAACCTGTATAACCTGTATAACCAGTAAAACCTGTCTCTCCAGTATAACCAGTATAACCTGTATAACCTGTATAACCAGTAAAACCTGTCTCTCCAGTATAACCAGTGTAACCTGTCTCTCCAGTATAACCTGTATAACCTGTATAACCAGTAAAACCTGTCTCTCCAGTATAACCAGTAAAACCTGTCTCTCCAGTATAACCAGTGTAACCTGTATCTCCAGTAGGTCCAGTAAAACCAGTATATCCAGTATAACCAGTGTAACCTGTATCTCCAGTAGGTCCAGTAAAACCAGTATATCCAGTATAACCAGTGTAACCTGTCTCTCCAGTAGGTCCAGTAAAACCAGTATATCCAGTATAACCAGTATAACCAGTAAAACCAGTAAAACCAGTATAACCTGTAAAACCTGTAAAACCTGT
>Ga0114973_10002467_pt1 | contig 13401 bp, 17 predicted proteins | sample M_140807_MF_Meta_FD_87025 | JGI IMG/M metagenome (GOLD analysis project Ga0114973, IMG submission 87025) | Freshwater microbial communities from Lake Montjoie, Canada to study carbon cycling - M_140807_MF_MetaG | ecosystem: Environmental > Aquatic > Freshwater > Lake | place: Lake Montjoie... | reverse complement strand
GCCTACAGCTCAGCGGCAGGCTTCCCAGTGGTTGTATTCGGTGTGCTTCCCCTGCCCGCCTTTATTGCACCAGACAAAACATGGGCAGCGTGGATCAAACCGTGGCACGAGATCACTGCCTTTGCATTGGCGGGGCTGGTTATCTTGCATGTGTCTGCGGCACTTAAACACCAATGGATGGACAAGCATGCACTTCTTCAACGTATGTGGCCATCACGTCAGCCTTCATCTGGAGAAAAAATATGAAAATATTCCTACGGAAATGCTTGGGTTTATTTCTGCTGTGCAGTTTCAGTGTTTCGCCTGCGCAGGCTGAACAAAAACTACAAACCGCTCAAAGCGAGATTGTTTTTGTCAGCAAGCAAATGGGTGTGCCCGTCGAAGGACGGTTCAAAAATTTCGATGCTCGCATTATTTTTGATCCGGCAAAAGTTGCTGCAGGCAACATCAGTTTCATGGTTGACATGAGCAGCGCCACGCTGGGATCTAAAGAAACAGACGCTGAGCTCGTTAAACCCGACTGGTTCCACACCGCAAAATTCGCTAAGGCAAGTTTTCAATCAACCAACCTCAAAAGCACTGGCGCTGGCAAATATGAAGTCAGCGGCAAACTCAGTATCAAGGGGATGAGCCAGGACATCGTGGTCCCAGTCAACCTAAGCCAAACCGGCGGCCTCACCACCGCCGTGGGCGCATTCGCTCTCAAGCGGTTGCCCTTCAAGATCGGTGACAACGAATGGTCGGATACCTCCATGGTGGCCGACGAGGTACAAGTGAAATTCAAATTTGTACTGACAGGCGTTGCCAAACTTTAATTTTTTTCACTCAAACTCCAGGAGTATTTTCATGCGTCAGTTTTTTCTAGCCACCGCCATGACAGCCACCGCTGTTGTCGGCTCAGTCAGCGCCCAGGCAGCCACTTACAACATTGACCCCACCCATACGTTCGTCACCTTTGAAGTGACCCATTTCGGCACATCCACCAACCGAGGTCGTTTTGATAAAAAAGAAGGCACTGTGCAATTTGACCGTGCAGCTAAAACTGGCAAGGTGGAGTTGACCATCCAAGCCGACTCGATCAATACAGGCACGGAAGCCTTCAATGCCCATTTGAAAAAGCCCGACTTTTTCGACGCGGCCAAGCACCAGACCATGCAGTTCACTGCCGACAAATTCAGCTTTAACGGCGATAAAGTGTCTGAAGTAACGGGTAGCTTGACCATGTTAGGTAAAACTGTACCCGTGGTATTGAAAGCCACCCATTTCAATTGCTACGACCACCCCATGCTCAAGCGTGAAGTTTGCGGCGGCGACTTTGAAACTACCCTGATGCGCAGCCAATGGGGCATGAACTGGGGCATCGACTTTGGTATCCCAGACAAGGTCAAATTATTGATTCAAGTTGAAGCTGTCAAGCAATAAACTGTGTATAAGTCAATCCGCCAAATTAATACGGCGGGTTGCAATCCGTAATTTCCTGTAAAAAAAGAGGAATTATAAAAATCCCTAGTTTCACAAAGGGTTTACGCTGATTGTGGACTTTGGGTTGTGCTCTGAAGATGCCAATGCTTTCTAAGCATTCATAAGCGCAACAATCCAAGGAGAACCCATGAAACCCATCGCAGACCAGACTTCAACTGCTGTCGCTGACACTGTCGAAGCCAAACCCCAATCACTTGCACGACGTGGCTTTTTAGCCAGTGCCGCAGCAGGCGTGGCTGCAGCGACTGCCACAGTCACTGCCAGCGCTAACGATAAATTCCAGCAAGGCCGTGACTGGACCGGTAATCACCCCGTGACTTACCCAGAACCTGCTTTCGAAGTTTTGGACAAGCGTTTCAGCGGTCGCCAAGGCAATGCCACTTTGCAACGCATTTGGCACGGCCAGGGTCATGACGCTGCCTTGTGGTGCGAAGGTCCAGTATGGATGGGCGACTGGGGCAATTTGCTTTGGAGCGATATTCCTAACAACCGTGTGTTGCGTTGGAACGAAGAAAACGGTGCTGTCAGCACTTACATGAGTGACTCTGGTTACTCCAACGGCCACAGCCGTGACACACAAGGTCGCTTGATCGCCATGGAACACGACACACGCCGCGTGCGTCGTCGTAACTTTGACGGCACATGGACTGTGTTGTGCGATAGCTTCGGCGGCAAAAGACTCAACGCACCTAACGATGCAGCCACCACACCTGACGGCTCCATCTACTTCACCGACCCAGGCTACGGCATCATGGGTCCCTACGAAGGCCACAAAGCAGAGTTCGAGTTGCCCACACGCGTCTACCGCATTGCACCAGACGGTAAGGTCACAGTGGCAGCTGAAGGCCCAATGCGTCGTCCTAACGGCATTTGCTTCTCACCTGACTTCAAGAAGTGCTATGTGGTTGACACCGGCGCAACCGATGGTCCTGGCAACCCTGCCAACATCATCGTGTTTGATGTGAAAGACCAAAAGCTCAGCAACCCCAAAATTTTTGCAGATTTTGCACCAGGTTTTACCGACGGTATCCGTTGCGACACCGATGGCAACGTATGGTGCGGTTGGGGTTGGGGCGGTATGGAAACCAATGGCGTTCGCGTCCATCATCCAGATGGCACTTTGTTGGCTTTCCTGCACACTCCTGAAGTCATTGCCAACCTGTGCTTCGGTGGCACCAAACGCAACCGTTTGTTCATGTGCGGATCTACCTCTATTTACGCTTTGTACGTGAATGCACAAGGTCACGCTCTGAGCTAATCGGTTCTGCTCTTTGGGTTAAATTAAGCCCCGCTGTGCGTCATGCATGGTGGGGTTTTTTTTTGATATTTGGCCTTTACCGTGTCCTCTTGCTTCACTGCCAGTCTATTTAAACCTGAGTTGTCCATACATCAGTCCATTTTGAGTTCCTATGAAATAGACTTTTACAATCAAAACGGTTATGTGGTTCCAAAGTTTCGTCTGCCAGATGACATGTTGAAGTCATTACAAATTGATTTACAAAATTTGATCCAAGCCAATCCTGGCGTGAGACCCGAAAAACGGGTAAGCGCCCTACCCTTTGGGCTACTCAAAGGTCGTGATGTGTGTGGGCTTAATGACTTTCACATTGGCCATCAACAAAATTCATGATGCTGCTAAGGTATTTGTCTGACTTTCCAACAGGCAGTCGAACGAGCAATATCAAGCGCCCAAACGTTTTTTCAATTCAGGCGGGTTACTGAAAGTACTGCGAAAAAAATTGTCATTGCTATCGTTATGTTTGACCCCTGCTTGTTGAATGGCATCATCATCGACTTTGATCAATGGTGTGTATAACGGGTGGTGATGCTCTAAGTAGGGGTTGTTGCGGGCAGCGTTGTAGCAAAACAATACCGTCCAGCGACGGTGGTCAGATCGGTTCTGATCGGAGCGATGCATCAGGTTTGAATGAAAAAATAAGCCATCCCCTGGATCGAGTTCGGCATAAACCAGTTCAAGCGATTTAAGCATTTCCTCCACACGTCGCGGATCGGCGCCCACTTGTTCACCCTCCAAGATGCCATGTTCTACACGACCGGCCAAATGAGATCCTCGGATCACCTGTAAGCAACCGTTTTCTCTGCTGCTGCGGTCCAACGCCACCATCACACTCGCCATCAAGGGGAAGACGCATCCATTGTGGTACCAATAGCCGTAATCTTGGTGCCATTCCCATGCGCCTCCCACTTTCGGTTCTTTGGCCGTTAGTTTGGAGTGGTAATGGTAGACCTCGCCACCAAGCATGTCCTCCATGGTGTCGACCACTCGATGGCTGCGGGCGGCCAAACCATAAACACTGTCGCCAGGATGATTCCAAGTGGCCATACGCGTCGCTTTACCACTGGCGTCATGTCTGTCATACAAGCTCTCACGTAACTGCGGATCAGTTTCTATGGCTTCTCGCAATAAGCCTATTTCCGTTTCATCAAATAAGCGACGCACGATAACAAATCCATCTCGCTCATAGTCTGACCGCTGCTTCTGGGTAAACAAACTTGGCATGACTATCCCCTTGTGAATTGCTATGGTTTTGAATGGCGCAAAAAAACGACAACGTGTTCGAAATGTATAGGGTTTAACGCCACTTGACCATGGGTATCAAACATTGCGCTTCAACGCTAAGCTCCAAACGAGGTTGGGCCAGCAGATGAGTAAATAAGTCCAATCCCTCACAATCACTACATATGCATACCCGTCAACCCACGCCAGACAAAGAGGCCATCGCCTTGTTACAGCCATTTGAACGCTTGTACATGGACCGAATAGCGTTAATCAGTACGGCCACACAAGCCATAGAGGCGCGTGAGCAGTTGCTCCAATACAAGGTGTGGGGTTTTGACACCGAATCCAAGCCCACCTTCAAAGTTGGCGAGGTATCTGACGGCCCGCATATCCTGCAATTGGCTACCGCTGATAGAGCTTGGGTGATTCAATTGCATGACCCGCCGTGCCGCGCGGTTGCTGCTGAACTGCTGACCCAGCCTGGCATCATCAAAGCAGGCTTTGGTCTGGGCGATGACCGCAAACGCATCATTCAAAAATTAGGCGTGGATCCGACTGATTTGTTGGATTTGAACGCGGTGTTTCGTGAGCGCGGTTTTCGCAAAGACATTGGTGTCAAAGGCGCTATCGCAGTCCTTTTTAACCAACGCTTTATCAAGTCCAAAAAAGCGGCCACGAGCAATTGGGCCCAATCTGTGCTGACAGAGGCGCAATTGATTTATGCAGCCAATGATGCATATGCAGCGTTCAGGGTCTGGCAAGCACTTGACGCCACTGCAATAGCCAATCCCCCTTAAGGTGGTTTTGCAGCTATCACAAGCAAGTCATCATTTTCGTATCTGCGATGCGGCCTTTGCGTGCCCTCATCACACCTGTGTGAGCATATTTAACTGCGGAGAAGCTGGTCTCTTGCAGTCGCAAAGATGACTGGATAAATCGGTATTGTCACTACAACAAGCGTTTAGGAATGTCTTTTCAATAAGAAATGCGTAAGATGTTTACATATCCAAAAATTCAACCTTCAATGAAAACTTCCAAAGTCTGCTTGGTCATAGGTGCAGGGGACGCCACTGGCGGCGCAGTCGCTAAAAGATTTGCAAGAGAAGGCTATGTTGCTTGCGTGACGCGCAGAACACTAGATAAATTACAACCACTGTTAATCCAAATACAACAAGCAGGTGGCATTGCACATGGTTTTGCTTCTGACGCCCGCAAAGAAGATGAAGTGATCGCACTGATAGAACATATCGAATCAAGCATCGGTCCCATAGAAGTGCTGGTCTTTAATATTGGTGGTAACTCTCCCAACAGCGTATTGACAGAGACTGCACGACGCTACATGAAAATGTGGGAGATGGCCTGTTTTGCTGGTTTTTTAAATGGGCGCGAGGTGGCGAAGCGAATGGTTTCGAGGCTTGAACAAAGGGATCAACACATCAACGGTGTTACGCCCAAAGGCACCATCATTTTTACGGGTGCCACTGCCTCTTTAAGAGGCAGTGCAAACTTTGCAGGTTTTTCTGGCGGGAAAATGGCGCTGCGCGGATTGGCCCAAAGCATGGCTCGCGAATTGGGTCCCATGGGCATACACGTAGCACACACCATCATTGACGGCGCCATTGATACAGAGTTTATTCAAACACTTTTTCCCGAGCGATACGCCTTGAAAGATCAAGGCGGAATTCTCAATCCGGACCACATAGCCGATGCATATTGGATGCTTCATCAGCAACCGAGAGACGCTTGGACACACGAACTCGATTTACGACCCTATATGGAAAAGTTTTAACTGCAAATAAAGAAAGACACCATGACGAAAGCGTTTGATTACTACTTTGATTTTGGCAGTTTGGCCAGCTATTTGGCGCACACACAAATGGACAAGATTCAAGCTGAAACGGGTGCCACACCACATTACCTTCCCATGCTGTTGGGCGCTGTGTTCAAGGCGACAGGTAACGTTTCACCGGTAAGCGTGCCTGCCAAAGGCAAGTATATTTTTGTTGACTTCAAGCGTTTTGCAGACAGCTACGGCGTTCCCCTCAATAACAACCCTTTCTTTCCCATCATCACAACCACACTGATGCGCATATTGACAGGCTTGCAGATGCGCTCTGATGCTCGCATGCATGAATTCATGGACCTTATTTTTCATGCGATATGGATAGATGCACAAAACCTCAATGACCCTGCAGTGGTAGAGCGTGTTCTGAGCGAAGCGCACTTTGACGCCGCTGAATTAATTCAACTCGCCAACGAGCAAGCCACCAAAGACAGACTCAGAGATATCACCACGCAAGCTGTGGACCGAGGCGTCTTTGGTGCCCCCACATTTTTTGTCGGCGAACACATGTTCTGGGGCCAAGACCGTATCGAACAGCTGAAGTCAGCACTCAAAGAATAGCCCTGTAACCAATTGAGGCTTGATTATCGAATCATGCGAAGAATGCGGCCGATGCCGCCAAGGTTTTGAGCCAAGTTGTTTTCCTTGATGAGGATGGGTCTTGTTATGCCTTGCGCAATGCAGCGCTGACCCAACGCGTGATATCGGGTGCCGACATAGACCCAGGCTGTCTGTCGATTTCACGGCCGCCCGCAAAAACCGCCAAAGTAGGAATGCTTCTGATGTTGTACTTGGCTGCTAATCCTTGCTCTTCTTCAGTGTTCACCTTGACGAAACGGGCTCTGCCATGCATGTCTTGGCTGACCTTTTCATAGGCTGGCGCCATGATTCGGCAAGGGCCGCACCAAGGTGCCCAAAAGTCGACCACCACAGGCAGCTCACTTTTGGCTAACTGGGCATTGAAAGCCTTTTCACTGAGGTTGTCAGGATGCGCTCCCAGCAAGGGGGCGTGGCATTGACCGCATACCAACTCGGCCTGCAATTTGTCAGACGGTACCCGGTTGGTGACGTTGCAATGTGGACAAACCAAATGTAAGTTGCTCATATTTTTTGAGAAATAAAACCTAGCCACACCGACATATTTTTGTGGTCTGCGCCCTTTTGAATATCGGTTTCAGTCATATTCACAGCGCGTTCAAAGGGATTTTGGCGTAAGCAATGCCGTTGTCTTCCTTGGGTGGCAGCTCACCCGCGCGGATATTGATTTGTACCGCAGGCAGGATCAGCACCGGCATTTCCAATGTAGCGTCACGCTGATTGCGCATCTCGACAAACTGCGCTTCGCTGATGCCATCATGCACATGGATGTTATTGGCTTTTTGCTCGGCAACGGTGGTCATGAAATTCACTGGGCGTCCGTCGGGTGGGTAATCATGGCACATGAACAATCGGGTAGCCGGCGGCAAGCTCAATATCTTGCGGGTAGAGGCATACAAGGCTTTGGCGTCGCCACCCGGGAAGTCACAACGCGCAGTACCTACATCGGGCATGAACATGGTGTCGCCCACCAACACCGCGTCGCCAAACTGGTAAGCCACGCAAGCAGGCGTATGGCCGGGCACGTACATGACGTAACCAGTCAGGCCGTCGACTTGAATGCTTTCGCCGTCTTTGAACAAATGGTCAAACTGTGAGCCGTCTTGTTTGAAACTGGGCTCCATGTTGAAAATGCCCTTGAACACTTTTTGCACGCTGCTGATATGGTCGCCAATGGCAGTTTGACCACCCAAGTGTTGCTTTAAGTAAGGTGCAGCGGTCAGATGGTCAGCATGGGCATGGGTTTCAAGTATCCATTCGACCTTTAAGTTGTTGTGGTGGACAAATTCGATGACCTTGTCAGCGGATGTGTGACTGGTGCGTCCCGACTTCGGGTCGTAATCCAGCACTGAGTCAACGATGACACAAGCAGATCCTGGTTTTTCATAAACCACATAGGTAACAGTCCAAGTAGCAGGGTCAAAAATACCGTGAACTTGGGGGTTGACAGTCATTGTGGTCATAGAGGATTCCATGTTTGATTAAGTTTTCAATATTATATTGACAGATATTATGTTTGTCAATATACTTTCTCATCTTATTCAAAAACGCCAAGAAAATCACCCATGAACACTGCAACTTTGGATCTCGACAAAATGAAAGTATCGGCTGGTAACGCTTGCCGACTGATGAAAGTGCTATCCAACCCCGACCGGCTCATGCTGCTTTGTCAGTTAACACAAGGCGAAAAAAAGGTAGGCGAATTGGAAGAGGTATTGGGCATTGTGCAGCCCACCTTGTCCCAGCAACTCACCGTCTTACGTGAGGAGGAACTGGTCTCCACCCGCCGCGAAGGCAAAAACATTTATTACCAAATCACCAGCCCGCAAGCGCTGGCGGTCATGGTCGTTTTGTTTGACCAATTTTGTGGACCGAACACAGGAGCAAACGTATGAACATCGATTGGACACACTTCACACCCTTTGCATCCCTGTCCGGCGGCGTCATGTTGGGCGTAGCCTCGGCCATGTTTATTTTGATCAACGGCCGCATACTTGGTATCAGTGGCATCTTGGGCGGCTTGATGCCCCCTAAAGCGGGTGACACCATTTGGCGAATCGCCTTCCTCTTAGGCTTGTTTGCAGCTCCGACGGTGTTTCATGCGGTGGTGCCTGAAGGCTTCGTCACCGCCCCCCGTATTGACGCTAGCAACGCGATGGTTGTAGCCGCGGGTTTGCTGGTGGGCATTGGCACCCGCTATGCATCGGGTTGTACCAGTGGTCACGGTGTTTGCGGCTTATCCCGCTTGTCACCACGCTCCTTGGTGGCCACCGTATCTTTCATGTGTTCTGGCTTCGTGATGGTTTACGTCATGCGCCATCTCTTTGTCATTTAAGGAACTCAAATGCTTCACAAAAACCTTTTCTACCGCGTTGCTGAGTTTGCCGCCGGACTGCTTTTTGGCCTTGGGCTCATGCTATCGGGCATGACCGACCCTGGCAAAGTCATTGGTTTTCTGGACTTGATTGGCAACTGGGATCCATCCTTGGCAATGGTTATGGGTGGCGCCATCATGGTGGGGTTTTTCGCCTTCCATGTAGCCAAGAAGCGCACCACTGCAATTTTTGGAGGCCTATTACGTCTGCCCGATAACAACAGTATGGACAAACCGCTGGTGATTGGCAGTTTGTTGTTCGGTGCCGGTTGGGGTTTGGCCGGTTTTTGCCCTGGCCCTGCACTGGTTTCAATGGCTGACGGCCAACCCAAGGCGTTGGTTTTCGTGTTGGCCATGTGGGTCGGCATGCTGGGCTTTGAGCTGATGGACCGTTTTGTCCACGCCCCTCGCAAAGACAAATTGAACGCGGCATAAACAGAAAATGGAGGGCTCATGTCTGCTTTAAAGCGTTGGTTGCCCTCGGTTCCCTTGCTTGACTGGGGTCGCCAATACAACCGCGAAACCTTCGCCAACGACGCGGTGGCTGCGCTGATTGTCACCCTCATGCTGATCCCGCAAAGCCTAGCCTATGCATTATTGGCGGGGCTGCCGCCCGAGGTGGGTTTGTATGCCAGCGTGGCACCGCTGTTGCTTTATGCGGTGCTGGGAAGCAGCCGCGTATTGGCAGTCGGCCCCGTGGCCGTGGTGTCATTGATGACGGCGGCAGCCGTGTCTGAACACGCCGTTACTGGCAGCCATGCCTACTGGCAAGTCGCCATCACTTTGGCGTTTTTGTCAGGCAGCATGTTGCTGCTGATGGGCTTGTTGCGTTTGGGTTTCTTGGCGAATTTCTTGAGCCATCCTGTCATCTCAGGCTTCATTTCGGCCTCGGGTTTATTGATTGCGCTGAGCCAAATGAAAACCATCATGGGCGTGACAGCCGATGGACATCACTTTTTCGATCTGCTGTTGGCGTTGATGAACCAAGCCTCGCATCTGCACTTGCTTACCTTGGTGGTGGGCATCGTCGCCACAGCCTTTTTGTTTTGGGTGAGAAAGGGCTTACAGCCATTGCTCATTTCGGCAGGTTTAAAGCCCAAGCTGGCCGAGGTGTTGGCCAAGGCTGGCCCTGTGGTTGCCATTGCTCTCACCACCGTATTGGCTTGGCGTCTGGACTGGCAAGGCCAGGGTATGAAATTGGTGGGTACGGTGCCGCAAGGCTTGCCTCCATTGACCGCCCCTTTGTGGGACCTGTCCCTTTGGCAAGAGTTACTGTTGCCTGCACTTCTCATCAGTGTGGTGGGCTTTGTGGAGTCGGTATCGGTGGGTCAAACCTTGGCCGCCAAACGCCGTCAGCGCATCGAACCCGACCAAGAGTTGGTAGCCTTGGGAGCCAGCAATTTGTCAGCGGCCTTCACTGGTGGCTTTCCAGTGACAGGCGGTTTTGCGAGGTCGGTGGTCAACTTTGATGCTGGCGCTGTCACGCCTGCGGCGGGTGTGTTCACCGCGGCGGGCATCACCTTGGCTTCGCTTTTTTTAACACCTGCTCTTTACTATTTGCCCCAAGCTACTTTGGCCGCCACCATCATCGTAGCTGTTCTTTCATTGGTAGATTTTGAAATCCTCCTATCTACATGGCATTTCTCCAAACTGGATTTCACTGCTGTGTTCACCACCTTATTAGCTACTCTACTTATGGGTGTAGAAAGCGGGCTGGTAACCGGCGTATCTGTGTCTTTGGCCTTGTTTTTATTCAGAGCCAGTCGACCGCACATAGCCTCTGTAGGTTTGGTACCCGGCACCGAGTATTTCCGCAATGTGTTGCGCCACGATGTGTTGGTCAGCCCCAAATTGGTTTGCCTGCGGGTGGATGCAAGCATGTTTTTTGCAAATGCAAGAGGTATTGAAGATCGAATCAATGCCGAGATCGCAACCAGACCTGATGTAGAACACGTATTGCTTCAATGTTCAGCTGTGAACGATATGGATGCGAGTGCATTAAAAAGCCTGGAAGCTATTTCCAGCAGATTGAAAGATGCCAACGTATTTCTGCATTTCTCGGAAATCAAAGGGCCGGTGATGGACAAACTACAAAAAACACGGTTTCTTGAGCATTTGCACGGCCAAGTATTTCTAACCAACTATCAGGCTATAGAGGCGTTGACCCCCGAGATTATTCAAAATAACTGAATAACTCTCGCGAAAATCAACTGCTTAATTAATTATTTCTTGAGGCACCGATGGCAAATGAAAGCCAGCCAAGAAAAATACCAATAACCACGCACACGATCAACTTAGAAGTGCCGGAAACTGCGCCGGAGGATGGCAATATCAAATTGACAGCAATTGCAATGCTGATCACCATTCCTACAAAGCCAGCATATTTAGAAACGGCATCTTTTGCATCATGAGGTTCAGGAAAAAACATATTTAGGTTCCTTTCTAATGGGATGAATGCATTTGACAAAAAGACCATTGCAGAAGCAATGAATTGACTTCATCATTAATCAGATTACATCTGGCTGAATATTCAGTCAATAGCCAATGAGCAATATCTAGGGTTTACCTTCATTTTGAATATCCTTTTTACACACTCTCTGCGTATTAACCATGGTACAGGAATTGCTTTTTCTATCTAGGTGTTGAATGCAATGTCATTGTTTGAAGCCCTTGACTGGACGCACTCAATCACCAGTTACAACAAATGAAAAACCCCTTAAGTTATGCAGATCAATGCATATCTGTTGTAGCATGGCTCTATCAACACCCGATTTTTCCTGCCATAGCCACAGGGATTCTTCTTATGAAGAGACCGTCGTGGGTTTTTACAAGTTTGCGTACTTTGTTCATAGGCTGGTTAACGCGACAACGCATGCGACGCTGAATCATGCCTTGTTTTCTTGGTACTTTTAAACTCAACGGTAAAACACATTTTCAATTCCACTGAGGTCATGTGATGCATCCTATTTATGAAAAAAGAATTTATGCTGTCAAAGTAGGCGAAATGGCAGAAGTCAAGCGCTTGTATTCAAGTCTTGGTTATCCGGCCATGGTTGCGGGAGAATTTGACAAAAAATTGGTGGGGTACTTCATCAGTGACACAGGCGATTTGCATCAATTGATTCATATCTGGCGATTTGACAGCGATACTGACAGACGTGATTTCTGGCATAGGTTAATGTCAGATGAACAATTTCTTGTTTTTGCAAAACAAATACGACCATTGATTCATTCGCAGAATGTGCAATTGATGGTGTCTGCACCATGGGGGCCACAACCCATTCCCCACGGGGTCTTGAAATAGCCGTTAATTCAGATAGGCCGATACCCATTGCATAGAGTTTGTCCAAAGTCTCTGTGCAGCCACAGGGTCTTGCGCGACCATAGACGGGGCTTTGATGGTGCATTTGTCGTAATACAAACCACTTTCAGTGGCAGGTGCTTCAAGCGCACAGTACAAACTGGTTTGTGCGCCCTGCTCTGGTGTCAACATACCCCGCCATTTCAGGATGGGTTGTAAAAATCTTGGCACTTCACGCCAGACATGCGTATCAACCACACCTGGGTGCAAGGCATAGCAAGATACTTGGGTTCCTGCCAATTCCTTGGCCAAATGTGCGTTAAAAAGAATATTTGCCAATTTGGAGACTGCGTATTCAGAGATACCTGTCAAACTATGTGAAGCAGATTGCAAACCGTCCCAATTGATTCCGTTTCTGGCCATCAAATGCGCCCGACTGGCGACAGTAACCACACGCGCAGGTGCACTAGCAGTTAATTTCTTCATCAACAAAACCGTCAATAAGAAATGACCCAAATGATTGACACCAAACGCAAGCTCAAACCCTTGGCGAGTTTGCCCTTTAGCACCCGCAAGTCCTGCGTTGTTGACCAACAAATGCAAATCAAGGCCGGTCTTCAAAAATAAATCGGCGCAATTTTTGACTGACTCAAGATCGTCAAGTTGAAGGGGTAAAAATGTTGCCGCATCGTTTTGTTGACGCAAAGAGCAAATCTCATCAATCACGGGTTGCGTTCTGGCCTCTGAACGACCGGCCAAAAAAAGCCGATACCCTTGCTTGGAAAGATTCAATGCTGTGACACGACCGATGCCCACATTGGCACCTGTAATCAATGCAATTCGCTCATTTTTCATACGTATTTTCCTTGTTCAGATGAGGTGTGACCGGATTTAATTCGCTGGATAAGCCACTGGCTTTGAATCGGGATGCCACACTTTGTATTTGTACATGGCTTGTTGGTAGTCTTTAGAAGCTTCAAATTGAGTCAACCATTCAATCAGTGGTGTCCAAGACTGAGACGCAAACCAGTTGGGATCTGTGTGTGCAAATTGCCGAACAAAGGGCGCAATAGCAGCATCTGCAAAACCCCACTGAGCAGTGCTTAAGAAGGCATTTGTTTTTAATCGTTGGTTCAATAGATGCAAAAACTCTGCCCCTGCCTGCCGATGGAGCAGGCCATCTGCTAATTGATAACGATCTGGGTATTTGTAGCGATCCAAATGGAATTTGAATTCGTCATCGCATTGCTTGACCAATGAAAGTTGCACATTCATCAACTGGC